>Ga0126338_10001468_pt1 | contig 15267 bp, 4 predicted proteins | sample OrbCmetagenome_2_FD_92529 | JGI IMG/M metagenome (GOLD analysis project Ga0126338, IMG submission 92529) | Coral microbial communities from Petempiche,Puerto Morelos, Mexico - Orbicella C C metagenome | ecosystem: Host-associated > Invertebrates > Cnidaria > Coral | place: Petempiche,Puerto...
ACATAAGCTGTTTATCGGTATAAAATACTGATCTTAAAGTTTAAAGCGCAGCACCATACTTAACATGTTCAACTCATTCACTTAACGTGTTCCCAAACTGAAACAGTGTACAAATCTAATACTACACGACGAAAACTATACATCCTTTGTTGTCTCAGTACTCCTCCACAAAATGGGGGGACGGGAGGGGGGGCGCTTATTTCAAATTTTGACCTATAGGAGGGGTGCTTATTCGATGGGGCCCCTAGTATTTACGGTATTCAAAACGAAATTACGTCATTACGTCAAGGCCAGAAAAGCCAGAATACACTAGTAGTGCTGAATTTAGCAAAAGCTAAAAATTACGCCCGGTTTGCTAACTTATAGCATAACAAAGATATCAGTGACGTCACCTATTGTTATTAATATGCCAACCAGAGAACTATTGGGTGGTGAGACAAAGAGTTCTTTTGTTTAACGTTTTGAACATTTAAATAACAAAGACAATGTTTGTAAACATAGATCTTCGCTATGCCAAAGATTATTCTAGCACAATCGACAAAAGCCTAATTGGGTCAAACTAATTATTCAAAATTGCAATTTATGATACACAAAAGTAAGATTTGTTCATAATACGGAAATTGCAAAGAGCAGCATCAGCGTCGGTCAGTCAGCGTACATGTAAGCTCATGTAGCTGATTTCTTCAGCCGTCACGCAGTTTCTAGAACAGACAGTATTTTTATGTGAAGTAATGAATGATTTCAGGGAGGGGAGCCGAGGCATTTTCCTCGGTAAACGTTTTGAATTTAATATTGATTTCAAGTTCCCGTCGGAGGCTATGCATTAAAAAATAAATAAGCATTTTAAATGAAGCGTTTTTCCGATATTGCCTCGGCAACGGTCTTGTCTAGCTGTGTCTAGCTATTAGACCGTGAATTTAAATTTAAATCAATACAAGAAGCCGAAATATCGTTATTTTCGCAGCCATTGTGTGGTGATTGCTTTTCAAAGGTTGGCGGGCCAAATAATATCTCAAGGAAGTTTCAAAATATATCCCCATAGATTATACTTGGTGTTGTGAGGATAGCAAGATTAATAGATGCTCCCATGTACCTGACACGATGAATGCCAACTAATCGTGGTCTCTATATGAAGTACAGTTAGACTTCCTGTACATATCCATTATCAGCCGTACCGATAGCGGTTCTGCAAGGTAAACATCAAGAAGTTGCCTACCATGCTGATCGACAAGATCGGCAGAAAGCAGACGAAAGAAAAACAAAATACAGGCTATTCGTGGAAATAACTTCACAATTTTAACTTACGTTCCACGTTCTACAGGGACGAAATTTGCGAATTCCGCCTTGTCTGTCCGTCGTTGATACACTTTATTCAACTAGCGACGGTATGACGTGACTTTGAACCACCCGTTTGCCCGGGTATGACCATATTTGGTGAACTTCCGTGACATTCGACGTAAGGGTTATGATTCCAAACATGTTGTTGGTCCACGATGTCAGAAGCGTTTCCTGAATTTCGGACAAAAATTTGTCCAAAAATCAATCTGTCCGAGGTTTTACATGTAAATGCCCGGAGATTTGAAAGTTATGCACTTAAGTTTACATTGTGTAACGGTAAGGCATTAATAAAGTTTACAAGTAAGACTGCGGAACATCCCTATAACTCAGTTGAGCATTAATTTAGCTCTGTTCCGAGAACATTGATTTTAGACTAGAAATCAATAAGTAATATAAGGAGTAACGTAATTCGACGTTTCGATGTATGTAACGATTGCTATTCTTGATAATGTTAGATGCTTTAACAAGCAACTGACCATTCGAAATCGATAAGTAACCTTTATTTCTGATAAAAATTTAAAATGGATCCATAAACTTACATGGTTGCACCTGTAAAAAAAGTGTTCCCTCGCGCACCACAGGGAGAGAGAGAGTGAGACGAATTCTCGTGTGGTCTTGTGTTCGACTCAAAAGAATATTTCTTTGCATCGTGTGACCCAATTTCCGTTCTGAGAGGCTAACGCTCTGGGGGAAATTCCCTGGTCATTTTTTAGCTTCTAAAAAAGAGTTAGAGTTAACCCTCGGTATTGTATTCTTGGCAAATAAAAATAATGTGTTTTGAACAACACAAGCCCGGACGTGCTCTTTGTGCTCATGTGCGTGACAATTAGAGGTACGCAAAGCGTAGATACAACATTCGGGTTTTCAGCTTCTCTTTTATCAGTTCTACGTGGCTCAACATTGCATATGCACCTTGTTTCCAACGTATATATGTTTAGCTGCGAACATCCCTGCTATGCCTTCGTATAAAGAAAACCCTGCTTGTTATTCCTTTTTTTTTTTCAGCAATACCTGCCAAGCTTTATGGTAGTTGAAACAGTAACCTGTTCAATCAAAAGCGGTAGATCTGTTTAATGACGTTTCTTTGACAGTGTTTTATAGAAAACGTGGGGCAAGCAGATGTTTCTGTTAAAATATTTCGACGAATGGAAGGTAAATTGTGTTTATAGCTGAGATTCAGACGCGTTCACTGGAAATAACGGCACCTTCAAAGTGTCCTTAAGTTCATTGCCTCCCAAGTAAAATATGACCTCAGAATCAGTCAATAAGACCGGTGTCAGAGTCGAATTTCTCATGTATCAGACCCAAATATATTGGAAGCAAAATGCGTGAAAATTTCTCTTTGGAATTATGTGACATTTAACCAGTTCCCTACTTCATTTAACTGGTCTCACAGGTTTGTTCTCAGACATAGATACCAAATTCAGCAAATACTTGTAACTAATTGTCCGAGAAGGAAACATTTTATCGTTTAAAAATTACGTCAGCTACAGGTAATTAGGGTAATGCGGGTTGCAATTTCTTTACTTGAAATGTGGGTTAAAAGGCCAAACCCAATAAATCTACTTGGAACTTTTTATGCTCACTTGAAGTAACAAATTGTCCAATGACGATAAAACAACGGATCAAACAGAGCCATTTTTCGATAACACCCAAGTTAACACCTACAAATGCAAATCTCAATTTTCCCTCAGTTTTTCACTACCGTAATTGTTCACGGTAAAAATCGGTTATCAAAATATCGCCTTAGGCCATTTTTAAGTTCCAAAAAAACGAAAACAAAAACACTGTAATCAGCTGTTACCTTGTTTTTAAGGTTGGAGATCGTATTTACTCGTCCAGCGCTGAAGCGATTCCCCAGACTGCGGCCTACGTGTGGTCAACTCACAGCTCAGAGCCAAAGATTGGAACCCCGGATGTAATTGTGCGAAAGATGGTATAATTTCACTGCGCTAAGCTCGCACTGTATAGAGAAACTGCCAATATTGAAGAATTTAATGCCGGGTTCTCTGAGCGTAATTCGAGCAAGGTCCAGGGGCAAGAATACCAAAATAGCGTCACCAATTAATTATTATGAAACGCACAACAAAGACGAAATGCAGCTGGACTGTTTGCAAACGAATTAGATCACTATTGGACAAACTACAAAATTCAGTAACACAAACAATCAACAAACTAAATCTGATTTTACTGGCGGCAAAATATTTATTGATTTGAAAGCGTTGTTTGCCTCCCCGTTGCTGTTTTATCTTCGGCGTCGTTTACTAAATCCTGTGAAGAAAACAAAAAAAGGTTACCGAAAAACCGAACTTATCATTCAATCCATAGGAGATTAGGCAAGTCCGATGGCTGGTCTGCACCGGGGCTTAAATGCAGCGTGAAGTGACATGGTCTATTTGCAGTCCCTCTGCAGTTTGTCGCCAGCAAGAGAGGAAGATCTTCGAGGTGGATTCCCCTGTAAAGACGGTTGCCCTCTCTAATAATTTTTTTAAGCTGTTTTAAGCCGTTTGTAGATAACGCCTATTACATAATAGGTTAAATGTTTTCGCGCGTTACTATACGGTTCGTGACAGCATCTGGTTAGATCCATGCTGTTTTACCGCGAAGTCGCCGAACGACAGCTCGCCAAAAAATTTGGAAGTTGCAACGATGTATGAGGTTACGCAACTTGGTCTAATAATTACCACGCGTTCATAGTCTCTCGCGTCGTCCTCTCTCGGCAGTAACGACTTTTATGATATCTCAAGGTGAAGAAAGAAACTATTGTAGAGATAACGGGCAGGTCCTGCATTTCAATGCTGATGAACACACACGCCAAGGCATAGTGTTTCGCAACTGAAGCAGCACAAAACAAATTACAGTCTGGTGTGTATGTGTGTCGGGAGGCGGGGGGAAGGAGGGCAGAATTAACAGTTGATGCATGTCATCCTACGATTGACCGAGGCCGCCATTTTGGCCTCAACGTTGCCAAGTGAGGCGATGAATTCTCGTAGCGCGATAGTCGAGTCACAATATTTTGAGTGGTCGCGAGGTATTCTTCGATGGGTCGGAAACTCTTTTAGAGCTAAAACATTCACGAAAAACAGCATTGGCTGCCCTGACTGATTATGAAAAAAAAAAAAAAAAACTAACGAGTACAAACAGCAAACATGCCTTTGGCACGTGGAAACCTTCAATTGTTTGTCTTGCCAAAGGAAAAGTCCGGCCAAGAATTAAATGTATATTTCATGATTATTTACCTTTCTTCTTTTTCGCGCTTCCAAACTTCTTCTTCCACTGCAAGAAACATAACGAAATAGCAAACACAATTCCAGCATGAAAACATGGTTAACGAACAGGCCCAATCACCCTTTTGAAAAACAACAGTCCCCTTCGAGCAAAAGATAAAAACATTTTAAAAAAACCTGAAGTACAAACACGCCCAGAAAAGACTTTTGGCAGATTACCACATAGAGGATGGTAATAAATAATGAAAATGTCTTGTGGCTATCAAATAAGTAATGTGAAATATTGTTTATATAATTTATTTATTGCTGGCGATTGTCATATTGTAATTCGGGTTTCAACCGAATGCAAAAATTTTTGCAGCTTTTTTTGTTAGTTTCATATAAAGATTTCATCGAGCGAAAAACATTTTTTGGCACTTTAAAACAGCCCTAGAAATCCTCGTATTTCTTTTCATTTACTGAAAGGTTTACACAGGGATCAAAATAACGCTGTTAAGTATTTAAATTAATAGCCGTTTTTCTTTACAGACTGCATTTAATTAAACGAACAGTACACTTAACAGTAAGCCAATTTCGATAATTCTATTAAAATTTCCATGGCTCCGAGGCCTCTAGGACAAAAACAAAGTAAATCGCATTGAGGTTAAGGCACGATTAAACACTTTCTTTCCCCCCCGTGATTTTTTTGCCTCCGCGCCTGGTTTGGATGAATACTTTTAAGAGAGTTACTGCAGATAAAGACAGAGACATGTACCATACCTTCGATTTTGATTTCTTACTGCTTGAACTGCAAGACACAATCAAATGGTTAACATTAGAAACGATAAAGTTGACTGCGAGACTTCAACAGACCGTTTCAATTACATGGATTGCCGGTTTTCATTTAATTAAAGGTACGCCTGCGTTACTCATACTACAAAGAGAGAACTGGGCACTGATAATACAAAAAAAGAAACAAATTACCTAGATTTTGTAGAGTATTCACCATTCTGTAACGCAAACAAAAAGAAGTAAATAAAACAACAATATCATTGAACACTCGAACAAGAGCTATTTTAGAATCAGTTTAATAATGGCTGAATAAATTACACTTCATGTTACAATGAAGTAGATAGCTCTCCTTCCACCCAAACGATCCGTGCGTACGCGTACAGTTTTTTGCATGGTGTGGATCGCTTTATTTTATCTTCTGAAGAAGCACTAAGCCTGAAACGTTTAGCAAACCAGCTATTTGACACCTTTTAAAGAGCCTTCAGCCTCATATTTTAGTTTAATGTTACAATGTACTGCCACGTAGTTGTTGCAATCTAAAAATGTTGTAACCTGTGTAATTGTTTCAGTCAAGTTCACTCACCCTGTCATCTTCTCCAGCATTTAGCACAGACAAGTCAGCGAATGACGTCAGTTCATCCATGCCTGACTGAGCACGCTCAGATATCTGGGTAATCAATCAAACAGAGTAAAGTCAACTGCATAAAGCACGAACAACATGCAGCAATAATACGTTCAACTGGTTTGTTGACAATAATAATATTCAGGTTTTAAAGTTTAGACAACAAACCCTTTTCTTCTTCTTAGCAGGAAGTCGAAGCAGATTTTCCTCTTCATATCTATAAGATAAAAAAGCAAATTGTTACCTGTACAACGTGTATGCGAACCTAGCAATTTGACCTTCTACCTATCCCGGCTCATAATCTGGTGATAATAACTTGAAGCTACAACCAGTTGCAAGAAAACTTGAGACATCGGGAGAAAACTTCTCACCGCACTATCTCGTGTAATCTTTCCCCCTCCCTCCCTTTCCAATGTTGCTAGCTAAGCAATATCATGTACAATACTTAGACGAACAAAACTGAATCAGGGAGCGGGGGGCTAATTGTTATTCTGTAACAAAGTTGTTATTTACGATCCATTTAACTAAGTTTTAAGTATGTAAAGCCATTTTTGCACAACATGTATCAACATTTTTGCAACTACTAGTTGTAGCTGAAAAGAAAAAGAACAAAATTTACCGTGTTCGTTCTTCCTCTTCTTCTTTTTCCTTCTGTTTTCTCCAGCGTGACAAAGTTTCATCCTGACAAAGATTGCAGATGTTTAGTTAGAAGGAATAAATAACAAAATGTTGTGCCAGGCTTAATACGTGTTGATTGAATGAAATTTGAATAAGCAGACATGACACATACCCGAATTTCTTGGGGTGCATCACCGTATTCATCTAGAAACAGAACAAACCAGTCAACCGTTAGACATCAAGTTACATGTTCTATGTGCAGAAGCAAGACATAGGCTACTTCAAATATGTCGATCCAAAAACTCAAGTGAATTCAATAATAAATGTAGATTGAGCTACAACTAGAAACAACAACAAATAACAAAACTAAACAAAACAACAAAAATACCCCCAGGGGGGGGGGGACTCCCATATAAAAAGGGCTGGGGTGCTCATTGGAAACCCCTCAACGATACTAAGATCCTGTTTGGTGGGTGCGGCTTGAAATTTTTTCACCTCTCAGAGGTACCAATTCTACAGTAAAACAACACACTATCTCCTGTCACATTTTGTTCAGCTCGATACACTAAAAGGAACCGCAAAAGTTCCTGCTGTGGAGCTTTTGAGGCTGAACACCCTAAGAAGTACCAAAACTGCGTTTTTTATCCCCTAAAAGGTGCGATGAGCACCCTGTAATTAATATATGGGATGCCCTGCCATGAAAAATATCTGTGTAGCAAACCAGAATATTGCATTACACAATTACAAATATAAGCCCATTCAGATGATACCCAAGGAGTACACAGTAAAATTAAGAATGCAAATTTTGCATTCATTGCCAATAAAGTAGTTCTTTAATTACAGAATGTGGTAGTTAGAGGCTTGTATAGTCAAGGAGCAATTCTCTAAACAAGATGAGAATTATAACAAATTAAGAAATAGTTATCATGTCACCTCTTAAATCATGTAAAAGTGAGCTTGTCAGTACTCTTTTCCTGGCTCTTTCTTCATCTCTCTCTTTTCTAGTCTTCTTATCATCATCCTCATCTGGAAACATTTCCAACAAAATACATTCACAATATGCTCATTACTAAATTATCATTGTTCAGCAGCCTACACAATGCAAGGGCTGTTTTCTGAGACTTTGACTGAGTAGCCATCTATTGCACAGCTGCATACAGGATGTAGCCATTATGCAATAATGTTTACAAGACCTTTCAGTTTAATTTTACAAAGTGATGGACATAGATGTTTAAGCGACACCAACTGGAGTAAACAAACGTCAACCTTCAAAACTACTAGAATCCCTTCCCAGCATGTCCATTTTGTACAAAACGGGTTGTGACATCTACTTTGTCAAATATGTTCGCTGTTCCTGGAGCCCTCTCTCAGCCATAATAACTATGCATTTTGCAGCTTTCCAAAAATGCATTGTTAAACATAGTGAGATTTCTAACACATGTTCTTAAAACTACAGTTTTGTTTGTTGGAAAGTGCACTTCAATTTTGCTGTCAGAGGAGTAGTTGAGTTTTTAAGGTTCGAAGTAGGTTGTAGCAAAAGAATTTTACAAATTTTTCATTGATAAATTTGTGGGACTCACTTGTGGAAAATATTAATAATGAAATAAAATGCTTTTGAGAGCTCACCATAAGGAACAGCAGCAACCTTTGGAGGGACATAGACTTTGGTCTTCTTTGAACCATCTTCTTCATCACTGCTTTCAAAATCTTCGTCATCAAGCTGTAACTCCAAAAAAAAAGAAAAAAAAAATGCAGACCTTTAACAATTTAATCACCACAGAATCTCGCTATACATTCTGAAAAAGAGCACACTTTTCTGACTAAACGTACTCACTCAAATAATGAATTCTTCACATGAGCACCAAGCCACCTGTAGTAAGTGTAGGTTTGTCTTTTAGCAGTTAAAAGTTAACAGCTAGTGGTTAGCGATATGCACATACATGTATATAGGTGGGTTAAGCTTTCTTTTAAGAGTGTTCTGTTACATGTACAGTGTTCCTGGTTTTAGTACAGTTTTTATGTTTATTAAATTGTCCAAGGTCACATTTGTGAAAAAGTTCTATCAGCGTGCACTTTACTTCGTCCTGAAGTAGTATTCATCATTTGAGTGAGCAATTTTAACCCTAACACACACATCTCTAAAGGCAGATTAAATAACCAATATTGAACTTGACCAGGTATTGCCTCCTGCTTTGCCCACAGATCTGGGAACACGACTGTAAACTGTCATTTGAAGAAAATATTTTAACTCCCCTTTTAAATAGATAACCAAAGTAAGCAAGTACATTGTAGATAACCAAATTGTGTGGGGCTCTGCCAATACTCTTGTTCCATCCCAATGTTAAGGGGAATACATGCAAACTTGTGAGACTTTTATTTTGCGTGTGTAGCCTAAAGTCACATACTGTGGATTTTGTTCCTGTCATGTTTTTTGGTTGAATCGTATCCTATGCTTTCTATTAGCATGCAGAATAGTGACATTAAAAAGTGTTTAAATTAAACCTTTGGCTGTGACCACGTGCATCCCCACACAGGAGGTGACTGTTGGTGAATTTCACTGTACTAACATTGTAATTTGTTAGTTTTACTATCAAGACATAATCTTATGGTTAATCTGTGATTTCAAAATAAACCAGCAAGCAACCCACCTTTGATACCATGTTTTCAGGATTTGGTTTAAACCTTAGGGGATCAATTTCAGCACCTTTATGAAAAAATAAATAAACAAAGATTAATTTAAGAAATATTTAGCATTTGAGGAGGCATTTAAAAGTACAAAATCATGTGAATTATGAATTAACTGCGCATTGCCTTGTAATAACTAATAACATTTACACTAGGCTATATGACAGTTGGGTATGTAACTTCATGTTGTTTTTAAATCAGCATCAACTGAGGTTTGACCCTGAAGTGAAAGTTTGATGTTGTACTGTAACTCAAGTTAACACTTTTTTATGTCAGCAGGTACTGTAAAAGCCTGTTAAAGTATGTGGCCATGACATTGTACTGGAACTCAAGTCAAGACAGGAGTAAGTCAGCGAGTGAAGCCTTGTATGCAAGTGTGTGACCATAACAGCTATTTGAGAGTAGTTTTACATAGTACTCTTTGTTTTCCAAGCATTCTGTGTAAAAAACTTTTTGCAAACCTTTTGTTAGCTTTTACACTTGTGAATGTGAAAAGGAAACTGTAAGTTGCTCCTGCTCTATGGACAGGACTTGGAGGGATAGTCGTCTAAGCAATATTTAATTTCACATTCCTGACAGTTTATACACTGTAGGACATACATGTACTTATTTTAATGAGAAATAAACAGACAGTGTAAATGTACCTGATGTCATCCCTGTTGTGGCAGTCTTAATCATTTTATCAATCTGATACTTCATTTTCTGGTCAATGGGTCTCAGTTTCTCCAAAACCTAAATGGGGTTTTATTGAGAGAAATAAAAACATACATGCTGTACATAAGAGATCAAATTTACATGCTTTGTCCTGTTTCTCTCAAGATGAATAACTCATGAATCCCAGACAAGTGTCTCATCATCTATGAAAAGCAAGATTATAAATTATAGATTTTGATGTGGTAAACTGGCAGGCAAAGTTTACCTGAGATAACACTCATCAGCAGGTTGTATTCACACACAGATGTACTTCACTTGAAAGTAAGTAAAGTATGTGTATTTTGTTTTAAGATCTACAAGTACTTCTTTTTTTGTCTCAATTCAAGACTCTTACAGTTCAGATAGTAATTTTTCCAAGTGTTCAGCCAGTTTAAACACTGACTACAGCACTTTTTCCATCATAACGTCTTGTGATAAATCTGCCAGTCTATACACTGACTACAGCACTTTTTCTACCATAAAGTATTGTGATAAATCTGTTATTTACCAAGCAAGATGACTGTACTGGGAGAATACAAACATTACATCTTATCAAAGTATTACTCACAGTGCGAACTTCTACTAATCTTTCAGCAGCCGGGTCTTCCTGCCATGGTTTCCCATCAGTTTTTGTTAGCAGGTAGTATGTGAGATCAATAACATAGCTGCAACAAAATAAAGAATAAAAAATAGCACAATACAACTGTGTGTTTGTTGCAGTTGGTGAGATCAATATTTTTCTTTTATGAGTAAATTTCAAACTTCCAGCCAATAGCAATTTACCAGTAATTGTTTATTCAGTAGATTGAAATTTCTGCAGTCAAAGCATGTAACTATTATGTCGGCATGTACATACCTTAGAAGCAGATGAAATTTCAGTTCTAAAAAACTAACACCCTGAAAGAAATAGCAATGTTTTTAATCTCAGTTTTTAACATTTAATAATTGTGTAAGCTAAAAACTTAGCAACAGAAAATACTTCTAGATCTTGGGAATAACAAAAGCTTAGGATTAAGAAATGAATGCTTTCATTAATTTGTTAATTGCACTCCAAGTCTGCAATTTTTGAACTCATTGCAAATACCCAGGGCATACAGTATAATATAGAGTGAAGTACTAATCTAATGTACCCGAAATGGAATGAAGTCAGTTCAGATATAGTGACATACATGTACATATGTTAATTAAATATAAGTACAAAAAGATCTGAGAAACATTCAGTACAATTCAGTCTTCAAGCATTTTCTTTATTGCTGGTTTGCACTGTCATGCCATCAAAAATAAAAATCGTAACCATTCAGTAAATTAACCCAAGAATCTGGGATATGATAGATGATTGTTGTATAACAATCTCCCCAAGATTGAGGTCTAGGTGATTTTTCATTCCCACATTATTTGGAGAAGTGTTTCACCCAAATTTTAGAGCTTTGTATAGAGGCATCACATTGGTACCCCTCAGAGGGACACAAACATGGCAGCTGTTAAGTAACAGAAACATCTGTCATTGAGTTTTGCCATTTAAACAAAAATTTATTACTCTTTACCAGAGCTCAGACACATTGAAAGTAATACTTCTTCTGGAGCAAAAACTGTTCAGTTTGCAAAAACTTACGCAATGACTCATCTTTTGATCTACGCAAGAGCCTCCTGGGGCTGCCATCTGATGTCATGCAATGCATAAACTTGGAAATTCAAATGCGCTCTATTACAAAAAGAAGAATGCTGCCAAGCTTAAATGTTGTAAAACGCCAAGTTATTAGAGATTCTTACATTTTGATCGAACTACATTTTCAGTAGGATTAGCAATTTTCATTTTTGGAAAATGATGACGTCACAAACTGGCAGTAACAACCAAAGAATATTGTTTCAATCTAGGCATGAGGTTACATATATGTGCAGATAGCACGTTCTGCAACACCAGTACCCAAACATTTAAAATACAGTTTTTACGCTTTGTAGTGAGGTTTTTAACGAAACAATTTTAAAATTCCTAGTGGAATGTCAGACTCAGTTGTAAAAATACCTAGCACACACAGACCTTTTTCGTTGTTAATGATCCACTTGAAATTTTCTTCATCAAATTCTCTACATGCTGATCTATGTCTGATACCTTATACAAACAAAACAAAAATAATTAGCCTTGCCTATTTACAATAAAGTAAAAAATAAATGATAAAAGGAAATGACATTTTGGAGTCATGATGACAACATTTTCAAGTTCAAAAAGATAAATACTCTGTTAGAAAAGGTTAAACATATTACATAATTAATTTCGTGCAATGTCGCATACATAGTTTTGCTCAGATTGAGTCTGATTGGACATTGAGAGATGGTGACAAGCCTCTATACGTCTATTTACAATACATGTTGAATATGTACAGTACGGAAAAACTACAAATTACCCTTCTACTTAGAAATTAGGACCCACGTCAGTCTACCTGTAGTTCCACGTGTAATGACTTTCTGCAATTACGCTTTTACAACAAAATAAATGTGATAACCTTTACCTTTTCAACTTAGTATATTATTATCATGTAGATTTGCAACTATGTTGATATGCTGTCCATGTTATAAATGGAATGGTAGGGCTGAGCTAGTATTCTGCAGCTAATTAAGCCCTAGTATGTTTCTGTGCACTAAACATGCATGTGTCACCCTTACAGTACTTTAATTGCAAAATAAACAAGAGTTAAACTTCATAAAAACTCATATAATAATAACCATACACTATTACAAAGTGTGGTAGTACAGCGTGTTCTTTAGCTGCAGGAAGCTTTTTCCCTACCGTGCGAGCACAGGTCCCTTCGATCCTATTTCACCCAACACCTCATAAAACCACCAAATTAACGATGTAACATACACTTGAGATTAAACATTTAGGTCTTAATCATGACTCCTATACTTACGCTTTGGTTAAATTTAACCTTTGATTTACTTACTATTCAGCTTAGAAATTAGCCATTTTTTGAATTACCAAAAGTCAATAGTAAACAACTTCTTTTCAATTGTAAAATTTACAATACACGTGCACTCTGTAGTTTTGTTCCTCACCTTTTCCTCCATCTCCCTCATGGCTGATATCACTTCCGGTAAATCTTTTGCTATTATCTAAAGAAAATGTAAGAGACGTTATCAAAACTTTGTTCTCTGTATTCTGAAACAAGAGGAGAATTGAAATACTGAAATGTACCGCTTCTGCCGCCACCGCCGCCATCTTGAAATGTACCTCGAAGCCGCGATTCCAAACAACAGCGGCGTGTCCTGTAATATCAGAATTTACTTTGTGTAAGTCACAATCGACTATATCCCGCCAGAGTATGTCTGGTGGCCTAATGACGGAGACCGTCACTTGTGCAGTATTTAGCAACATCTTTGGGGAGGGGCTTGTAGCAAGAGACGATGATCGTCCCTTGATTATTTAGTTCGTCTAGGAACGTAAATAACAAATTCCGTCATCTCGTGTGGTACACGCGTATATCTGCGAGGATGCCGCCGGGGAAGAAATGAAGACAATCAACGGTTTGTTATCATGATGAGCAGTTTCTATTCCAATTTTAACTCAAGCTTGTTGATAGCATCCTTGACAGAAGTGAGAAAGCGAGGATGATGCAAAACAAAAATGAACGCAGTCAGGAGCCCATGATGCAGTGACAGTTTTCAGCTCCTGCGATTTTTGAATATTTCAACAAAAACAAAAACAAAAACAAAAAAGCTAGTGGAAAAGCAGGCGAAGAACAATCAAAAATTTCCGGAGCAGTTCCGGTTAGTTTGGGTCACGGAAAAGCTCATCCTTTTCCTATACCTTAATAAAACCGACAACAATTTGCTTGTAGACCTTGTGGATAATTTGTTACGTTTTTTCCCTTCACTTCTGTTCTTAGACTTTGTTTGCGTGGAGCGATCGTCCAAAATTTACCGCAGTGATGGATCGAGCTTTGCGATATACACAACGAGTTCTGGAAAAGGTTTTATTGATGTAAAATTTATCACAGGCAGTTTCTCGGTGTAAAATCAGGTTAACAAAGACACTTCGTCCCCTGGCCCTACAAAAGAGAACCACACTTTTATTAATGCAACGTTTCTGGGGAAGAGTAAAAAGCACCTTCAAGGTATTGCAGTTTGCTTTCAATACTTTCTAACTTAAGGCGCCCAACTATAGGCCTAAGGTTGCTCTAAACAGTTTTCTGCGTTTTTTTAGAACTCCTTCTTTGATCCATTACTGCGTCCCTTTATTCGGTTGATCTATAATGATGGTGTCAAAAACAAGGAGCTATTCAAAAAGTAGTAGTGTTTCATTTCTGGCGTGACTAGAGTGTTGGGACATTTTGGGAGACCCTGGGTGTAAGAGTGCGCTGCAGGGGAAGACCGGGCTGCGATGACAGTGACTAGTAGATATCCCTTTAATACACTACAACAGCAAGAAAAGCTAGAGCATTTGAAGCGAGCCTCCTTGTTTTCTTAATAGCCAACAGTTGCCAAGAATCACCATGTCACTTTTTGTTGCGACGCACTGAATTGAGGCGAAATTTTAATTTTATTTTGGAAAGGAACTTCTTTGCATTGTTACACACTACGTCGTTTCAGTTCATTTAGAATCACTTCAGTAATTCAAACTTTTAATTTTTGATCACTTTTATTTTTTGTGTTTTAAACGTTTCTTTACCAGTTAGTTTGTCTAGCGAGACATATTAACATTGACAATGACGAACTTCACTCTAATTGGAATGTATAGCTACTACGTGAGTAGTTCCAGTAGTTCATCCCTGAAGCCAAAATAATACCGTGAAACAAAAGAAACTGAGAGCATTAGACCATTTTACAGTTGTCTGCTCAGTGACCTGACTTTTGAATGGCAGCGAGGCTGGAGGTGACCTTGTATTGATACAGACCTCACTGCTTTTGTTGTGTAAATCAAGTTGTTCTAATGCTAATTAGGTGCATTTACTGATGATAAAAGCAGAGAGGTCTGTATCAAAACAAGGTCAACTCTAGCCTCGCTGCCATTCAAAAGCCCGGTCACCAAGCAGACAACTGTAAAATGGTCTATTCTATTGTGATTCTCGCGGCCAATAAGATAAGCGTAGCTACAGCATAACGTTAACCTTACCTATAGTTGCGTTTAACTAAAACAACGAGTCCGAACGTGGGACTCTTTTTTATTATCTAGCTGTGGTTAGCATGCCAAAATACAACTTTTTGCCTTGTAAGAGTCGGAATTATGAAGAGAAGTGGTGGGGCAGGGGGGGGGGGGGGAAAGGGCCAATTTAATTTTCGTAAAATTTTTAAAATTTTTTAAAAATTTAAATTTTAACT
>Ga0126338_10001469_pt1 | contig 15266 bp, 3 predicted proteins | sample OrbCmetagenome_2_FD_92529 | JGI IMG/M metagenome (GOLD analysis project Ga0126338, IMG submission 92529) | Coral microbial communities from Petempiche,Puerto Morelos, Mexico - Orbicella C C metagenome | ecosystem: Host-associated > Invertebrates > Cnidaria > Coral | place: Petempiche,Puerto...
ATTAAAATGTACTGAATTGAATCCATTTTGTGAGTACTTTTAGACTGTAAACAATGGTTGCTATGGGTGTTGCTATGTTGAAATATAGCTAGAAGTGTTCAGATTTCTTAATTTAAACGTAAACTCAGGAGTTATTAGAGGAAAATCGTTTCAAAATACGATTTACAAATGGACAGGGATGTTGAATCTTCATGTTCCAAACAAATGGTTTTTTGGAGAAACTGATTCATATCTGAGAGTACAAGACCCCCTTAACTTAAATTTTTTAGGGATCACTTTTTTTTTCATTTTAGCATGTAGCAATATAGTTTAACGTGGGTTACAACTTATAGAAGAGCGCGATTTCATTTCAAATAATGTTTGGTTTCAATTGATCTCAAAAGATCTCAATTGATTAATGGGGACCAATTTAATATTAATAGATAGTTCTGGCTTTAGACATTTAATGTATATTTTAGACTTATTTTTAGAGGACCCTCCTAAAACCACCTCTGGGTGATTGGAGATCTCCTCTTAAAATATCAATTTATTATGTTGTTATATTATTATAGTAAAAATATGGAATCCTTTTAGAATCATTTTAAGAAGGATCATGCAATAAGAGAGTTCCTGTTCTCCTACTTTTCAGAACTGTTTGTTTAAGTAATCGACCACTCTTTCTATGGGTTTACCGGCGCAATAAACCACGCTGGAAGTTGGAAGATCGAGAAAAGCTTGTAAATCACGAGCCTTTAGCAAGAAGGCTTTCTCGTGTTCTCCCAACACCCCGCGTGGTTTATTGCGCCGGTAAATCCATAGGAAGGGTGTTCTATTGCTGTTATGAAATAACTATCGTCAAAAGTCTGTCAATGAGAGGAAAATTTATTGTACTTTCGTGATCAACTTGCTTTTTCTCATCAAATTCATGAGATGACGCGACAAACCAATCACAACGACTGATAGAATGAGAACACAGACTCAAAGCCGGACACAAAATCCGCAGAGCAAATTAAGCGACGAAAACATTTCATTTCATTTTACACTAAGAAAGCTTTAACCGTTATTTTAAAAAAATGGTCGAACACATTGTAAACTGTCTCAAAATTTTTACAAGACACAAGAAAACGTGTGTAATCAAATATGGAAAAAAAAAAGCGTGAAAGTGGGCTTAAAAAGAACAAGACTAATAGACAATTCTTCGCAGGATTTTAGATTCAAGATCAATTGTTTCTGGCGATTTTATAAAAGATTAAGAATTCGAAAGGTCATTAAGTAAGTAAATATGTAATTTATTCCATTTCAATAGCAAACTTGCCCAATCTTCCGTGCCAGACGTCGGCATACCTTGATGGTATGCCGATGTGCGTGTTTCGCCCAACAAATGATTTCATGATAAAACTGTTATTTTTATGCTACGGTTTTTTTAAGTTTGGCTAGGTGCCCTTATTTAATTATGGTTTTTTTCAAAAAAAATCTCAGGCAAAATATAAGATTCCAGCAGTTTTTTGAAACTTACGTTTTCTTGATATTTCAAATGCTTTTGTATTTTGATTTAATTAGTGAGCTTTAAGATTCTAATGTAAAACAACTAATATCATTCTATGCATTTTCTCCGTAATAGGGTTGCATATATGAGTGATAGAATATCCTTTTAGCAATTGTATTAGCTACGGAAACGTTATATAACGATCACAAGTTCCTGAACTCGAATGTTTACAATGGTCGATTTCCCGCTGATTCCCTTATCACTAAACCCTTTATCACTTGAGGTGCCAGATAATAATCAAACTATAAAGCATGCAAGTGAATAAGACCTCTCATAGCGGTGACTACAAAGAATAAACTCCATTTGAAGTTAGACAACTAACATTAACGCAAATCATTTAGCAAATGTTCAAGCTCAAGGCCAAAGTCGAATCGTCCATTTAACAAATCTTTTCTGCCCTATTTATTCTCTGTACATCCTCTCTGTTTAAAAGTCAATAAAATCAGTCCGATGACCACAAAGAAAGCAAGTAGGAAACATTTTGGAAGCACGAGAGGCATTTGCATTTAGGAATCCGTTTATAAACAATACTTGAGTTGTCTGTGGTACAAATGAAGTCCGTTGCCACTTTTTCCCACTAGATCTCACCGTGAAAGAATGCAAGTTCATACATGTTTTTGAGCTTCGTAAATTCTTCTTACCAAATGTTATGTGTGGCATTGAAGAATAATAAAATATTAATAAAATATTCTCAAAAGCTCACTGCTTCTTTAAGACTGACCCAGACAAATGAACGTCCAAGACCCTTGAACTCAGCCGTCTCGCTGAAAATCGATTGCAGGTTTAAACCAAATTTCATCGACAATCTTCGATCAGAGAGCATGTTTTCAACGTTTTACCAGCTCTGCAACAATAGTTCTCTTGAATGGCGCAAATCTCTCGACACGGTAGCAAGTGAAACTATTAGGTGTTTATATTTGGGCTCGCAGCTCAACAAAGGTTAGACTCTTTATTGAATGTTCTTGTCACAATCTGTCGTAATTGCATCGTTGTGTTCGTAGCAAATGTTTTGCACCATATCCTAGAGTCTCAAGGCATTTTATCTGTTCTTGAAATTCAGCTGAATTTTAAGCTTCCTCATAAAATTTTATTAGACTTCAGGTTAATAGATTTCATCCTTTACTGAATTCCTGCTCAGACAATCGATGTCGGAGCTCAAGACACATGTCAGTTGTTTATACTTAAAGCGATCCCTCGTCCAGTGAACCATTTTAAACCTGTAAAACTGCAATAAACAAAAGACTTACATTTTAGGAAGAAACAGACCGGATTCAAAAGTAGAACAGTATTTGATTTTGAAGAAATAATACCTTAATCAAAGTGCAAGACTACGGTTGGTGCAATTCATAAATTGATAAATCGAGATCAGTATCAGGCAATATCAAGGATAATTCTCACAACCATGACTACCTGCAAAAATTTTGTGATGACAGTGTATCACAGTGCTTTTCGTAAGGAATGCAAATGTTGATGGTAATTAAAGATCCCATTTCGAGAACGAAAGATTTATGGCAAAGTGCACACACCTTCAACATTCTAAACAAGCACGACATCATAGTTTAAAGAAAGGAAACTATTGTGACTTTTTCGATTTTATTCATACACGAACAGCTCGGCTGTGCAAAAGATCGGCAGAAAATTTAATAAATAGAACAAGACAAACAATTGAAAACAACCTTGAGCATTGAAACGACAGAACACGGTCAACCTATAAAATGACTTGCCTTGCAGAAAGGATACGTGAACCTTTGCATGACTTGTTAAAATTTTAGGATTCCTTCTGTTTGGATTCTAAATTGTTTGCTTTTCGGAACAAGAAATTAAGCTAAGAATAAAAGGCAGTTTGATTTATAGAAGGAAAGAAGTGCTCTGTTTCGAATTGAATTTTGTCATTTTAAAGAATCAGTTGCCAAAGACTGCCGGATGTTAAAGTTGATCTGCTTGGCCTCACTGAGACAGGTGAATTCAAATCTTCGGGTCCAATATCTACCTAAATGATACATAACATCCATAAATGCCATACCACGCTATTAATTTTAGGAACAATCTGTAAAGACTCTTCAAATTTTGCAGAATACTTAGAAAAAATAACATGATTCCGTGCGAACATATGAATTTCAACCCATACGCGACCATTCGATTGATAAGGGCTTTAAAATTTACTGATTATTCAATACTACATTCAACTGCGTTCAACTTGTCATAACAAGTTCCTCAAAACATTCATTATAATACAAGAGCATGAACCTGAGAAGAAATGCAAAGAAAATTTTATGCAGTATGTACATAATTTACAGAATTCCAAAAGGAAGAATGGTTATCGATGAGTTGTGTTGTTTTCCTTGATTGGAAGGGAAGGTTAGAATTTTGAGGCCAAGCACATAAACTTTAACATTCCGTCTTTGTCAATTAAGGCCTTAAAATGACAAATTCAATTTGAAAGAAAGTTCTGATACCATTCATAAAAATTTAGTTATGCAATGCTACACTCTGAAACATTAATTATCATTTATAAGCATAAAACTGGAAAGAAATCCAACGAACATTGTATGTAGTATGTACATAATTTAGAAGAAAGAGCAACATGAGGGACACTGGAAATATTAATAAAAATCCAGCTGAGGAAAGAGACCGAGTGGATTGCGTAACCACGAAGTAGACACATGTTGTATTTTGAATATGTCTTGAAGTTGTTTAGATGTTGCCTTAGGTAGGTATGGGAAAAGGTGCCTATATTTCCCTTAAGGCAGAAAATGTTAGTATAAAACATAAGATTTCGATTCAAAGTTATATATAGCTTAAATAATTAGTTTAATTTAATTAAATGAGGGCAAAATCAGTTAGCCCTGAGGTTTCACTCAGCTAAAACCTTTACTCAATTTCTCACGGTTCTCTTATGTCTGTGGATAAAACACCAGTGCATTGTGTAACTTTTCAAATGAAAGCTGTTTAAAGGTGCTTACAGGGTTGTAGCGTTTACTATGCTGCACAAAGTGTACATGATGGCCATAAATTTTAACTCATGGAGGATCAGACCCTATTACATAACCAATAAAATGGCAGTTACCATGTTCTCTAAAGTCACTGGTAATATGGTTTATTATTCCCATACACATTATTTTTCCAACTCTAGGTTTGTGGATGAAAAACCCAAGTGTATCGACATCATTTAAATATATGGTACTGAAAAGTCCTTCAAGTGTATGCAGCTCTGTCAGGAGAAGGGTTAAACGCAAACAATTTATTCCTGCTTCATTGCTTCAGAAAGGAACTAAACGCACTAGGCAAGCTGTTAGCCTACACTAGGCTACAATTGCTATTCCGTTTTCATAATTCACGAGCTCTGAAGTTTTAAAACTATGAAGGCAAGCATAAATTAACAACTGAAACATTAACTCAGTCTACCGTTTAAGACAATGGAATGTAGACACTTGACGACGGCAATTGCCTAAAGCAAGACCTTTTGCTAAAACATATTTATGATTACTATTTTCGACTCATAGAAGGCGTGATAGTCTTGTGCAACAAAGGAGACAGTCAATTAAAATTTCATAATGTAATTTTGAGAAGTCAATCTCAATGACAATGCATGTTGTTATACCAGTTGTAAACAATTTGGAAGAAGTTGCTATTTTCGTACGATCTGTTTTGTATAGGTTCTTCTCATATGGCGCCTAACATCTTTGCTCGCAATTAACGTCTGACAATAACCAGCACTAAAAGTTACTAGAGGAACTTTGAGATACGAAGTTTTCACTTGTAAGGAGTGCTAAAATACATTCAGCTTTAGTTCAATACAGTAAAGAATGAAGTATACACGTGTATACTACATCGAAATGGCCGTAGACATCGAATATTTACGCCAGTATTTAAATTTCGTGATAGCTTAAACCAGTGCTCGAGAGAGATGGACAAAGCATGTGATTTCTGTCTGCTAAGAGAGGCTTAAAAAGTCAATTATCTTTTAATTAAACCTTACGTCCATTGTTAAAGGTTAACCACTGTGAAATGAACGTGCTTTGAGCACTTACGCACATAGATCGATTCACAGACGAATTAGCTACAAATCTGCAAATCCTTTCATCGGTTTTACAAATTATTAACTACAATTGCATTGCTAGAAAGAGGAGGAAAAGGACCATGAAGCAAAAACTTGATGATTTATATAGCAAAAACATTTCGAAAGCTTTCAGTGAATGTTCTGTGGTGAATGAATAATTTTCAGTCAATGAGCGTCTGCCCTCTTGAAAGTCAACACCGCAGACTTTTTAAGTCCAGGGAGGTTTTCAAACGAGCGTATTGATGACTATCTGTGACCTTATAAGTTGCTATGCAAATAAACTTGGAACATGTGGTACCCTTAATCTTTTAATACTAGCTTTGGCTTCAAGATTGTTAGCAATAGATCGGCTGAAACATGCTGTTCCAAACAAGCGTGGCTGGTTTTAGTTTACACTATGGCCAGGAAGGTTTATTTAACATCAGTATCCGCACGAAGCTGATTATTATTGTAATATGAGTACCATGTGTGGTTTTATAGTTAGGACGTATTTTACATATAATATAGATAGCACCTGCGCGCGCTCTGATTGGTCAAAAACCCATGTTTTATCAGAACGTAAAACATAGAAAAAGCGTGTTTAATTGTTTTTGGCCACATTACCTCTATGTCATAAAGCAAATGAAGAAGCCTAAGCCGTGCACTATACACTGCGATAAAACAATTTGAGGACACTCGAGAAATGTACACAGTAGACCTATTATATCAGGATGTGACGGCCCTACAGAAAGGATCTCATCTTTTGTTGACCACCTTCAGCCGATAGCACAAAGACAAGCCTCGTATCTTTAAGACTTTCTTAACTTCATCGAGAAGACTAAACTGCCTCAGAACACCATTCTTGTCTCAATGGACGTCACCAGCCTCTACACAAACATACCACAGGAAGAGGGTATTTCCACAGTATGCGAAGCATACGAAGACTTTAATGCACGAGAACCCTCCAGAAATGCTAAGTCTGATTCAAGAAACCTCGTTCCAATTCAATGGAAAAGATTACCTCCAAACTCATGGAACAGCCATGGGAACGAAAATGATGATGGCCGTAGCTTTTGCTAACATATTTATGGCCAAAGTAGAAATAGAAATACTCAGACAAAGTAACACGAAACCCATCTCCTGGAAAAGATTCATCGATGACGTCATATCTATTTGGAACACAAGTAGAGACAAAATAGAAGATTTCCTTCTAAGGGAAACAGTTTTCACCCAACGATCAAATTCACGGCTGAAATCTCAGAAACAGAAACTACGTTCCTGGACACGAAAGTGTACAAAGGTGACAGATTTCAAACGAACACATTTCAAACCTACAGAGACCTTTCATTACACGAATTTCTATTCGTGTCATCCGCCAGGCGTCACGAAAGGCTTTATCAAAGGAGAAGCGTTAAGGCTTCTGAGAACGAATTCCTCTCAATTTACTTTTGAGGAAAACATGAGTAATTTCAAAACACGCCTGCAGAATAGAGATTACCCAGCTAGAATTGTAGAGAAACACCTTTCACAGATTAAATTCTCTGACAGAAAAGTGTCGATAGCACAGAAAAACAAAACCGCACAAAAGAAAATACTGCCCTTTGTAACGCAATACCACCTGGCGTTGCCTAACCTAAAGGACACACTCGTTGGAAATGGCGCCTAATAGGTAATCAACCACAACTGAGAGAAATCTTTAAGGAGCCCCCCATCATCTCATATCGTAAGGGAAAATCCCTAAAAGACATCCCAGGTAAAGCTAAGCTATGAAGGTTTTAGAACTTATTCATCTGCGAACGGCAGGAGTCGTGCACTTGTGAACACTTTCTGATCACAAAAATATTGGCGGATCGACGGATTTGGTGAAAAAAAAAAAGGCACAGATCGGCTGATTTGCATACCGCTATTCACCCCCCTCCTTTTGTACAGAGATTTTATTGATATTATGTCTCATGGCTTTTCCACCCTTTCCTGTTGTACAGGCTGATTTTTCAGAGAAAATGTGGACATTTTGCAGAGATTTATTCCAATAAAATGCTTACATTTTACCGACATTATGTGTACTTTTCTGTAACATTCTGCGTAGTTTATTTGTGTAGATTTTACTGACATTGTATGCTTCTATTTTAACTCGAAATTTACAGATGTAATATAAAAATGTTTTTCTCCTGCCGTTTTTACAGAGCAAATGTGCAGATTTACAGAGATATATTTTTATGCTGTAAAATCTCAGTAAATTTTACAAAACATTTACAAGAAAAATAGCAACATTTCATGGACATTTTATGGGATCTGAGAGCGAACCTGTGTTAAAATTTACAGGCTTTTTATAGAGATTACAAAACCTCTGTGGTTGTGCAACTTTAAAGAGATTATAATTTACAAAGGAAATGTATACATTTTACAGAGATTTAACGAACTTTCTTGAAGTCTGTAAATGGTTCAACTTTGCAAGTGGCTCGGCTTAGCATAAGGCATAGCAACAAAGTCGAACAATGGAGAGAGGTAACTGCGCGCTTAACTTTTGAGATATTTGCAAGTTTTATAAACATTTCTGACATTTTGAATAACGGAAACTCTCTAAAATGATTCCAAATGGATTTGCAATCCTTTCTTCGAACAAATAGTATGAATCGGCTTGAAACTAGAACTTGTTTGCAACAAAAACACGATCGCTCATCTACAGGTTGTACCCTTGCTGCTGCTTAAAAAGATTAGATACATTTTAATCAATGTCTCAAAATTGCTTCTGTCTTATCCATGCAATTTTTAAAAAAAACGTAATAGAAATAAGAGGAACAAATGCAATTCCAGAAACAAAAAAAGCTGACAAACAATCAAGGTTCTTTCTAACCGTGACATTACATTTACATGAAATTAGAAAAATTTAAGGGCTGTAATAGTGATGTCGGTGAAACGAGTAACACCAGAACTCCTGGTTACACTTGCAGTATTTTCAGATTTGTTACGGCTAGTTCAAGGCGTAACTGGTCTGTCAATTAAACAATTGAACTTATCTCATTACGCCCAGGATATTATAAAACGTAATATCATGGGTGAGAACAAATTACTCTATAATTTTGGCGAAAACTTTCAGCGTTAATTTATAATTTCACATGTGAAATTTACAAAATTGCCAGGCCGTTTGGCCCGAAATTTCTCCATTTAATAAAAAAGTCAAAACCGTAAGCGTAATTTATTACCCATGATGTGAAAAGGTAATCAAATGGTATACTCGTGAAATTAGGAAATAATTTCAGTTGCTTTTTGTCAACATTCCTATAATTTCCAGAGCCGTTAGACGGGGGAAATTATATGAACTTTGAGAAAACCGGCTTGAAATGATTTCCTAATTTCACTCGTCACCATATGATTACTAAGTCTTGGAAAAAATGGCTAGTTGTGCTATTATCCCTCTTTCAGGGCAACACCCACATTCAAAAATGAAAAATGTAAATTGAACTACCGGCCAAGGTACTTTCCCCAGAATTGCATTATCATTTCATACAAGTTTCGAGTAACAGCGTGAAATGGGCTTAAAAAGACCAAGGCTAATAGCCAATTTTTCACAGGATTTTAGACTGAAGGTCAATGATTTTTGGTGACTTTTATATAAGATTAAGAATTCCGGAGTGAAATATCTCTTTCTCTAGGCTGTGGTATGCCGATCTGCGTGTTTCGTCCAGTAATTGATTTCTTAAGAGATAAACGGTTCTTTTTTCGGCAAATCACTCTTACAATCAACGTAATTTGGCCACATGCCCTTATTCATTTAGGTTTTGTTTTCAAATCTCCAACAAAAGAGAAGATGCCAGCGTTTTCTGAAACTCATGTTTTGGGTTCTATAGGATATTTTGAATGTTTTTGATCTTAATTACTGAGTTTTTAGATTCTTATATAAAAATATCTGATTTGGCATTCAAAATTTTCCTATCAACGAAGTTTTTTGAGTGATATGCTTTTGATTTGTTTACCGTGGAGCTATTTTAAACACCACGTAACGGTCGCTATTAATTCCTTGTTTATAGCGGGTGGTTTCAGATTTTTAACGTGCCAGATTATCAAAACATAATGCATACAAGTGAAGTAAACCTCTCATAGACTGCAAGGAATATCTACTAGAAGTTAGACAGAGATATTAACACGAATTATCTTTAAACATGTCTAACGATTTTTTTTGTCCTGTGCATGCTCTCTGTTGTAATCTACTCGTGCATCTTGTTTACACAGGAAACAAGACCACTTTTTACAAAAGGGTTTAAATCAGCGTGACGGCCACACAAAAAGCAAGTACCAAATACTTTGGAAGCAGAAGAGGCATTCGCACTCACAAATCAGTTTATAGACAATAAAGAATACTCGCGGTGCAAGGTTGGGGTGTCTGTGGTACAAGCGACGTGATTTTGTACCTTTTGCCTCTGATCTCCACTCTCTGATAACTTATACCACGATGAAAGAATGCAAGTGTGTATATTTCTTTGAGCTTCTTTTCACCTGATGTAGTGAGTGGCATTGAAGAATAAATCTTATTAGTAATAAAATATTCTCAAAAACTCACTGCTTCTTAATGGCTGACCCAGACAAATGCCTCCAAGACCCTTGAACTCAGCCGTCTCGCTGAAAATCGATTGCAGGTTTAAATCGAATTTCATTGACAATCGTTTGCTTGAGAACATGTTTCCAACGTTTTACCAGTTCTCTAAAGACGGTTCTCCTGAAGAGCGCAAATCTCAGTTTCGGCACGGTGGCAAGTTAAGCCAACTAATAGAGGGGTATACGTGGGCTTGCAGTTCAACAAAGGTTAGAGTCTTTATTGCATGTTCTTGTCACAGCATGCCGCAGTCGCATCGTGCTGTTGTGAGCAAACATTTAGCACCATACCTGTAAGAGTCTCAATACATTCTATCTGTTATTACGATTCAGCTGAAATGTAAGCTATTTGATAAAATTGGATTAAACTGTCATGTTAATAGATTCCATCATTAGCAATTCCTGCACAGATAGTCGATGGCGGAGAAACACATTTTAAAAATTTGTTTACATTTTAAGTCATTCCTTAGCCGGTGAACCATTTAATATAGGTATAACCACAATAAACAGCAGAATAGTTCTTTTCGAAAGAAGCAAACTGGATTAAAAAGTGAAACTGTATTTAATTTCGCAGAAATGGTACCTTACTCAAGGTTGAGATAGGGGTTGGTGCAATTCGTCAATCTGAATATCAAGGGAAACTTGTCACTACCATAACTAATTCAAAACTTTTGCCGTGTGTCACAGTGTTTTCCTTTGTATGAAGCCATAAAAAACCTAAATATTGTCGTTTATTAAATCTCCCATTTCGAGAATGAAAGATTTGTAGCAAAGTGCACACACCAGCACGACGTCACAGTTTCAAAGAAGGCAAGCAGTTGTTAGTTTTTCGATTTTATTCATAAGCATTAAAATTGCAGAGCATGTCAGCGGCACAAAATGATTGGGTGAGCAGAAATGGGATCTGTACCTAAAGTTTACTGGTTCAAATGTTCAAGGTACCTTCTGTTTCTCTTTCACAGTTTTTAATCCAGCTAAGAATAACACGTACCTTAACTCATATGAAAAATTTCTTATATTTGACTTTCTTCTGTGCTCCAACTAAAGAAACTAAACAACCGCTTGGACAAACAACCAAAGATGCCACCAAAAATATTATTAGCATTCAACTTTAATTGTTTAGTCGAAGTCGTTAAGCCACGACTGAACAACAGTGATCCAACCTATATTGCTTTTGTCTTAAAAACATTCACCCAATTGAAACTAGATGATAATGAATTAAATCAATGCTTTCCTTCGAATTGAATTTTGTCATTTTAAGGCCTCAATAGGCAAAGGCTGAATGTTAACGCTGATCTGTTTGGTCTGAAAGGTGAATTCAAATGTCTGCTTAAATGATACATAACATCCCAAACTGCTATGTCAGGCTATTAATTTTAGGAATAGATATTTAGTAGTTGCAACAATCTGTAGAGACTCTTCAAGTTGTGCTGCATAGTTCGAAAAATTACATGAATCTGTAGCTAGGAGTATATGAATTTCATCTCAGACGACCATTCGAGTCAGGATTGAAATATTTTTACTGACTACTCAATGCCACTTCAATTCCTGAGTTCAACTTGCTATAGCATGTTCCTAAAAACATTCTTTATAATCAATAAGTATGAAACTTAAAATTTGTGTAACGAAAATGTTAAATAGTATGTACCTTTAGAGATCGAAAGAGCAATGTTTGTTTTCGTAGCGAGCGGCCAAAGGTAGCAGAGTCTTCGTGTTGTGTTGTTTACATTGAAAGGACAGAACACTAATTCACGGTCAATAAGCCGCGCTATAAAATACCACAACTTGAAAACGCCAGAACTCCTGCTTCAAAACTAACGGACGATAGCCGGAAAGGTTAATAACAAAAGATATCTAAGAGAGACACTGAAAACACTTCCAAACATTTGGCTTTGGGTAGACACCAAGTTAATTAACTACAATCTTAGGGTGTCTTGTCTAAATGTCATGAGGTAGATACATGTTGTATTTTTAAAGTTTCTAGAGTTCTTTGGTTGAACTTTCTTTAGGATGATGTAGCACAGAGGTACCATTTTTTTTACTTGTAGCAGAAAATGGTAGAGTAAAGGTTTCTAATCATAGCTATAAATATCTGCATCGAATGGTTGAATCTTACATTGGATGGCAAAATCTATTAACCCTAAAAATTCACTCCATTGACCTTTAGCGATCAGCCGTCGTTTACTTTACTTCTTTTAACGACACACTGGCTTGTGAACATTCAAAAGAGACCTGTTTAGGTATGCTTACAGGCTGTATTGTTTATTTTGCAGCACAAAGTACACACGATGGTTATAACTTTATTCATTGCGGACCATTCATTGCATGACCTATCAAGTGAAGGCTATTAGGTACTCATGTCTCTGGTAATGTTTCTAATTGTGCTTGCTCACATTATTTTTATAACTTTAAGTAAGTATCTCAAAGCCCAATTTTGTCGACATTTAAACGAAAGCCAGTGAGTCAGGATGCTTTCACTTGCATAAAGGTCTTAGAGAGTTTGTAGTTCTGTGGGCCAGTTGAAGGGTTAAACCGCAAGCAATTTGTTCTTGCTTCATTGCTTTACAAAATCTATAAATGACGCAATGAAAGATATTCAACTAGTTTACAGTCGCAATTCCGTTTGAAAAATTCACGAACTTTGACTATTTACAATGTGAAGGCAGCCACAAGTTAACAGTGAAACATTAGGCTCAGGTTACTGATTAAGACAATGGAATGTAGACACTTGACTGGATCAATTGCCTAAAGCAAGACCTTTTGTTAAAACGTATTTATGAGCACTATTTTCGATTGAAAGAAGGAATACTGAATGATATTCTTGTGCGTCAAAGCAGACAGTCAATTAAAATATCCTAATTTAATTTTGGGAGATTAATCTTAATAACAATACACGAGTAATGCACTACTTGGAAGAAGTTGCTATTTTCCTACGTTCTGTATTATATTGCCTCCTTCTGATATAGCGCCTAAAATATCTGTTTGTCAAATAGCGTCTGACTATAAACATCACTAAAAGCTACTAAAATAAACCTGAGGAACGTAGTTTTCACTTGAAAGGAGTGCCACCATAAACTCAGCCTTAGTCTAATACAGGTAAGAATGAAGTATATATAAACTACATAGAAATGACCGGGGACACCGAATTTATACGAATAAAATGTAACAAAATCCATTTCCGTAAAAGAAAATAATAACTTAAGGAATAGCCCTTAAAATTTGGAAACGCAAGTAGAAATACAATATGCTTATTACCGAGAAACATTCGAGACATTTGTGCTATTATTTTAATCCCGCGACAGTTTCAAGAGTAATGACCATAGCAAATGGTTTCTGTCTGTTAAGCGAGGCTTAAAAAGTCAACTATCTTTTAATTAAACCTTGCGCCCATTGTTAAACGTTAACCACTGTAAAGGGAACCTGCATTGAGCACTTATGCTTATAGATCCATTTACCGATGAATAAGCCACAAATCCCAAAATCCTTTTATCGACTTTAACATATTATTAACATTAATGGAAATGTTAGAAAGCGATGGCGACAGACAAAATGGTGCGCGCCTGTTTTTTTGTTGATATGGCAAAACATTTCGAAAGCTTTCACAGAATGAAGTTAAGTGAATAAATGAATAATTTTCAGACAATGAGTGTCTGCCCTCTTGAAAATCGACACCGCAGACTTTTTAAGTCCATGTAGGTTTTAAAACGAGCGTATTGATAACTATCTCTGACCTTACAAGTTGCTATACAAATAAACTTGGAACATGTTGCGCCCTTAATCTTTACTTCAAACAAAAGTTGATCTCTGGTTTCTGCTTCAAGAAAATTGACGAATTACATAACAGAGCTGCTGAAACATGCTGTTATACACGTGCTCGGCCCATTTCAGTTAACACTACGGCCAGGAAGTTTTTAACATCAGTATCCGGCTGGATTGTCAGTTTATTGTTACTTCAAACATCGAGGTAATAGCATGTGCGATTTTATTAAGACTTTTTGAAGATTAACTGTCTTTTCAACATTAGAAACATTTCTGTCCAATTCTATCTTTCAATTGATGTTTCTTGATGTCCAATGCCTTCATATTTGTGACATTACAAATGTGACTGAGCGAAAGACATTGTTTTAAATTCAGGAGATCTTTTTTTTTAAATAACTCAATGGTTTCGTTGAGAACCTGATGCCATTCCTCTTTTTGTTTTCATTATATTAACTGTTTTTTTTATTTGTGGCGTTTCAAACAAATAAAAAAGAATTTTAAAAAAATTAGTTTCCTTTTTTAGGATTTCAGTGATCAAAATGAAAATAAATATCTATTACAGGTGGTATCCTGTTTCATCATTTCTGTGTTCCAAGAGTGATTCAATGCCAGTACGGAAACGAAGAATTTCTTGATAACTATTTAGCAGAGGGACTAATACGGGATTGCATGGTTCAGGACTGTCCGCTTTTCCAGGACTGACTGACTGACTGGTTTTCTGAATGACTGTTTGACGGTGAGACAAACGGACAGACAGACTAACTGACTTACTAACTGACTGACTGACTGACTGACTGACTGACTGATAGCCTGAAAGAATGAGCTAAAATTATAAGTTTTCCCTGACTAAATGAATGACTAGCTGACTGTCTGAATGACAGATTGACTGATAAACAGACAGACAGACAGACAGACTGACTGACAGACTAACTAGCTGACCACCTGCCTGCCTGACTGACTGACTAACTGACTGACTGACTGACTGACTAACTGACTTGGAAATGACTGGCTGACTGAATGAATGACTGACTGACTGACTGCCTTGGAAATGACTGACTGACTGACTGTTGACTAATTGACTGACTGACTGACTGACTGGTTAACTGACTTGGAAATGACTGACTGACTCACTCACTCACTCCCTCACTGACTGACTGACTGACTGACTGACTGACTCACTCACTCACTCACTCACTCACTGACTGACTCACTGACTGACTCACTGACTGACTCACTGACTGACCGACTCACTGACTCACTGACTCACTGACTCACTGACTCACTGACTCACTGACTCACTGACTCACTGACTCACTGACTCACTGACTCACTGACTCACTGACTCACTGACTC
>Ga0126338_10001470_pt1 | contig 15266 bp, 10 predicted proteins | sample OrbCmetagenome_2_FD_92529 | JGI IMG/M metagenome (GOLD analysis project Ga0126338, IMG submission 92529) | Coral microbial communities from Petempiche,Puerto Morelos, Mexico - Orbicella C C metagenome | ecosystem: Host-associated > Invertebrates > Cnidaria > Coral | place: Petempiche,Puerto...
GTCACTGTCAACCTGTGTTTCAAAAACATTATCAGATACGAACACTGTAGAAGCCGTGAAACTATGTTACACAATAAGAATGATCGTGACCGGTAGAAAATTTTTGGAAAAGTAAATATTTCATAAATTTAAAACTTCCTGTTTGCAGGTGTTCCGTGGGCTTGCGGTCGGCTGTGAACTGTGAAAACCGTTTAAAACTACATGATCGACTCTTTTTCGCAAGAGAACATCACCACTAGGAAGAATTTTTAGAAACAGTCACAGGTAAATTAATACTGAAAAACAATCTACACTGAGAAGTAATTAATTAAAGGACTCCTTGCAAATTTTGTATTTACCTTCCACTGTGACGTCTCCGCTTTCATGATCAGGGAATTGGTTTAACTGACCCAGCAGTTCATTTATTAACAAAAAAACAAAAAACAGTGAGAGAAAAAGCAGATATAAGTAAAGACATAGCTGAAGAATAATGATTATATCAAAAATATTTTTAAGGAAAGCGCATGATTTGGTCCAGCCAAAAACAAATGCATCCTGATATGCGTGATGGCAATGACGATGTTGTCTTAAAAGACGTTTCGCTCCATTTGTTATATACAAACACTTACGGATGTTTTTGTTGATAACGAACTGAATGAGGGATATTGAGTCAGTATTGAGCGATATGGTTGTTTAATTTTGTTTTACCGGCAGGAAAAAATGATTATGCAAACTAAAGAGGAGTGGTAATTTCCATGAGAAAATAGTTCTTAAAATAATGTATGATTGTTATGGTGTTCGCCACAAATTAAAACCACGTCAAGAAAATTCAGTTGCGGTCATAAAAAAAGTGCTTGCCTGTTAATTTGCTTGTTACGAAATTTATTTTCTTTTTCTTCGTTCTTCTTTGTATATTAATACATCTCAATACTTGAGGAAACATGCATATTCAAAGCAGAACCATTAATTGCAACATCATCCGACTAAAGTCTGTTTGTTCAGTCGCTACAAGACCACAGAACGACATTAATTAAAATGGAAAAAATATTAACATTGTGTTCATCACGAATACTACCTTGTAAAAGAAAAATCCCCGACGAGGGGTTTTGCCGTTCTGTTCTGTCTCAGTTACCGCTTCTTGTGCTCAATCTGTAGTCACCATGCTCAGGCTCCGAATCAGATGATGTGAACTACTTTCCCTAACCTTAAAACCAGTTTGATCCACACAATCTTACAGATAAAATAATTGAATCGCCACACATTCAACAGTTGAATAAAACACAATAAAACACAATAAAATACTGACCTAAACGTTTTCCTCTCTTTCGTCGTCAGAGTACGATTGAATCGAAGGCCGTCAAGAGGACGCCTATCTCTGGGGCTAGGTGGCGTCGTTCCGAATTCAATCCTTCCGAACTGGCAACATAAACTTATCTGTTTTGGAAAGTTTCCATTATCTAAATAACGTTTTGTTGTCACCTAAAATAATGAGAATACAAGCACTCATTCACATTGAATAAATTAGCTTTACCACCTCACTAATTGCCTCTGCAAACGCAAGTCTGTACATAATTAAATTGAAAATTAAAGGTGGTTACCAATGACAACGCTGGAATAACATTGCTTTTTATGGCTTAACAGTATATTGAATATCTCTTTATCGCTAATGACCTAAGCTTTTTCAAATTGAATGTCATAAATATAACGTGTGTCCAAAAACCGTATGCATTTACGTATTGTTAATGAAATAGATAAACTGAATATTCATATGTCTATAAAAAAATATCAACAACGGAAGCTGGATGATTAATCCTGCGGCTAGTCGTTCTTGCTGAGGGAGATAAGAAGATGAGCGCATAATACGAACAAAAAAACTGAAAAACAAACTGTACAGATCTGGAAAGAAAATCAATTTCACTGTCAGACCCTGTTAGTCTTGTAGATGATAAACATATATTTCTGCCATGATTAAAAAAACGACTGTCGAAATTGGCAAACGAGTTTGGAGGTCACCACTTTGAAGCAGCTGTTAGGCAGCGATTTTACAAAATAAATGGACTACAAACTATTTCAGTCAGTGACAATGTAAACATTTTTCTGGGTTCTACGAATAAGAGTCAGTGTAGTGAAACGTGATCAACATATTCATTTCTAAGTCACAATTTAAGCACTTTTTGTAGAATATTTTAAGCTAACAAAATTGTGGAAGAGTGCCATTTTAAGGGTTTATCAAAGCTCAGAATAAAAACAATATTTTTAGGCTAGTAAAAGAGCTGATTGCTTGTCGGTAGACCAATTTTAAAACTATACTAAAGAAAATAACACTACATTCCATACTTGCAACTGCCGGTCGGGGAATTTCTTCTCGCCAGAAAATAACAGCGAAACGACAAAGAATGAACTAAAGATATCACCTACCTAACTAAAGTATAGTTCCTTAAACTGTATTAAGGTCGTTTCATATATACCGGACCAGTCGACTTTCCAACGACGGTTTCGATGATTAGATAAAACATACTCGGCTTACTAATGCTACGTGAAATAAATACGTTTGTGTTTCCTCTGTAGGAATAGAACTGGAGCCGACTAATTCAAGTGGATGAGAAAAAGGAAAACATCCCACAGTCAATATGAACAGACATTACAAGCAGAATTATAATGCGATTCACGTTTCTCAAAATGGTTAAGCGCCTTTTGAATTACGTTTCTACAATGGTTTAAAATCACGGCTCGCTGTTAAGACCTGTTTATGTTAAGCGTTTTATCACAACTTATTGAGTCTATTCTCGCCGTTTAATTACTAAAACGCATGCTTACAAGCTTTAAAGGCAACACAACACCTCTGGTAACTACAGAATTGAGTATTTTGTTTTTGAAATGTGTCCATTCTTTCGATCTTCTTTAAAAAACCGCAAGCACTCTTATATACCCAATCAAAAGAATAATATACCTTTTAACGTAGGGTGCCCAAAATGCTAATATTAAAAATAAGATTACCAGTACCGTGCTTTATTGATCACGAACACCAAACAGCGACGGAAGTCGTTTTATGTTTTAGGAAGAAAACTTACTCCAGACCACCTTCTCAAGATTCTGATCTATATAAACATTTCTATTTCTTTTTCCTTTAATTACCTGGGGACACTGGACTTAAGAACTAATAATGTGGTATTTTGGTTCCGAAGAGGATGTCACTGGATAGAAAGCATGCAGTTGATTATTCCCCGTCATCATTTAAATTGTTTTCACTTGCGGAGGCTTTTCTCACTGGTGTCACGATTTAATCACGCGTCGTTATGAAATTGCGAAAAAGCTTTTTTAGCTATTTGATCGACAAGGGGTGACTTTTAATATTGAGGTGAAGCGTTTTCATTGATGAATTCACGTCTCTTCTGTTAGAAGACCTGAAAAAGTCAAATTTTCAATGATTGTTTCGTCCTAAATGAAGTTGCAGTACCTTATTTCAGAGATCGAGATGTATGGTAAATGCGTGGATCTAAACAAATTGCGCATTTGCGTAGGAACATTAACTTGCAATTGCCGAATACGGATGAAAAAATATTTCTCAATAGGATCGAACGTGCTAGTTTTTTTGTTTTCAATTATTTGACAATGGCTCCCTTGAATGGTCAGCGGTCCGTCTTAGCGGTTCGCTACTCAGGGCGCGGCTCCACACACAGAATGCTCCTTTCTAGTTAACACATAATAAATTACTATACCGACTTACTAAAATAAGCCACATGAGTGACTATTCCAACAAACCTGACAACTGAATTGCTTTGGACACTCACGAAACCATCTCTGGCTAACCTCTTAAGCCCAGTTCCCTTATGTTGTAAATCACGGAATTAAGTGAGAGTAATTAAAGCGCTGAAAAACGATCAAGGAATTCCTTTCTGAACCTCCAACGCTGGATAGGAGATTGAGCATCACAAGAGATCAAAAAAAAATTATTTCGACTTGGCGGCATTGAGATCCACCACCTCCGGGTTCGATCAGCGTTTCTCCATCGACTGAGGTCAGACGGTAAAGCTTTGGAATAGATTCCATGTTACCGTGCATCTGTTCAGTAATAGATAACAGATGACGTCAAAATGTGGTAAGAACAAGAAAGTGTTGCCTCGTGTGCCACTGAGGTGTTCTTGCCTCATTTTAACGTCTTCTGTGATGAAAAGACGCACGGCAACATCGATTTTATATGGAAAAGAAACAAACAAGGGTATTAATGACGTCACCTATGCGTCTGTTCTCCAATAGATTATAAGTAAGAACCAATCAAAATGCGAGAATAATTTGGTTCATTATATAAACGATGACTGCAAAGATTGTCGCGATTTTCGTGATAAAGATTGGTGGTCTGGATCACTGACTGGTCTGCATGTCACCGCAACGATCATTCAATGATCGGTAGGTCCTGGGTTTAACAGCAACTCATTCATACTTGTTCAAATTTAGGAACGTGATAAACTGCATGCGTAATTAATTAGATCTAATTATGGTCAATTAACTCGCTTTATTATTGGTGGAGGGTACTTTTCACCTTTCATTTAATGCGATGCCTTATTCAAATATCAAACGCTTCCATATCTCCAGTTTCCATGACAGATAATCTTACTTCAATGAACAAGAGTTGTACAAAATTTGTATAAATTTCATGTAGATTGGAGATGAATATGCCTCAGGAGATTTTGACTCTTCGGTGATCATGATCATCTATTCAGCTCAAACAACGACTAAACCAGCAATTAATTACAACGTTACCTCATTTTAACGTCTACAGCATTAAACATTACCTTTGAGCTTTTCCAATAACACGACTATTATGACTTGAATAGATAGAGAGAGGGCGTGAAATACAACAATACCGGGGGAGCTTGTTTTATAACAACATAAAGTCAGTTACCTAATGGCATAGAATTAGGCTTGTGATGTAATCAACCTTAGCGATTCATCGGTAAGATCACTGACCAGTTGTTTCCATATGATGTAACAATCACTGAACCTTTCTTTCAGCGATTCTCGCGGTGGTGATCGTAGCGATCTTATAGGGAAAAATGCTCTTAGCGACAATTGCTCACACCATGGGAACACGTCCAATTTTTATCTCTTTATTTTACATGAGACCAGTCTTTGAACATTACTACATTAGTCGGATGGAAGAAAACTGAAATGGCGCCATCAATTGTAGAGTTATATTTAGACATTTGACGTCATTACTGTTTTCAAAATAATTGGCGCAATGCTTCATACGCAGTCCACAAAGATTGGGGAACGTGATTATTGCAAATACCAACATTTAAATGACGCATTTGAGGTTTGCTTGACCACCTCATATGTGATACACGTAAGACCATTGTCGTAAGGTTTTTCTGCAGGTAATAATATCCCTTTTCCTGACGGGAAGTAACCTATAAGCTACCAAGAAACCGATAAATATCGTGAAAAAACATAAGGGATGTGTTTTAATAAAATAGATATTTTTCGCTCGCGCTGATCAATATGCATACCAACTAGACATATTTGCAGTGAACACCTTTTTTTAATAAATGTCCTGGAAATGAACACTTTAACGCTGATAACAGACGGAATGCTTTCAAGTCTGTACAAACAGGATCACGAGGTATTTGTTTTACGCAATTTCAGAAGAAATTCTTACAGTAAAACCTGCTCAATACAGAAGCAGAAGGGATGTTCATCTGGGCACTCCTTGGCCTGAAAACAATACATATTTTGCATTTCCCCATCTAATTGTGTCTTTTTCTTCAACTAATTTTTGATCTTTGATATCTCGATCAGTGTCACCGCTCATCATCAAGGATGCAAGCACACGGATATACTTCGACATTTTTGACACGCAATCAAAAAATAACAAAAGGTAAAGGAAATAATGGTATCGTTTTTCAAACAATACTACGATCAAACATTATCTGTCGCCTGAGAGGAACATTAAAACAAACATCGGCAATAAGAATGATTCAAAACGGTAAACAGGACGTGGTTGGCTACGTCAATGCTACTGCACTTTAACACTGAAACAAAGACGAGGCAATACTGGGTGAAATAGCAAAACAATTTGGAAATGTCGATTGTTATTGAGACGATATTCAAAGTTTTATTTTCTGTTGTGATTGCATCAAATCTTGTCGGTAACTTGTTGGTTGTCTTGGTTGTTTTACTTAACCGCAGAATGCAGACTCCTATGAACTACTTACTTGCAAATCTGGCCCTTGCTGATTTTTTGGTTGGACTTTTCTTGATACCCAGAACACTTCTCAATGATCTATTCACACATCCTGGTGGTTGGTTAGGAGATTTGCTTTGCAAGATGTTGACGCATGCTTGCTTTACTTATCTGGCTGCCGTAACTTCGATGCTGACATTGATGTTTATTGCATGGGAGAGATATTACGCTGTAATGTATCCCCACAGCTCTCGCGGACGAATCAACGCTGGCAAACTTCGTCTGTTGATTGCTGTCTCTTGGCTTGTTGCGTTTGGTTATGCTTCCCTTGAGTTCTGGATCATAAAGTTTGACGAGCAGATGAAGGCTTGTATCTACGATTGGTCAGAAACGTTGTGGAAAACCGATGTCTTTGTGTGGTGTATTGGCCTCAGTTTGGTACCTCTTGGAATCGAGGTAGGCCTGTATGCACGAGTCGTGTACCGCTTGTGGGGGAAAAAGACCCAAACGACAGAAATCTCCCAGCGTTCACTAATGATACAAAGGAAAAGGCTAACAAAAACTGTTCTTCTTATTTCCGTCATAAATATAATCTTACGGCTTCCAATCGATGTTCACTATTTTCTTTCCACCTTCGCTGGTGGCACCTTCACCACGGCGGATTGGTGGAAACCAGTGTCCTTCTCACTCAGCCATTTGATGCTAGTTCTTAACTCTGCAGTAAATCCCTTGATATACGCTCTGCAGGATCGTACGTTCAGGAAACGTATGTGGTGCTTGATTAAGAACGGATGCATTCGAAGTGGTAGAGTGATGAACACGAGCGTTCTGGAAGCAACTAACTAATTTTGTCTTCGTGAGTATTAGAAGAACATAGAAAGGTTGAGAAGACAAACATTATTAACACGTCGGCTAACATTTCGACTTTTATTTAGCCTTTGATTTATTGTAGATTCATACTGTACATCTCTTTGTTATTTCAAATTTTAGGCATGCAGCTAGGTCGTCTTCTACCTACAACACTGCACTTCGGTTCTGAGGGGAGCTACTTCACGGAGGCGTATCTTGAAAAAACACTGGCCAGTTATTTCAAGCTTGCCGTTTGTAATCTGTCTTAATCTTGTTCGTAATCATCCTTGTTTCTTTACTTTTTTAATACTTAATCTTCTTTGACGTCATTTTCTCTTAGTACTTTATTATTTGAGATTGCTTTCAATAATTCAGTATATAATATTGTTAAATAGCTCCTTTAAAGTAACAGAAAAAGAGTAGAACAATGCTCCCAAACATTAAAACAATAGTCGTGGTGTAAATAACAAGTGAGCAAAAACAAAATGGTTTGTGAGGAACAATAATATTTCTGAGAGGTAGTACTTCAATGATACTGTAGGGTATATATTGATACATATTTGTCGGAGTTCTCAAACATGCGGATAAGTCATAGAGTTGAGCTTTATTTGATGATGACAATAGAGCCTGTTAAAGCAGAAAACATATCAATTTCTGTGAAGACGATGTTTTAGCAGATCTTCAGTCGTTATTAGTCGTACCATATTAAAGTTTCTAATTGCTGCCTGCATAAGGCAGCCTCCTATTTCTGTCCTGATATCTCGACTTCAGGTTATCTGTTTGTAGCAGTTCCCAGGCCCAAAATTCGTTGATGCAAAGGGAAAGCTTTCGAAGAGATTGATTATTTTGAAGTAGTTTATCTCCTAAAACAACGACGAAAACACCCATTTCGTTCGTGACGAATTTTTAACGTCCAGGTGTTTCAACGTACTCTAGGCAAAGAGCCTGGAAACTAGTTTTTCATCGTCTGATGTAATGCTTGGTTACTAAGTTACGGAAGTTCCAAGAACGCAACAACGAATTTTTTATGCAAATTCTACCGAAAACCTGTGTTAAATGAAGAAATATTTGTTAACAAATACTGGAGCACGCGGGCATGATGTTACGTTTATTCTATTAAAGAGCTTTAAAATAAATTGTGGGTAAAACTTTGAAGTGCTTTTCGTTTCACGTTGTTCGGTACATTGGAAAGGCTTTATTGTCAATTTTGTTAACTGTTAAAATTTCCACATAATCCAGTGTGTTTTCCGCATTATCGACGCATTTCTCCGCATTCTCCTCCTCGAAAATGTCAGATGGCAATTATTTACCTCTTGCACTGTCTTACTTATTCCTCTTGGTGGCATCTAAAGTATACCAACTTTAGACCCCTAGGTGTAGGTGCAGTGGCCTCATGGTTAGTGCTCTCGTACCCATGTGATATCTTTATGTCTCATCCCCACCATCTTTCTACATGGGGCAGCAATTCAATTCCAATATAGAACCCCTAATTAGTTTGGTTAACAGCAACTGGATATTCTAAATCAACTGCCACTGCTGCTGTTGGAACACTGGATAAGCATTGGTTGGCTAGGGGTTCCATATTATTTTTCGACAATTCCAAGGAAAAAATATATTTATTTTAGGTGTGACTTCCTGGCTGGCTCTGGCTGCCTGCTTGCATGGAACAATTTGTTGGGAAGTTTTAATAGTCAATTAAAATCACTATATATATGTCTATAGTTTGAACATTTTTATCATTCTTCAGTACCCCCAATAGTGTCAAAATTAGCAAAAGCCGCTCCCTTGCGGCATGTCTATGCGGAATACCCTTGTTGCACACTTTTCACAAACACTAACTAGAACTGAGTGTCAATCACATACTAAGCGGCCAGTCCCTTAGCATGTAAGATTAGGGATGACGTTATAAAAAGTCTTCAGAAATACACAAAAACAGCAGTAATAAAACCTCCACGAAAATAAAAAATAACCACGATAACAAACTTGCATGAAATGGCAAATTTTGCACGTGATCGGAGGAAAGAGGAGGTCACAAGTTTAACTAACAATAAACTTCTCCCTTGAAGTAATGTACACACATACAGACTAAGTTACTTTCGTCATAGGTTTATTAAATTTTTTGCTTTGCTTCGTCTTGTTTTTGCGTTTGTTATTTTTCCCTTTAAGTCATTCAACATTTTAAATTGCTTACAAATTTCCTTTGTGTTTTCTTTCATTTGTGCTCGCTGTTTATTAATAAATCGCGCGAACCTTTGTTATACAGTGAAACCTGTATTAAGCGGACACTCTCTATTAAGTGGACACCAGCTTGAGTCCCAAAATTTTCCTCCTACATCTACTGTAAAATAAACCTGCATTCAGTGGACACCTCTGTTAAGCGGACGTGGACACCAATTGCACAAAACCTGTATTCAGCGGACACTTCAAGGGCTTTTTACTTCTAAAAGCTCAGTTCAGACTCCTTTAACAATGTTCAGCGAGATCGTTTCAAAGCTAAGTGGATTACACCAGATTGATGCACTGACTGACTGGACATTGTGCTATCCTTACACTGTGTTACACTGAGTTACAAAAGGTTAAATAATTAACCATGATCATTGCACAGTATATTAGAACCTGCTTTGAGCGGACACCCTGCATTAAGCGGACACTAGTGAGGGTCCCAAGGGTGTCCGCTTAATACAGGTTTCACTGTATATGGTTTTTTGGCATTTTTGGACCCCACTGACGGAGGGTGGTTGATTTACGATTTAATTTCAATAGCAGGTGTAATCAACGTTTTCACTAAAAGCCGCTTGGAACTGGTAAGACGCGGTCCTCAGGGACTCCTTGGTTTCTCTTCAACTATTTCTTCGCCGTTTTTTTCCTGTCGTTGCGACTGTCTCTCCCTCCCACTGGCTCCCTCTGGGTATGTGAAGACAAACAACTACCAAACATTGCTTTGACATGCAAAATATTTTCCTTTTACTTTACTTTTGTGTATTTCGTATCTCTGACATTGACGCATCAACTTTAAAAATAAGTGTTACAACTTTTGATTTTCAGTTTCGGAGCCTGGCAACTTCCGCGGAAAATGTTCCGAAGAAGGAACATCAAAACGAAACTTTCACAACTGTTCGCTAGATGAGAACTTTCGATAAACGTAACTGTTAACCGTTGACAGTTCTGCCTCTTACATGGAGCGACTTCACATCCCATTGTTGCATCGCATCATTAGTTTTCTCCATCCAGAAGATATAGTACGTTTAGGTAGGACATCGCGACGGATGCATGCAATGATGCCCGAAGTTACTCTAATCACAGAATTGTGGAAAGGGCCATCCTTTAACATGTCAAGTGCTGGCTGTGGAGACTGCCATCGTGAATTGTACTTTGACGGACCGACTCTTCCTAGCACCGTCAAGGACATGCAACTTTCCGTGGTGTGGCGAGACAAGGGCCATGGAAACAGAAAAGGCCAATTGTTCATGAAATTAATGCGACCCACTGCCAATGGGAAACCAAAGCAGATTGCAGAATACCCAAGCTTGTTCGGCTTTGCAGAGTACCATAAAACAAAAGCATATAAAGCGATTCGCCGCTCGGATCATCCTGTCGTAGCCGAAGCCAAGGCGGGAGATTTTTACAGGTTTATGAAAGACAGCGGAGAGACTCACGGACTGAAGGTGAAAAACTTCCAAGTCCAAGCTACCGTATACACAGTAGTGTATTAGAAGAGTAACCTATTGAGAAGAATTCTGCTAGAGTAAATTTTCCTACTGTTGCTTCATTAAAAGAGTGGATTTTTTTTGGACTTGGGGGCACGGTGATCTCCTTGCCCGAAATCAAAATTACTCAATGCTCGAATGTGTAAATGTTGAAATCGGGATACGAGCGCACTAAAATTGCAGTAGAAACAAACAAGTTCACAATTCTTCCGCCTAACGAAACTGTTATCGTTCAAACTGGAGGTTAGGAGATGGGGGAATGCAATAATTCTCCCAGGAGAGCCATAGGATACACCTCTCTACCATCCTCTTTACAAACACCTACAATGGCCACATCTCTTCACCGGCCACCCCTCCCCAACGGCAAAGGCCCCTAAAGCAAGTCCCAACTGCCAAAATAACCTCTCGACAATGGGCGGTAAAACAACAATTGACGGATAATCCAAAACCCCATTTTTTAACTTGGAAAATAAGTTATTTTCCAAGCTGTGGGAAAGGAAAATATTATTTTCCAAGTTGTAGGTATAGATGAGAGATTCAATCGATCCTTCCTCTGCTCCTTGAGGGTCTCAATGCCTTAACCGTTAGCCGTAAAAGAGTCCAAAATTTAGCCGCTAGGCGTTAAAATTGGAAAATTTTAAATTTAGCCGTAAAGAATATTAACCGTAAAAATATTTAAGCCACGAAAGTGAAAGTCTCGAGATCTCTTGTGAAGACTTTTTTGTGTCTTGTAACTGTGGCTTGTTAGCTATATCAGTATATAATTCTTACAATAGTACATTTTTCCTTCCCGGAAAAGCGAAAATAAACGTTTCCAAAAAAAGTAGTCGACCTACTTTGAAAACAGTTTCATTAAGAAAAGAAATTGGCAATCAGGACCGAGAGGGGATCAAATGCTTTCATCGACATTTGACGTTTTGTAAAGTTAGAGCAAAGATCATCAAAGAGGAAGTGACGAAACTCTGCTTGTGCTGAGCAAATCATCAAACTCAATCTCTATCACCCGGCCGATAACATTCCTCTTACTCTTGCTAAGAACAATTATTTTCTTCAGAGGAAACTTTGTTCCTGAAAATATAGAGGGACCTCAGCCTCGACTGTGCTCTGTTCTGTTGTAAAGCACCCGGGAAACACGAGACGTAGTCGAGTGTTTCTCCCTACTTCTTGAGTGTTCTACCGCTTCCTAAGTGCTTTAAAACAGAGCAGAGCACAGTCGAGGCTTCTTTATTCGTTTTATGATAAAGAATCATTTAATTTCTCCAAGCATTCGGCTCAATTTTCAAACCAAACATTATTTTCCAAACGAGGAAAAGTGGCGTCAGCGTGCATTTGTTCTCTGATAAAGTATGATAAAATGAGCCAATCACAATCCTTGTTAGAATTACTCTAATAATTTGATTGGCTAGCGAGACAACTACTGTCAATTACAAACTGGACTTCAGCTAAAGTTTCGGTTTCTAGTGGCTTTCGAGTGAAGAAAGGTCACTTTAAAGTTTGTTGCTTCAATTTTTAAGGACATAAAGGTCTCTAGTCCAGAGAAATCCGGCCCCGTTGTGGCTCAGGAAAATGAGCACTTTTCTACGGAAATTACGAAACAAGGAGCTCAAAGCTTGCGGATAAAAATGCGAAATGCTGAGTTGTATTTGAAAGGAGCTATAGTTATTTACGTCTTGCAGCAAGATTGCCGGAACTAGCGCCAAAGTTGGAAAGACTAAACTGCTCCCACTGGTTCTACACCGAGTACAGGGGAATATCACAGCAACCTTTCAACTGATCACTCGTCGGGGGTGAGCTTGTAATTGTGAGTTTCACTTTACTGAGATGACCGGAGATTGTTAGTTAGCAAACAAGCGTTACTACACTCCGTGTAAGTGTTACTTGAACATTTCTACAAAAATAAAGCTTCTCATCAAAAACAGAGACGGCTCAATTAGTGTTTTCTGTCGTTGTTTTACATGTATAGTATAATTACTTCCTTCGAAAATGTTAAGAAGACAGTTCCGAAGTGGCGTGACGCGCGAATAGCGCGCGCGCGCACGGAAACATTTTGAATTTTTAACTTAAAAGTTTCGCGTACGTTAGTTGCGCGTACGAATTTAAGTTGCGCGGACGTTTTATCGGGAGAGTTGAGACAGTTTCCGGTGAGCAGTTGTTGCGCCTTTTAGAGAGTTTTGAGCCGTTTAGAGTTTACCGTTTTACCGATTTTGAAGTGCTTTGGTCGAGTACCGTTCCGTTTACCGCTCACGAACATTTTCTGGCGACCACGACGGGAGAAAGGTATGAACTGGTGTTTGCTTTGAGGTGTCGTTTCGTGTTTTGAGTTTTTGAGTTGTGCGGTTATGGCCTCCGATACCGATGATACTGCTGTTACCGAATTTACCAAGGAAAACGCCGAGCAAACAGGACTTAGAGGAGTCGAGAAAAAGAAGGAAACGGACATTCTGTTACTACAGATAAAGAAGCGAAAGCGTACCGAAAAAACAAAAGTCACGAAACTCCGACATGAGCTGGAAAGGGTTTGTCTTAAAGATTCCCAGTTACCGCGTCATCGAAAGTGTGATTGAGCAGCTTTGGACAGCCCTGGAAACTTTGGAGGAACTGACTGCATTCTATGTCAAGGTCGGAGATGAATCTGGAAAAAAACGAAGCCATTGAAGAGTCGGAAACTATCGAAAAAGAAGTACAGAGAGCGATTGAAGCTGGGCAAACTGTAATAAAAGCTCGCGAGTGCAAAACCGTAGATACAAGCCAGCCGATTAACGCGAACATGACGGATAGCTACGACCTGCAGCCTGCCCTGCAGTATCAGCTGAACGAGAGTAACGGAAATCACGATGACCGACGTCGATTTTTGAAGCCGTTAAAGGTCCTGACATTCAATGGTGACAAACAAAAGTTTGATGATTTTTGGGCCCTCTTCGCAAGTCTAGTAGACGAGTCAGCGGAGCCAGCGAATTTGAAAATGGCAAGACTACTACAATGCCTTACAGGGAATGCATTGGAAGCCATCCGCGGTCTATGAGTCTCAACTCCAGAATACGAAGAGGCCAAAGAAATATTAAAAACAAAATATGGTGGCGCGCGCCGACTTCTGCGAGCCCAGAACAGATGCCATTAATCAGAAGTAAAGATATTCACGCTCTGGAGAAGTTTGCAGACCTTGTGCGAATCACAGTGGTAAAGCTACAGGGGGAAGGAGAGCTCGGAGAGGCGCAAAAGAAAAATCAGTCACAGCTTTCAGAGATTGGCTTAAAGACGAGGTCAGATTCCGAGTTGAAGCGGCGGAAATGGCGAACGGGATTGAACCGAAGACTTTCGAGCACGTTAGCCCGCCAAGAGCACCAAAATACCCGGATCTTGGTAGTTTGCGAAATTTCCATAGTGCTGTAATCGGGAATGGAATAAGAAACATGGGGTCTCCCTGCTCTCTCTATCAAAGTCTCGATCATGACGTGTGGTTCTGCAAACATTTTTACGACAAAGGAGTGGATGACCACTGGCAGTTCGCCAAAGAAAAGGAGCTATGTTTTCGCTGCTTAGCCACTGATCATAGGGGGAAAGATTGCAGAAAAGCCCGCATATGTGGAATAGATGGTTGCCCTCGAAATCATCACCGCCTTCTCCATGGACTTGAAAAGTTGTCAGAAACCGGACCGCTGACTACGTTGCCCCGTGTTGACGAAGAAAGACACCCAGTCGTTCCTTGGGAGGGGGTGCCCGTTGTGACCATGACCAGCTGTAATGCCGAAACGCCAATTGAATCATATTCGTTACGAACTGTCCCTGTGTGGATGAAGGCATAATGGTAGAAAAGTGAAGATAAATGCTATCCTCGATGACGCATCAAACGAGACTTTCCTACACGAAGAAGTTACTGGGGTATTGGGACTACAAGAACCTTTCCAGAAAGTTCAAGTTCATGTTCTCAATGATAGAGTAGAAACCTTTCATTCCATGCCGTTAAAGATTGAAATTGAAAGCGTCGATGGGCAGTTCTCAAAAGAAATCAACGTGAAAACGTGCCTGCAGAAAGTCACAGGCAATTACAAAGTTGTGAACTGGAACGAACATCAGAATAAATGGCCTCATCTGACCCAGTGCAGCTTTGCCAAGCCCGCAAACAATGGACTCAGAAAGAAGCTGCGCCGAAACGCATACAGTTGTAAAGTGTGGAGACTTGATCCGAAGCGGTTCTCTAGCTGGACACGTTTGGTTCGAGTACACGCAAGAGTGAGAAGAGTGCTGCACAACCTGCCCAGTAGAGACGACAGAAAGGCAGGCATCGAATTGCCGCCCAAAGAAATAAAGGATGCTGAAGAGGAGATAGTGAGCTTAGCACAACGCGAAGCATTCCATGACGAGTACACAGCTTTGAGCTTGGGTAAGCCGATACCACAGAAAAGCCAGTTGATCAAGCTTAAGCCATGCATAGACGAAGATGGCGTCATCCGGTGTGACGGGCGTTTAAAGTTCGCAGAGTTCCTTCCCTCCGACACCAGATGTCCAATCATTCTGCCTCGCGGACACAGGGTGACAAAACTGATTGTGAA
>Ga0126338_10001471_pt1 | contig 15266 bp, 9 predicted proteins | sample OrbCmetagenome_2_FD_92529 | JGI IMG/M metagenome (GOLD analysis project Ga0126338, IMG submission 92529) | Coral microbial communities from Petempiche,Puerto Morelos, Mexico - Orbicella C C metagenome | ecosystem: Host-associated > Invertebrates > Cnidaria > Coral | place: Petempiche,Puerto...
AAACTTCCTTACAACTGATTGTCTTGTTTACCTTACCATCTCCTTGTTTATATTCTATTATTTGGTCCAAGGACTGATAGAAAAAAGTGTAGTTTTAACACTCATAAGTCTGATGTAGCAATGCAAATAATCGTATTCGATCAGGGGTGTGTTGTACATGTACCGCACAAGTTTTTTTCACCAATAGGGTCAAGTATGAACACTGATGTAGACTATGTTTACATGGCCCGAACAGTATCGTGAAACTATCTCGTGATATTGATGTCTGTTGTTACATCTAAGAGTGAAAACTCCAACTAGATTTGAGGAAAAAAAGATTAAGGATTTAAAATTAAAAAGAAAAAAAGAAGGAAAAAGATATCAATGTGCACTGGCGGGGAATCGAACCCCGGTCTCCCGCGTGGCAGGCGAGAATTCTACCACTGAACCACCAGTGCTTCGTCTGTATTTCCATATGTTATTAATATATAAAAAAATTTTGTATTACTTGAGGCCCAAATATAGATCTGGATAATCGTTCTCTTGGGGTAACAGTTCCGCTAGATAGGTCACGCGTAGAAATTCAGCATTACGTTGGTACTTTGTAGGTTTTCAATTTGATTTTTTCCAAAACACGAAGGAAAGTGGTAAGGTGGCGCACGGGATCTTGGGTAGCGAGGAGACGGTTTTGAAACCATTTTGAAAAGACCTTCGCGTATATTTCTCAAAATCACATCAACCGTTTCTGCCTAAAATTTGTTGTAACAGTGCAACAACACATACAGGATGCAAATGACAGCGATTGATCAACACGCAAACCCAGAAGTGAGTAGTGGAAAACGCTGGATCACCGATCACCCTAGCCTAGGGAACCTAGCCCGCGAGCAGGCTCCCGGCGTGGGCGAAACAAACAGGCTGAAACAAACACCTTCTTGATGTGACAGTGCTTTCAAAAAACCTGACATATCTAAGAGACAGATTGTTGAATGGTTATCTGCAAGATATCAAGGTCAAACATATTGAATGTCAAGATGTTGAGCAATGCTTGGTATTATCCACGGCCATACCTAAACCAATGTGAGGATTTTTAATTTTTTGACTACATTTTTTGTGTTTACGATTGCACGAGAAAACATTTAGTTCAGTGACAGTCTACGCACGTAGGCTATGATCACGCCCTAGAGATAAGGGAGAAAATCAGACCTTGGAAACGAGGTTGCCACACTCCAGTTACCGAAAAGCATCAGAGGATTTCATTACAAAACCCAAGTCCTCAAGGAGGCGGATATTATTCTACAGGAACTCAATACAGCCAGCCACACTAGCCAGCGATTGCTACCAGGTAAGTCAGTAGAATGTAGCAATTCATGGCAAATATTCTGGTGGTATTTGTTGGAATAAGGTAAGCCCCAATTGTTTTGCTACTGGTTAAAAGGATGTTTGATTAATTATTGAATTGCCACTGAACCCCAAGCATCATTAGGAATCAAAACCGTACATTGTGACTTTTCACGTCGACATGTCAGTCCTCTAAATACTTCGGAAATGTTTTGAAGATAATTTTCTTATTTAACAGTATCACGAAAAGATCATCAATATGAGTTTAAAATCACAAACTGAACATGACTCGCTAAGGGATGTTTCTTTTCGGGCGGTGAGCTCTTCTAGAAGAAGTCAGTTGAAACCTTGTCACGTTTAAAAACGTTTTGTATGGGAAACTGAATTGACAGCAAACGGGCCATTTTGCTGCCGATTCATGCTTCGTATCCTGCCGCACATTCCTCTTATTACCATTACCATAAAACTTAGCGTTTAAAAAGTGTGAAGTCGTCTGTGAAATTCATTTTATATATGCTTCAGATTTCTAACTGTCATCGTACCAGCTGTGCGCCATATTTTCGTGCCGCCCTAGGTCAGGCTGGGCAGGTTAATATTGATCAGGACTGTTTGTCATTAGTCCGTGTGACATGAGACAAACCCAAGTTCATAGTTTCCCTGGCATCACTTCCTGTTTATCAAAATAACCTTCAAGACTTGTTTGAGATTTCTTGAACACCAGTCCGAAACAGGAATAGTTAAACTGCCTAACCTCCAGACAATTGTACATGGAACCTAACCCAGCTGATCGTTCTCGAGCTTTATAGAATTAGAAGCTTGCCGCTAGTTTCTTATCGGTTCAAATCGCTTGTGTTAATTGTTAACAGGTTTCATTGAAAATAATACCCTCCTCTGAGAAGGTTTTAATACTTCTAAGAAAACAGCAAGAGGTAAAAATATCCATATATATCCGTGCTTGACTCCTTGCGTTACATTTCAGAACGCACTGAAAGAGGGAAATCGAGAAAAGATGGAGAAATTGTAACGGCTAAATGGTTATGGCTAAATCACCGGTTTTGTATGCAACGTTAGTCTGTCCACAGACCATCTATTTTGTCTTGATGAGTTCGTCGAGAGCGCAATCAAAATTATTGTCCGCATGGGATTTAAAAAGCCCGGGGTAAAACTCGTAGCGAAATACTAAACGTCTGTGGACAGAATAATGGTCACTAATACAACGTTCGTTAGTCGTTGTTTAACTAGTTGTTATCTTGAGGTTAATTTTGGTAGTTGAAAGGCGCTTTTATAGTCGGTGCCGTTGTAGAGAGGTTGAAATAAGTGTATAATGATGATGATGATGATGATGATGATGATGATGATAATTGTTCATTTATATAGCGCACACATCCATTATTTGCCCAAGGCGCTTTACAAAACTATCCCTATGTACCATCCCCGCGTCAAAGAAAGGCCGTTGTAGTGAGGTGGCTGTTAGCGGCCGTGAAGGTTCGACTGTCTTCACTATCCAATAACTCTTTACTGTTGGACGCTGATGCGTCTTAGGGCCTGTTTACAAGGAGGGTCTGGAAATAAGTACAAAGTTAACATGGGTAGGCGGGTTAACCCTACCTAGAGTGTTTACAAGGGAAAACGTTAACCCGCCTGCCAGGGTAACCCTAGCACGCAGATAGGGTAACCCGCCTACCTGGGTAACCCTAGCTGCCTTGTAAACACGACGAAGGAAAAAAAGAGGAAATGTGTGAGTGCTGGGGTAACCTGCTTACCAGGGTAACCCTCTTTCCTTGTAAACAGGCGTAAAACGAGCCGGGAAATAATAATCTCTCCCACCCCCCGCCCCCCCACCCCCCTTTCAGACGATCGTGAGTGCGAAAATCATTATTTTTCGCAATCCCCCGAAAAAATAAGTGGATAAAGAAACAAATAAATAAATAAATAAATAAATAAATAAAGACTAACTAACTAACTAATTTAATTAATTAAAGTGAACAAATAGGAAAAAATAAAACAGACAGTACTTTGACAGGAAAGTTTTAAAAACAAGAACAATTGGAACTAATTCATTCAACTTGAAAAGCACTTCAACTTATAAACTCCCGGGGTTCAACACTAATCCCGCTTTACGCTGTGATGGCTAAAGCAACCCGTTTTCCCTAACAAAAACACTTTTTCACCATGTCCGTTTTCCCATTGTTGATATTGTCAAATATATTGCTCAACCCCATGTAGACTATAGAAAACATCTTATATTGATAGGAAACAAACACATTATTCGAGTCACCAAACATGTAAATTGTAAAGCTCTCTTGCTGTGTTTTTGTTAGCCTGAAGAATCCCTCGCTTAAAAATACTCTCTATTACTTAATCAAACATAATGTGGCTCACCGCTGCAAGTTTGAGAGGCGAACGTTCATCTTTTGTCTATACAAAGTTTTCTAAAGCTATTGGCGCAGTAAATTTGGCTACGAAAAGTAAAATAAAAAGCATATTAAACTTAGTACTTTTTTCAGTGTTAAACACTGTGCATATCTATCCAGGAAAAATAACTACTTTTTAAAAAAATAAAATTTAATGTACATTTACGTATTTTGACTTGCGCAGCTTCCATTTGAACGCAAACAGTAAGGCTTTTCTGCGGGCTTTTTCTACATAGTAATGACAAGCAATTTGAATATGTACACAAAACGAGGTATTCTTTTATATCTTTGAATGCCTTGTTATGCAAATTTTACTCGGAGGTGAGGCACCTTATATACCGCGCTTCATGCAAATAAATAATCAAGCAATCTTTGAAACGAATTCAACAACTGGCGAGGCCGGGTTTTTTCAACTGGCCTTTGATCATCGCGGATCTTAAAAACCTCCGGAGCCTAAAATATGTTGTGAAGAAATTGGCGAAAAATTGGTTCATTTTCAAAGCTTTCAACCAGTGACAGATATCTGACGATATTGTTTACACCTCAGGAAGGCTTTAACCTATCGAAAGCAAAGAGGAAATTTAATTTTGGCGTTCGTGGAATATATTAAAGTCCGTTTTGAACTCTCACGCTCGAGCAAAGCAAGGTAAGAATTTAGTTATTTTCAGTTGTTTGACTCGCGCGTTAGCAGGAAGGTTGCCTCGGTCGACTTGATAGAGTTCTTGTACGTTACTTTATGTTATTACTTGAAACGTTTTGGTCGATTAGACTTATACGGCGTGCGGCGACAACATACATTTAAATATCTGGCCATGTCTTGGATTACCATTTGACAGACGTTTGACTGCCGGGTGTTTTGTAGCAGAAACTGAGCGACTTATAGCAGTATTTTCGTGTTGATTTCAAGAATTTTGACCCTTGAATTCTGTTTCTTCGTACAAGAGGACCACAACTAATTTTATGTGACCTGCTGACCTTTTTTCTTAGCTTTATATTTTGTTACAGTCAGAATACTATTTGTTCAGTTTGTGTTTTACTGTCTCTTGCACTCGATGCTCTGTTCATTATTCTGTTTTTTCCATTCTTTATCACTTGACCAGTTGCAGTTTCGTTCAGTTTCGGATCGTTTGAGTAAATATATACTGTACAGTAAAATATGTTAAATATGAAATCCTGTGTAAGGTACGTTCATAGTCTTAATGATGCAGGTCTGACATTTTTAATGAGTAGATATGAGAGACGAAAGCAACAGAACGAGCGTTAACCACCTCAGGGGCAGAATGTATCTAAAGATTTATCTTTCACGGGCAAACAAGCATGACTCGTAAGGCGGTAAAAAGCAATTCAGAAAACATGATGGTAATTCTAAACACGCGAATCAATTAGCTTCTCGTGGTCACTCGGGTGCCGCCATCAGATTTTCCATAGCCTCGGGGAATAGTGTGTTTTCGTTCAATACTAAATTTCCTCCATGTAGCTAGCACGTGATCAGATGAAAAGGCAATATTTGAATATCAATAAACGAATTGCAGTTTTTCTGGGTAAAAATTGTTTCTCAAGTTCTTCAAATTAAACTTGAATTTCTTTTACATAAACAAAGGGAAGTTAGAATTTTAAAGACCTTAAAATTCATGTCGTGTGAATATCCTTGATGATGGTACTTAGGTTTGTTTACGAAAGCCCTTTTCTCAGCGGTCCCTTTTTGAGTCTCGTAACACATTTCTTATTTTTCTTTCCCATGTGAACTGGAACTGACAAGTTAATCGTTGTCTTGGAGTGTGTGTAAAATCTATATTTACAGTAATAAAATTTAATTTAAATTTAAGAACACTCTAACCTAACTGGTAATAGGAATAAACGTTAATTAATTCTAAATATGATAGAAAAAATACCACAATGGCACTGTTTCTTCATGGAAGAGTTGTATGAAAAAGCGATCCGTAGTAAGGCAGTGAAATGATGGAGTTATGCTACTCACTCTTGTTTTCTGCGAGTTTACTTTCGCTAGCAGATTGGTAAGACGAGTTGTTTTCGCGAATAAATTATATTTTATGTTTCTTCTTTTAATATAAATAGGGTTGCTACGTTTGATAGTTATGACTATTCCTTCCAAATTAAGGCAACGTGCACTCGAGGGTTGATAATCGGCGAGTACTGCTGAAACGATAGGAATAATAGTGAAAAACATGAATTCAGTCCCAAGAGTCCAGGGCTAGATTCTGCCAATAAAAGCTAGCGTTCTTAGTTGACTAAAAATGCCATTTAGATACGCGCAATACATACAGATCTAGACATGGGCCGCCTACTGACTTAAGGTATTCCTCGTCTTCAGATCATCACCGATGGCTGACGAGATAATTAACGGAACTGAGAAAGTCCACTTCAGTTCTTTCAAAGGAGACGTTATAGTATGCTGCGGAGGATTCGAGGGAAGATTTGAGCTGAATACTGTGGAAGCTTTTTGCCTGACTACAAACACGTGGGCTGACTTGCCTCCCATGCCAGTGGAATGCAACAGCCTGGCCGCGGGGTCTTACGGGAGTGCGGTCTTTATCGCTGGAGGATCTGACAGGTGACGTCACAAATATGTTACTAGCCTACATTAAATGTATGAGAAGACTATGGCGCCTTGCTTATTCTGCAGTTACTTTTTTCTGTCTGTTCTATGCGCAGTCATTTGCGTAGCTTGGTTTTATATCTGTATGTGTTAGTACGAATGTACAGTTTCATGGGCTCCTGACAGTTTCGATGTGATGGTAAGGAGTTCTGAAAGAACGAGATAAACAATATCTAGAGCGGTTTTCAACGAAGTGTCGCAAAACCAACACCAAAGTAAGCCCCTTTAGCCAATAACAAAGGACACAGACAATCCAATGAACCAATGGACACTCTAAATAAATACAAGTAGCTGAGGTAAAGCGCGGGAAAACTTGTGCGAGCGAATCACGATTGGTTTTGGTTTTACTTCTGATTGGATGAAAAAGTGGCGCGAGTTTTTTAAGCCAATCGTGCCGTGTATAAATGCAAAGCCAATTACTTTTCGACACTCAAGTGAAAACCGCTCTATATTCTGACTTACAGGAAATATTAACCTTTACCTTGACCGACAACACGCGACAATATTAAAATTAGTATTGTAAGAAACAAACCAAACCCGTCGTTTAATCATGGAACACATTTTCCTGGCAGGAAGAAGCCTATTGATAACACATCATTGTTTGAGTGGCAAGAGCAGGCCTGGAGAAAACTGGCACCCATGGTTACAGCTCGCGCATACCCCTGTGGTGCCATGGATAAATCGCGGGCGCGCCTTCTGGTAGCGGGAGGATTCAACAACAAAGAGCTAGATTCAGTGGAAATTTTTGATGTTAAGACCGAAAGGTGGCTCAAAGCCGCTGCCATGCCAACGGCTCGCACCAAGAGCGGGGGAGCTATTGTGGGTGATTACTTTGCTGTGGTAAGTTCCCGGCTTATTCTTTTCAGCAAAAGGTTGAGTTACCAAGTTGAAAGTTAGAGGAGAAAAATAGGGGAGAAGGGTAACACCAAATGGATTACATTTAGGACGAAGGTAAATCAGGCGGGGGTGGGGGCGGGGGGAGGGTAGTCTATTTTAGTCTTCATCAATCAAACATTAACTAAAAAATCTAATTTTGAATCTTCAAGAGAGCTTTTCTTCCGCCTCAAATGCACTAATCCTCTCTATGTCTCCTAGCAAATTTTAACAATAATCAAAAAGTTATTTATTTCTGTTGATTCTTCCTCCGAGAGATTTCGTCTTTTAGATTGCAAGAGACCTCAGGGATATAATAAGACAACATTTCCGAAACGTACGAAAAATTTGAGCTTTGAACCTAAAAGTCTCATTTTAGACAGTTTACAATGCAGTGATCATGAAGAACCGCTGAAATCTTTCACACCTTGATAGTTTTGACATACCCTGTTGATTGAGGAGTAGTACGTTAGACTGCAGATCCTGGGTGGAACCTCCAGGCAACGGTGTTCTCGGCCAAGACACCTTGCTCTCACATTGTCCTTCCAGGAGCACATTAGAGTCTTGGTGAATTGTTTGGGCAACCTAGAAAAATACTGATGTAACCCATGAGAGACTAACTAACTAACAACCCTGGTCACTTCATGCTATAGCTTTATTCGCTAGCTTAAATAATATTTTTTTAATGGACACGTGACGAATTTGAAATTACTTATTTTCAGGCGGGAGGGGACGCGTTTGGTCGTCCCACTGACGCAGTCGAGTGTTTCAACTTGAAAACAGAAAAGTGGGAGACGTTTCCCGCCATGAATTCCAAGCGCCGCCGCTGTGCAGTCGTGGGTGTGGGCGAGAAGCTTGTTGTGGCAGGAGGGCTGACGCTTGGTGACTACTCCCTAGATTCCATTGAGATGTTCGACCTTCGCAACCGGAAGTGGTTTGATCTTCCCAACATGCCCTGCACGCGATTTGGTTGCGGCACCTGTATGATCAGCTCGCGAATGTTTCTGTGTGGCGGGAACGAGAATTTGTGGATGAAGGCGTATTCTAACCGGTTGGACTCGTTTGACCTGATGTCTCAAGAGTGGGAAATTATGCCGAGTATGGCACAGAGGAGGCTTCACCCAGCTGCGGTGTCCCTTAGTCTTTGAACACGGCCCAGTCAAGCTGGCACAGAGATTTAATCAAAGCGTTCTCAGATCCGGGAATGTGTCCGAGCATGCTTAAAATTATCTGACAATTGTATTAGATTTCATTTTCCATAAGCAAGCCATTTATTATTTTGTCAAAGACATAAACTTTTTCTTCTCTAACTGAAGATAATTTAAATGTTTGACGACGTGGAGCGAAATCCATTTCAGTCGGGGTAGGGGGTGGGGGGAAGTTGTAGATCGTCACAGAAGCTTTCATTCATATTCTGTCTTTAATTATTAATTAACATGTGAAAATCATCAGGATTGTCTTGTTCGTCTCTTCTCGAGGTAGATTGTAATAGATGTACGATTTCGTACTTGAACTGATAAAGGCTACGAACGAGCGAGCAAAAATGTACTGTGTCGTGAACAAGCGATCAAAATTTAATTTCTCCTCGCAATCAATGCAGTGCCAAGCAGACAGGTGCTGAAATTAACGAAAATCATCGTTTAGGGATGTCGTCTTGATACACCAACGAATTCTCAGCACTTACATTAGAACAAATGTATTGCGATCATGATTAGTGGGAAGAATTGCGATTGTCATCTTGAAACTGAAATGATTAAATACTTAGTCTAATCAAGCTGTGCTTGAACATGCTTTCATTTGATAGTTCTGTGAGAAGTAGAACATATTAATGTTTTATCATAAAAAATGCTTTCATTTAAAAATTTTAACAAACAAATACTATTCTCTTTTTCTCTAGCGACTTTTAAGTTATCAAGGCTAGATTATTTTCTATTATTATTTATAAATTTATTTTTACTTACAGTTAAACAAAGCAGCCAACGATTTGAAAATGAAATTACTTGCATCAGTTTGGTAAAGAATTAAACAAACGTAAATGAGGATTCTGAAGAAAGTGTACATGATCCGCACCGTTCCGCGGCCCGAAATATCATTCTTAATGTTAATTTTCTTGGAGAATTGCTGGCTCGTAAGGGTTTCCGAATCATTGAGTAAAAAATGAAATTAAAATCGTAACTATTGGGTTGGGTTATGTTATGTATACATCTGTAAAACTTGCAAAAGTGTTTTCAGCTATGATTGCGTGTTGAAAACTTTTGAATTTCCGTTTCCAGCAAAGCGATTAGCGAAGTTTTCTTATACCAGTCATAAATGCGATCGAAGCAGATTCTACCATGAAATGGAATGATTCCTCAAATTTATTGTTTTACGCGCCAACTCTTTTATTACTTCCAGCAAACGCAGGATGGTAAAAATGATAGAAATCCGGGATCTTGAGTCTCTCGACCTCCATCCCTGACATAAGAATCCTGTCTAGTAGTTCCCAGTCTTCCCCTCCCCAACCTGTGAACTCCCGTATGTTCATTCCTCCCACAAGATCGAAGTCAGATTTGTATATTGCTATCAATCCAAAACCAAGTGTTTCCCAGTAACCGAATGGAACATCCGGGTAATAACCACATCGAAGTCTTTTTACTACTGGAGCGAACGCCATTTTTCCTTCTACGCAGTGCTGACGAAGAAAGCAAGAAAAACGACTTAGTGGCCAGACATTACCCCCTTCTAATAAAGTTGAGTTTATTAGTCATCCTAATATCACTGTAAAATACTACAGTATCCATTATAGACTGATTCTCAAACCTGCTTTTATTTCCAGAAAGAGATATGTATGTTGACTAGCATACGAAACGTCTTTCATTGCAGAATTGAGGAGACTCTGTCCATTCCAGAGCCAAAGCCTTCTCTAAATGTCAATGTCAGTAGTGAGAAGTTGTTGCTTTACTAGCTGTTACTCCTCAAGAGTAGGAGAGTTCGCGAGTGGAGGGACTAGTACGAGAGCGACCTCGGACAATCTGGGAAGCACTGCAGTTATTACAGAACTAAACTTCCCGATGATGAGCACTGCTTAACAGCTTTCACAAGATGAATTTTCAACCTGCTTATTAAACAAAAACTGTTCTTGATGGGTAAGAAACAGAGAATAAACGAGCTCACCTTACGTATGGTGGATATTAGATTGGAAGGAATCTTGAGATTAAGATCACACATGAAGAGTATGCTGTGAGGATCGGTCACCACTGCAGCGCCACGCTGAAGAGCTAGTGCCCTCTGAAAACCCTGCTCTTCAGGGATCCTCACCAGCGAGTACCACTTGATCGAGCTCCTTTGAAGCACTGCTTCTATGTCGATATCTTTGCTTTCGTAGTCAACTATAATCACGTGCACGTTTAAGTCCTGGGTTTGACTTATTACCTCTGCAAATGAGAAGTGTGAGTTATATTAACTACTCGCTGACTGGCTGTTATATTCAGTTATTCGTTCTGTGTCACACGGCTGAGTGCCGCAATGTCGTCACTCCAGTCGAGACCTGCGAACCTTATCCAAGGACGACTTGGACGATATAATTACCAAGAACAGCAAGCTGAAGCGTACCTTTTCCGTAAACGCGAGTTACATGTACTTTTAAAATCTTATTTAATTTATTTTACCATTTTTTTCATAATTTAAGTTAAACTCAAACCAAAGGAACTCCTCACAATAAGCCTTCTAGACTTAGGTAGCATCAAATCTCTCATAATAAACAAATAAGAAGTATGGATGGTTAAGTTGAGAGAAAATTGATCTGGATTGCCAATAACAAATATCTGACTGAAAATGTGGTCTCAAACACCGTCTGTGAATTGAGTAGATCATTGCAAATATGATGTGGCTGAAACATTACCTGCAATATTCTTTATAAAGTAGAGCGCCCAGCGACCAGAGTTTTTCACAGGCACGATGATATTGACAGTAGCAGTTTTATTCCATTGAAATCCTTCTGGATAGCACAACTCACTAATATTTTTCGCTAATGATCTGTAGACGTGTTCTGACAAGAGTACGCTCCTGCCGGTTTGTTTATTACTAATTCGTAATTCCAGGAGAAAGCGATCGCCTTTTAGTGGGTCGGGTACATGTTCCACTGAAATGATCTCCTGAAGCGCGTACAGCCTAAAAGCAAACACAACTGTTTTACAATAACTGAATCAGAAAAGATAATGGACAACCAACTATCTGAATAAACCCTATATCATAGACTCATCGCTATGTTACGTTAAAATAGGACATTTTCTGAAGGACGTTCGAATCCTTGGCCTTTAATATAGTTATCTACACAAGCATTCGCATATGTTGAGGTTTCTTGTCCTGGGCTTTCTACACTCAGAGAAGTCATAGCAGAGAGAGACGATAGGACAAACTGCGCATTTCTCAGTTTTCATCGTTGCCTGCATATATAATTTCATGGTTTTGTATTAGCACTATCTCGTTGCTACTTTAAAACAAATTGACGTCAGTTTTTTATGCGTCTGTCCTCTTATTGATGATAAATTTCGTCATAACATTGTCAAAGTTTACTGCGGAACAACTCACCTGCGGCTCGTGGTTCCACAGCCACTTTGACAATGTTATGACGCAATTTATCATCAATAAGAGGCCGGACGCATAAAAAACTGACGTCAATTTAATTTTTACAATAACAAGACCCCAAAATGGTCAAATGCTGGAAAAAAATGAGGGGAAAAGACGCCGTTGACTTGCCATAAACAAAGATAAGTGAATTTTATTCAAAATGACGCGAACATTATCAATAGCTTTTCTCGCTTTTTGATTGGCTACTAAAAAAGTCCATAAAATCTCATTGGTTAACAAGTTGACAGCTTGAGAGCTGAAAGTTGAACTTGAAAGCTTGCATAAATTAAAATTTTATCCGTCTGTACTCTTATCGATGATAAAAATGAGCCAATCAGCGCACGAGAAATTAGACAGTTATTGTTAAAAACATGGTTTGACAATTGCGAAAGGTTGTCGCAAATTGTAAGCACTCTGTGCCAACGCAAAACTAGCAAAAGCAGAGGTTCCCATACCACCTCATGTAAAACAAACGTCAAATGACCGTGCTGTTGACGCTTTTTAACCATGATCCTTACATCGGTGCGGTCAACATTGCAGTACTTGCAATGTAAACACAAAGAAAACTTGCAACAAAAACAAGAAGGTAAAATACTAACTGAGGATATTTAGCTTCTAAAGCGTCCATGAACATACGGGCAACACCTTTAACCATATTTGGGTTGGTCAACTCATTTCCGGCAGCGTTTTCTTGCCACCATATATCTTCATTGTACATTAGTACTACAGAGTTATTGCTGGTGTCTGGAGGATACACTGCAGCAAAATGTGTGTTGCTTTTATTTCGAGCGCCCTGCAAGAAAACAATGACAGAACAGCACTGTACCGGAAAAAACGATTTTCAATAGCAACCCAGTTTTTGAGGAACCACACTTGAGAATCTTTTCTAGAATGAGGAGACTGTAAAGCTGAGCCTTAACATCACCTAAGTCGGCTAAGTTGAGAGAAATGCGAGCGGGCGGGGAAACGGAAGAATAACAAAGCAAAAGTTTTGTTAATTAAATTAACTATTAATCAGTTATTAAATGAAATCTCTGGAGTTCAGAAGGAAGGGTACAGAAACTCCGACAGAGGAGAACGAGATTTCGGACCTCCTCTTTTCTCTTCTTAAAGAATCATTTGTCATTTTAAATTGGTTATTTTTTAACTCCCCTTTTACGACTGATATTCATTTTAATCATAACGTGTCACGTGACGCACCTGGAATCGAATCAGCTTATGTTTGACCCGGTAACTCGGTTCATACGGGCATTCAGGCAAAATTTCTCTAGCCCCCTCGGGGTTAAAATACGGCCAGATTGAGTCACGTGACTGTTGCGGCTGCTCATCGTAATCAGCTAATTGAACAGCATTATCAGGAACATGGCTGTCGTTCATTGCACCCCACAGATATTCACTTGTTATGATTTTGAATGCGGCTTCCTCTGCAAATCGCCAAGCCACCTCCAAATGGACTTTGCCCGACTTGTGTTTGTGTAGCACATCGATGTAGTACTTCATGTGTTTCGTTAACGAAAAAGTTTTAGAAACTTGAGACGAAGCTGTCATGTAATTTCTAGGTTTACCGCGGCCAGGGTTATCCCGAGAACCAAGGGAGGCAATTTTCCGAAGGTTCGCCGATGTCTCATCGGAACTCAGCCACAGCTCCGAGTTTCCGCTCGACGAAATAGCGAACTGGTATTGTCCGCTTGTAGAAGGTGAAATGAATCCGAACATTCGCTCTCCAAAGTTACTGTCTTTTTCACTGAATAAAGAGGACGAATTTAACAGTCTTCGTTTGGATGGAGCTTGAGGGAATAAGATAAACTGACGTAAACTTTCCACTTGAAAATGACACACTTTCTCCCATACATGAAGGTTTAAAACTCCATGTGACGAAAATGTAATATTTTCATGTTGGCTTGTCTGGTTTTTCTCGTGAGATGAAACAAATGGCGTTTCCTCTGTAGGAAGTCCAAGTTTATTTCCAAACTTGCTGTTTACGTATCCCAACGTATTGTTTTCATTCAATGTAATCTGCTTCACATCACTCGCTTTCGTAGTAGCCCTGAGATTCTCAGTGATGTCGTCAGGAAAGTTTTCCAGTTTGTGCTCGGTAATTTTGCGATCGCTTTGCTGAAAGCTAAAATCGTCTGCTTTGCTTGGTTTCAAGAACAGTGGTTTTGATAACCCGTTTAGAATACTATTCACATCGTCCATGTAAATGACTGTTTTTGTTGGCTCTTGAATAGTAAGGTAAAAACAAACCGTAAACGCCATTAGAAAAAATAGCACCAGCAGAAGTTGAGCTTTCTTCCTTTTGAAATTATTGTAACATAAACGAGCAATTTTCATGTTTAAACTTCTGTTTTTCTCTGAAGACTAAAATTGTAGATACACGATTTAACTACTTACTTTAAGACAATTTTCAGTATTTTTCCTTATTGTGTTGACTTAAAGTGATCAATATATTTAAATAAGGTACATGCATTCTTTTCAAGTATAGACTGGCTCTTAGAGACCAGAACCTCATTGTGCTGTAATAATTAGACAAGCAGACAAAAACTACATTTTATGGACTGGGTATTCTTTAAAAAATAAACTTGTTAAACGTAATTCTAAATTTCGGTCAATATAAAAGAAAAACGAGGAAACGTTTTAGCAAGTCTCAAAGGGGCGGGTTTAGGATCAGCTCCTAATCGTTACAGAATACTTTTAAAAAATCCGGAGTCTCAACAAGCTCTTCCGTTTGATCCGTTCATTTATTTGTTATGCTTATTTATGTTTCGATTCCTTGTAATTATTGAAAACTCTGTCACAAAGTGTTCCCGATAACCAGGCTGGTCGAACTGAAGCAGGGAAGCTTTTACAGATTTTGTTGACGTAGGACGGGAGGTTTGGTGGCAGCCTAAAACAACCTATCTGTTCGTCTGTCAGTCTGTCTGTCATTCAGTCAGTCGGTTATGCAGTCAGTCCAGAAATTCGTCAATCTGTCAGTCAGTCAGTCAGTCATGTAGTCACTCAGTTGATACTGTATCTGCTTATCTAGCCAGTCAACCGTCTGTTCGTTGGTCCAGCTATTAATTGTCGTGTTACTCGAACGAATTAGATAATGAAACAGTCACAATAAGCATAAAATGATAACTTTTAAAAGTTTCTGAGGCTGAAGTTTAGCATGGACTGAACAAGGGCATGAAGAATTAATCTCTTAAGCGGTGAATATCAAGATTTTTTAAGCCCGGTTTGATCCGACATATGATCGGTTTTGTCCCGAAAGCTATGAAAGGCATGCTCATTGGAGCTTTGAGGGTAACTGAATCAGTTTCATAAATAAATAATTACACAAACAAGATATACAATAAATAACATTAAATAATTCGTTTAGCTCGAATTTTACATAAATAAACAAATAAATAGATATATCTATAAATAAATAAATAAATAAATAAATAAATAAA
>Ga0126338_10001473_pt1 | contig 15257 bp, 8 predicted proteins | sample OrbCmetagenome_2_FD_92529 | JGI IMG/M metagenome (GOLD analysis project Ga0126338, IMG submission 92529) | Coral microbial communities from Petempiche,Puerto Morelos, Mexico - Orbicella C C metagenome | ecosystem: Host-associated > Invertebrates > Cnidaria > Coral | place: Petempiche,Puerto...
TACATATAAGCGCCCTGGTTCGTATTCCCTACCTTATTCCCTGCCATCGCTGTGAAAAATACGCAAGAGAATCTCTCAACTCTCACCATTTGATCACGCAACGTGACAACACCCACGCGAGAGCCCCTGACGTGTGCGTGAATCCGCGCGGATACATGACGTCAGGATGGCGCAATTTGTTCTAAAAATAGAAAAATTGTCCCATATCATAGGTGCGCGCGAATCCCGAGACTTGCGGTCTCCGTCCCCGATTATGGCTCCTGATATCACTGAATAACATAGTAATGCATGGAAAAGCTTGTTGAGTTGCCTTCTGTAAGACTTCTCATTTAACTTACTAAGTAATCATGTACTTCCTATTTTTCCATCAAAATGACATTGTCTGGTTGCACCACCTTCAGCAGTGCTTTTGTAGCAAATAAATAAAAGGGAGGATTTCATGGTTCGACGCATGTCTGTATTATTTATTTGCCTGTGCACGCTTTTTGGCAATTAAAGGCCCAGTTTTACATTGCTTATGAACTAATCGCAAGCAAGTTACTGCTAATTCCGCATGCAAATAGCCGTAAAATCATTAACTGTAGGATAAATCATACGGGTCAACACTAAATTCAACGGTTGACAGCGTCAGTAAAATCCACTGAAATCTTCTGAGAATTTTGGCTATCGGTCGTACTGCCATGACTAACTATAGCATGTGATTACTAAACAACATCTGAGTGGGTTTTTTAAAGTAATAACATTGATGAGGAGTGAACAAAAGTATTTTGATTTAGAGACATGCGCCAAACCATGAAACCCTCCCTTCAATTTTAATCTGTGACAATGTCTAGCTACCGGCCGTAATTGGACACTGGGAATTACTTGCTCTAGGACAAAGGTTCTCTCTTTGAGCAAATTTTCAATGTGATCACATAGCTAGAATAGTGAACTCTGCAATTCCAGGATTCAGTTAACAAAGTTAGAGAACTACCGATGTTACGTACACCCTCATTAATTAAATAACCGATTACAGAAACGGCAGATGCTAAGCTAATTTAGTCCTTCACTTGCTCTTTTAAATCTTTATTCAGTTGATTACTAACTGGCTTTTACTTGATTACAAGGAAGTTAATGTAACATGGCTCACCTGTTGGGGACAAGATATACCAACTCAGATGGAAAAGTTTTCCTAATGTCATAGTTAAAGGCCATGACATTTGGTTCACTACCTAATAAAAGAAATAAAAACAAAATTATGGAAATCAGATTTTAACACTCTAAAATGAGATTCGCTCTTCTGACAGTTCTATCAAACTTAAACTAGCACTGACTGGCTATTAAATTATATTGCAAAAGCAGTGGTTAGTGCAAATACATGTCTGTATGACTATATCATGTATAGTGGGATATATAGTCGTTAGAGTGTTGCTCCAGGGACAAGAATACAATGTTTTCTCTGTTTACTGTCGTGGTTTTATTGGGTGGGTAACAATTTTGACAGTGCTGCTAATATCAGTGGTACTAACATGTGGTGGAGGGTTAAAATCCTAAATTATGAAATCCACTGGAATCCAAAACCATTAGAATTTTGCCCATAGAAAAAACCTGGGCTTGCTATTTTTCTCTACAGATTGGGTTCAAGCTGTGACACTGGCATAATGAGTTGTCATATCACAAGGAAACTGTGGAACTGGAATCGGAATTGGAACTGTGACTTATCTCTTTACCCTACTTGCAAAAAGGTTTAGTTGTTCTCTTTTGTGTTGTTGTGTGTGTTTGTTTGTGTGCGTTGTCTGGATTGTTTATACTTTAGTGAGTTCTGGTATCTTTTTTTTTCTCGTAATTTAATTCGTTTTTTCTCATTTCTATCGAGAAATATGAATACGGGTAGTTTGTCCAAATTTGATGTCTTATCATTGAATGTTCGGGGAATCAGAGATCAAGTCAAGAGGAGGAGTATACTTTCATACCTAAAAGATCAAAAAACCAAACATTTATTTTTTACAAGAAACATATTCAGAACGAGTCGATGAAAATATTTGGAGAAAAGAATGGGGTGGCGAGCTATTTTTCTCACATGGCACCACCCATAGTAAGGGTGTGTGTATTTTAATTAATCCCTTTGCACAACCAAAAGTTGATTATTCTTATGCCAATGACTCGGGCAGAATAGTGCTTATTACAATCACTCTTAATGGACAAAAACTATCACTGTGCAATATTTATGCACCTAATGATCAGGCCAATCAACTCTAATTTATGCAAGAGCTCAACAATTGCATAATCAATAAATCAGAGCTCACCTCGCTAATTGTCGGGGGAGACTGGAATTGTACTTTATCAAAAAAAGATAAGTTCAGAGGTGCACCTGTGGAAACCGTCTAGTTACCGTAATCTCATTCTGACCACGATGGAAATGTTTGACTTAGTGGATATTCAAAGAATGTGGCATCCAAAGTTACGCAAATTCCTGTAAGAATCAAAATCTCTTAAACTTAAATCTAGGATTGACTTTTTCTTAATTGCAAAAAATCTCTGGGGATGTAAAGAATTCGCAATTTACGCAATTTACGCAATTTTTTACGCAATTTACATTTTGCTATCTTGGCCCAACAAACCTCCTCGGGGACCAGGACTCTGGAAATTTAACAACACCCTATTGAATGATATGCAGTATGTGAGTACGGCTCGGGATACATACTATCACACCTGCAGTTATTATAGCCATGTGACGGATAAGATGCTCTTTTGGGAGTCAATGAAAATGGTAATCAGATCTGCGACTATTTCCTTTCCCAAAATGTATCAGCAACCGAGAACAGGCATGAAGATGCAGAATAGACCAACTTGATGTTATTATCTGTGATAATGTTTCTTCCCCTTACATCGATGGAGTACTATGGGAGTATGACGGACTGAAAGCGGAACTTAAATCAATTTACAAAGAAAAAGGAAAACAGGCGATGTTTAGAGCAAAATACTGCTGGATAGAAAATGGTGAACGCCCAACAAAGTATTTTTTCAATCTTGAAAAAAGTAAGTACAGCAAAAAAACTATCAGTGAGCTTCGATTACAAGATGACTCTACTATGTGCAACAAGACAGTGATTCTACAGCAAATTGAAAATCATCAAAGAAACCTATATGTCTCGGATTTAACCTTTCTGAAACTCCGTATGACACATTCACTGACAATGTTGAATTCCCTAAGCTTTCAGAGGACGTGCAAGAAACCTTGGAGGGTCCACTTACGTACGAAGAATGCAAAAAGATACTAGAAACCTTTCAGAATGATAAAGCACTGGGGGAAGACGGATTTACCATCGAATTTTTTACCTATTTTTATTTAAAGCTTTTAGGAAACGATTTAACAGCTCAGGAAAGCGATTTAATATGGAAAGAAGACGGCTCACTCCTAGATCTTTCAAACTGGAGACCGATTACACTCCTTAATGTTGATCTTAAAATAGCATCAAAAGCAATAGCCAAACGCATTGAACCGACACTACCAAACCTGATTCACTGTCAAGATTCACACCGAAGATCAAAAGGGCCCTGAACGTTGGAGCGAAAAACTCTCTTTAAAGAAAGACGTGTGGACTAAGATCTTCAAATCACTGAAAAACATTTGTAACGAAACTTAACTAAAAGAGTTTCAATTTAAATTAATCCATAGAACGATAATAACTAAGAAAGAACAATTCAGATTTGGTATTGAGGCAGACGATGAATGTCTATACTGCGGAGATAAAGATTCAATTGTTTACCCAAAAAGTCTTGAACTGGTTCAACCAAGTGAATGCGTGTCAAATTTCTCCTACTACAGAGGAGACCTTGTCAAGTATTACTGCAGGCTCCCACGACACAACAATACTTGGAAATTCAAGAACACTGCCTTATTTATGCACCATTATAATAATATTTATTCAAGCAAGTTTAATAGCCTAGCCATTTCCATTCAGGATTTTATCAGTAAGCTAATCATTAAATACAATCTTGAAAATTTGTCTTAATTAAATGTTTTATTGAGAAAAACTCGTCCCTCCTCAAAGTCAATATACAGTATAATGTATTGTAAGTAAACTGTATGTACCGTAAGTAATGTAAGTAGAGTATTATAGGCGAATCTTTGCTGACGTCATTGTTTACATTTTTCCTCATTAACATACGACTTTGCGCATAGAAGGCATCATGCTAGACACGATTTTACTAGGAAAACTTAAAGAGCCTGTGAAACTTAGTAAGTGGTGAAATTTTTGGCTCTTTGGGTGTAATATTCGAGGAGAAATTGGCTTTCAAAAACATCAGTATTTCTGTGTGGCAAAAGCGCTAATGAGCTCAGACATTCTTTGTAAAATTTTGAGCTTTTAAACCCTTGTCGCACAACAAGTATTCAATACATCGCGCTCACATTCCTTGGGACAGTTAATCGTGCTGTGCCCTTTCAATATTCAGTATTAATCTCTTTGTAGCTCCATCAGAAACTGTATCACTTATGGTAATGAGGCGAATATTGTAAACAAAGATTCTCCTATATTGTTAGTAGTGTAAGTAGCCCCTATTGCAAGTAATTGCATTTTCTGTAAGTAACTGTATTCAGTATTGTATTGCCAGCATAAGTAACCGATATTATAAGTAACGTAAGTATTGTTCTGTTAGTAGAGTAGCGTAATGAGCATTGTAAGTAACGTTTGTAGAATTGTGTTTTGTAAATTAAAATTATTATTGAAAAAAAAAAGTATAAACCAGGAATAAAAGAGCTAACCAGATATATATTTTCAGCTGAAATCAAAGTAAATAAGAATTCAAATAAGGTCTTATAGTGAACATTAATTTTAGCTGTTTTATTTCAAACTCAATTACTTAAACAGTGATAAACATATCAGTAATCTAGCTCAGCAAGTACAGAACAAGATTTACAAATTTGAATAAAATCCCCCGGAGATGAACAAACCAAGACAATGGGTTAATTTCATATTCACTAGTAGGGAAAGTAGCAACTACAAAACAATATGATTTGACATCTAATATTGACATGACTGATGGACTCGCTAATGGTGCAGAGCATTCCATAGAGAACTTACACTAAAGAATTGACAATAAGGGAATTTCACCAGACCAAGTATTATTTGGGTATCATCTCCACATTCTGATATAACCAGAAAGCAACACAGAGAAATGTATACACATTTATACGAGACAAATATTAATAAAACCTGGACACCAATTTTAAAAGTAACAGGACAATTCCAAATCAATAAAAATAAAGTAAAATTACTTGTACCCTGGAGTCATACTACAACAGCGATCATGAGCTCCCTTGGCTGTGTCAAAACTCTTTTCCCACTCTGGTAGAAATGTGCATTATTAAGACTCCAGGACATCCGAGACAGGAGCTTTAGTTCATAATTAAAAGTCAGGGAAAACATGTTTCTTCAAAGAAGGATCTATGCTAGAGTGCTAACACTGATTATAGAAGCAACCAGGAGTTTATGAAAGCAAGCATGGTATAGCTTACATTTAGGACCAAGGTGCACAAGTGTAAAAAATGTAACAAAATTGTTGTAAGGGTTTTGATTAAGCAATGTACCATGAGACAACAATTTGTATTGGACACCTGGTTAACATGCACATAACAAACACCCTTACCTGGTGGAGGATGGTTGATCATATGTCCACATGCAAAGGGATTATTTAGTCTCTTTCCACATGGCAACTACACAAGAGAAGAGAACATTTATCATCTGCTGAACCTACACATGTTTTTCAAAGTAACATCATTTCAATTACAAATACTGAATGCATCTTCCAAGGATAAAATCTAATATAAAGTGTGTGTACAAAATTGTGGTCTTTAGATACAGGGACTCCAATAATGATTGAGTGTGTAGTCAGTATCTTGGCGAGTGACTTTCAGACATGCACCATAAAATGCACAGTTTCTATTTGCCTAAATGTCTAAAAGAGATCGAGCAAAAATGCATGACTGGATGAGATGACATGACGACATAACAACATACCATCACTACACTGGTCAACAAAAAACTTCCCTTTTTATAGGTTGTACACAATACTCTATAACCTCAAAGTCAAATTTAAGATACCTGAATATCAGTATTAAAATCCTTGGCATCAAGTATGCAGCTGTCATAGCGTGACATTAAGTAACAGTTGTCTTTACTGATATTGGGATAGTTGAGCATTTTTCGAACATCTTTTGCTAAGTACTGAAGAAAAAGAGAGACATAAAAAACGAGCAATAATTACGTACTACTAACAAACATTCACATTAACAAATTATTATAAAGTATTTACTGAGTGACCTGACTGTTGAAAGTCACAGTTTGCCCTCATTGTGGAGGGCTTAGGGACCTTTCATTATTTATGGGGATGACCGCATGGGGAAATCAGAAATAACTTTTTTCTTTTTCATTTTTTTCCTAATGCCCATCATAGTATCATATCGAAATTTCAAAGCCCGTCTTGATTCGTTCTAAAATCTTTCAAAGCCCGGTCAAGGGAAATAATCTTAAAGAAGCTGACATAAAATTGACACAGCAACAGTATGAAGTCGTTTTATGTATTTCAGCTTGTGTAAATGAACATTTTTCCATTTGTAAAACATAGGCTTATACTGGCAACAGTACATCATCTTCGGTTAATTTATATTTTGGTTGGACAAAGCTATCAAAAAGCACGGCAAAACAATAATTAATTCATTGTTCAATGACGGTATTTCCAAATCGTTTCACTACAGCACCATGGCTTTACCTACGATATGCCCTTACCTGCAAGCAAGTGCAATATGATTGTTGAAAATTGTATTTTTCTCTCCGCTAACGTGATTAATAACTTGTAATGATCTGTAATGAGTATAACTGTACCTTTTCATTGTTATATTCTCGGTATCGTCACACTCAACGTGCAACATGTACATTTACTCTGGTTTGCTTGCGGTTTAAAAGCTCGCAATTTGTTGGTTAGGTAACACTATATAAAATTTAATAATCGGTTGTTTCTTTTGCTTATTGTTGTCAATACGCTTTACATACATACAGACAGACAGACAGACAGACATACATACATACATTTTCTTTGTTATCAAATTAAAATTACAATTATAACATGCCCGCGGATAGCTGAGCTAATCTAAGCTTTACGTTCTTTTAAGAAAAATATATACAACGGTAGTATGTTTGTTAGCCCGTAAGCTTTTCTACCGAAAAAGCACAATAATTTCGTCAATTTGCAATGAAAGCTGTCATAAAAGCCTGAAGCGATGACACATGTAACTGCAGTACAAGTACATTATTTTATCACCATAAGTTTGAAGTGCTCTTATGTTTCCGTAAAAAAGGACATATTATTTTTCTGAACCCGGTCGTTTGAATCTCCAAAAATTTAGTAGCTCGTCAATTCAGAACGAATATTTTTCACGGCCTGGTCACTTTCTTCCAACCCGGTCATCCCCATTAATAATTAACTGTCCTTTACTGACACAGAGTGTATGGCCAAAAACTGCGTGGTGGTTCCAACTGTTAAGGCAGAGAGTGGAAAAGTCTGTATTTATAAATGCAACATATTGTGAGAGAAATTTACATAATTTTGAAGATATTCACTTTTTCAAACTTATGTTGCAGTCAGATAATGAGTTACTCATGTCAGAAATAAAAGAACTAATGGTTAAAAGCTGCCAAAGCTATTGATGGATTGAATTTTACACCTCTGGCTACCTTTGTTGCATACAAATAGTCTTTAATTTGGGAACACTTACAGACTCAAAACACAAAAGATCAGTCCATTGCTTTTGCAGCCATTTTGTTTAATTTCCAATGTTCTAAAAAGTGAATTTCTCTAATTATTATCAAATATAGGGCAGCAGAAGTTGAAAAATTGATTTTTCTTTTTTTTCGTTTACAAATAGCCCTTAGGTAGATATGAAACATGATACAGTTTTTCTGAGTTCGAAACGCTTTAAATGAAAGAAAATCGAGAAATACGATTTTTGCCTCAACAGTCGAATGGCCGAATGCATAGGTGAAAAATTAGAAAACTAAGCTTAATTTGCATTGACATGTAAAGGAGAACCAAAACTTGTCGATACTTATTTGTCAAAGACAAAGTATTCAGCTATCCAAAACAGGTTAGAACTTGACTTGAACACCATCCCTGAGTAAACACACAATTTTTAAGAAAGTCCCTTTGAATTACTACAATTGGTCAAATTCCCAATTTGCAAATAAAATTCAGAGATATTTTTCGACATGTGCCATAACTCCAAATTCCTTGAAACTTCGCCACTGAAAAACACTTTCAGGTTAAGATCATTCAAACTTAAAACAGAACGGCGAATAAAATAAACAGAAAACCTCCCCGCAAAGTTACAAAACTCAATTCAAACGTCTTGCTTATTGTGGGTTAGCTTAATCAAGCTTTGAACAACCCGGCCCCATAGCTCCCCTTTCAGGCTTGGCTAAATCTAACAGATATATTAAAAATTTACAGACGATGGACTGACCAACTGCTTCTAATATTTTACATAAATCTGATCACTCTTATAATTCCCTTTGGCTATAACCTATCAATTGTTAAAAATTAATGACTTACCACTAATCCAGGATGGAATCCTATAAAACTGCCAGGAACAGCATTACCCCTCAGAAAAACACCTTAGATGAACAGAATTTTATATTCACATATTACTTGGAAACTGTTTGCTTTTGAGTTGTACCCTTTGTTGTTGTAAAAGTTTCCCACCTCTACCCCAATTCACCTCCTTGGGTAAAACAAATTGGCATTTTGTATTATTGCCTCAGGTTTTCACATTGCTTTTATGAGACAACAGCTAATTTGCTGTATTTTACAGCAAATTTTTTAATTTTAACATTATCCTATTATCCATGCTACTAAGGTGTTAATGGTGATTTTTCTACCCTCACCTTTGCGAGGCAGATTTGACTTCCATTGTAATTTTATCTTTTTATAAAGTTGGAAGTACATGTAAAGCGGTTTTGTTTCACAAAGCCAAATTGTTCCCGTAGTATATTTGTTTATAGTGCATTTTTGCCTCCCAAACAGTGCTCAATATTGACAGCCAAGTTGTATTTTTATTCAGCAAGCATAGTGGGGCTGAGGTAGAAACATAAAAATAATTAAAACAAATATAATTAAATATGTGTCTGGATTTATGAAACACATGATTGTAGGTGTCAAAACTGGTGCAAAACTTTCATGCCTGACTGCCGGCAGTCAAGCCATTGAGGCACTTGAAAACCCTGGTCATTTTCTTTGCAGGGCAGCCTTAGCTGACTGTGCTGTGCTGTGCTTAGGGACCAGCAGCCAGGCAGTCACACACATGTAAGGTGGGTGAGAAGGCTGTGCAGTGACAGACAGCCTGTGATCGATCAATCGATCAATCGATTAATTGACCCTGTGCATTTCTTAGAATTTAGGTTGCAGGCTCGTTCTGTTGAAATTGACACAGCCTTTATAAATCCAGACACAATTATATTCATTGTGACAAATACAAACCATTTCCTGCAGCAGGATGAGGAATAGAGGATTTCTCCATTATCAATGAAAATGGCTCCTGGCAGAACCGATCAACATTCTGTTGTAGCTGCTTGTGTATGACTCCAAGATAATACTCTAGCTGTAAGTCAAATCAAATGAAAACTCACAAATCTTGTAAAACATGAAACAGTTTGTTTTTTATTAAATAGCAAAACGTATAAGATTGTGTTACTTACTAGATATAACATGATTTTGGATTTAAATGCAAAGAGCCATTAATAATAATTATTTACAATGCATTGAAAAAGTATCTGTGTTCAATGTGCACACTGCAGCTGCCTGACAGATTCATAATTGAACCGACAAAAATCCAATCCAAGCAATACTTTCTCCAGCTTTAGGGAAACCTGATAATTATAAATCATCAATCCACTTGTAACCAACAATTGACCACTACTCAAGATCATTTCAAGCTACATTAAGTACTTACAACTCATGATTATCACACAATCAATGTAAATAAAGTTTTTTCTGGTTATGTAACATTTGAGTTTGGATCTTGAATAAGGGTACATTCCTTTGGGATGATTCGGATCCCCAGGGATCAATGACCAAAGAGAGATCACTCAGATCATATTGCATCAAAGGAACTGATCAATCTACTCACAGCTGAGAGAATTAAGCTGCCTAAACAATGCTCAATATAAGACCAGTCCAATACATAGACATTAATGCTGATGTGCATTCAATTAAATCAACTAGTGTCACAAAACATTTATGCATTACATTTCTGTGATTTTAGTTAAGTATTATTTAATATGTATAATAATACAAATTAAAAACTTTTTGAATGTCACAGCAGCAGTAGGCATTCAGTTTAAACTCAAGTTAGAATACATTATACTTTCGACTGCTGAAATCCACTAACCACAACACATCAACAGCTTTGAAGAATTTGTCACTGAGAGCTGCACAAAAATTATTGACTGGAGCCTCAGGCTCATCAGTCATTTGGGTTTTAGTCCAATGAGATGTTTTGTAAATGTTGTGTACATGTAAATCCCTTCCTATGGATTCATTTATTGGAGTGTACTGACTCCCTCTGGATTTAACGCCTGATTCACGTTAATATCATTGTCAAAACAGTTTCTGTTGCTTTCTTATTGGATACTTTATTTGCCAAACAAAAGAAACGTGTCCCTTGTGTAGAAGTAAAGGTTCAACATCTTTGGATAATTGTTTAATGCATCATATCGGAAACACTAATGAAACTTCATAATAACCTAGCTTAGAGCAAAATAACTTTTTGGACCTCTAATTTGTGTCACTGATGTTCTCAACAATGTTATTCCCCTGACATTTTTTCCTTTAATGAAATCTGTTAGTTTTCCCAAGTTTTCTTCAGCGTAAATTGTATATGGCAACATGAATAAATATAAACAGGCCTTTAAAATCAGTTTTGTTTGTTTGCAGAAAATCTAGTCGTTAGATTTTCTTTTTCATTTGCATGCAACAAGATTGTAACAATGCTCACAACTTAGCACTATTTTAATAATAGTTTAACAGAGAGATCTTTAATTATCCCTAATTTGTAGAAGGTTAACTGGAATATTAGAACTGCCTCTGTTAAATTTCAATTTTTTTCAAAATTCCAGTTACTTGTTTTCTAAAGTATTTTTAGTGTGCCCAATTTCATGAAATTCTAACAAGTGGTTCTCAAGAAATGGCGTGTTTCCAAGAAAGCTATTCCGCATTCAATCACAATTTTTCGCCTTATTAGCTACACATGTGCTGCATTTAACTGGGTTCTTTTGGTAAAAAAAGGCACTTTAAGATACAGGACGTGATGACTACAATACGCGGCTGGAAGTATTTTTTTCTGAGATGAGGATTCAGCGCATGCTCATGTTGGCTTGTCATTGCGTTGCGCTGGCATCTGGAACGTCAAACTGAGCACTTTGGCATTGAGGAGAAAACATGAGTAGTTATCTTTATATTTCTTCAAAGAAATTGAGTTATTAGCCATTTAACTTAACTAGAACTATATTTCTGCTTTTCAAGGAAAGATAAGCTTCGAAAATGATGCTGTTTTAATGCTACTGACATTTTTGTCTAGGTTGCACACTCGCCTGAAAATGGCAGAGCCTTCAAGTTCAACCAAACCTCCAAGGTAAGCTTTAGTTTGGCCTAAATGCCTCACTTGTCAGTGGGATTGTCTCTTTTTCGAGCACATTCAATAATTTAGTGTTTTTCTGCCTTCTGTGAAAATTACTGCATAAAATAATTGTATGTTTGGCTGGGCCTTTTGATTTAAGCTTAATTTAGTTTTGGGCCAACTTGTTGCAAAATTCAGGATCCAATGTCTCTAAATGGTTTTTGAAATTGATTTACGTTCTTGTTCAAGCACTGTAATTTTAAGATTATTCTGCAGATAAAATTTTAACATTCTAGAGGTGCGAGGAATTTCACGGTCAGGTTTTGATTTCTCCATCCATTTTGCTATAAACATGGGCTTACTATATCTTCCCTACAGTTTCCCTACATACTGTAGTTTTCCGAATGTGCTAACAGAAATAAAACACATCTGTAAGCTTCCCAGAAAACATACAGACATCACCTTTAAGTAAAAATATTTTACCACAGATTGAGTTAACCTTGTTTTGGTAGATCTTGAAGGATTGGCTAGCCACCTGATCCACCCCGGGATACCTTTGTTTAAGTGTGGTGCAAAAACCAATATTAGTGATATGTATGTTTGTGCAGATTTGACAAAACATGGCTCTCCATTGAGAAATTTGAGGGGGGGAGGGCAACCTCAAGCACAGCTGTGTTGGGTAGCCCAGTCAATGAACTAACAGCCCCTGGAAATTCTGGGTTAGCTAGTAAATTCCTCTCTGGCTAAGGGGTTGTGGGTCAACTTGTTTTCCCCAGTGTAGGGTCATGCTTTTGACTCTTGGCTGCCCAGTTCTGCTGCGGCTTCAAGCTCTCTGATAGGTTGGCTCGCTTTCAGGGATGGGCAGGCCTTGGATCAGTCCCCCGAGCTAAGCTATAGTTATTGCCAACACTCCACTGGCCTGTTGAATCAGGACAGATATATAGTGATGTCCCCTAAATGGGGACACTATAACCTTGAACTTTAAAATGTGATGTACACCTATACTGATGTACAGGGAACAGACAAATCAGTCTGTGTATACCTTCACTTATTAACATTTTGTTTATTTTAGTTCAGTAATGTTCTGGACCGAAGATCACAATTTGATCCTATGCCATGAAGTTCTCAATCTTAATCCATTCACTACAAAAACAGGTTCAACACAACAAAGTACAATTTGGGATAAAGCGGCTACAACACTGAATAATTGTTCCTGTCTGGTAATGTTGACAAGCAATCTGTTAGAGATCATGTTGGAATATTACAAAACAGGCATAAAAAGAAGTTGAGAGCTGAAGAAAAGGCAACTGGCATTGCACCTGATGAGCCGACAGAGTTGGAAAACCTGTTTATTTAATGTTAGAGCAAATAATTGCCCTGGAAGAAAGTGCAGAGGCAGAGCAACAGGAAACTGGTCACAAGAAGAGCTGAAAAATAGCAAGTGATAGAGCAAAAGCTGAAGGTATCAGGTTAAAAGCAATGGAAAAATTGAAAGACAGTCAAAAAGGGCAATCAGATAGGATGGAGGACAATCAAAATAGGCGACCATGATGCAGCGGCAGCAGTACAATTTCTTATTTGTCACAAAGAGCTCACATTAACTACAAGCTTAAACAGGAGGAGTTGAAGCTAAAAGAGATCAACAGGAGTTTGAGAAAAAACAAATGGAAGTCTCTGTAAATGCACAGAAGCAGTTCCAGGAGCAGCAGAGTCAGCTTCTAAAGGTAGTGTCAACAACAGAGTCAACAAACACTGCTCATGATGCAAAAACAGCACCAGCAAACAAAGGCATTATTGAACATTATTGAACATATTGTGAATAAATAATAACTTATCAACAATGTGCAAAATAAAGTCCTAAGTGACTTTTAGTTGATTTTCTGGTAAGGTTTTCAATTGCATTTTTGATTGAGATCTGGAATGTAATTTTTTGTTTATTAAAGCATATTCCTAAGCCATTGCAGTTTTGTTTAGAACATAACTCAAACCCGATGTAGAGAGGGGGGGTGGGGGGGGGGGGTAAAAATACTAGGAGTTATTTTATGCTGCTTACATCTCAAATTTTCATTTAAGAGCTTCTGCCTGAGAGACCGGGGCAGACTTGGAAATAAAGGTCAGCTGATTACGCTTAAAATTGATACACAAAGTCGTTATGTGGACTTATGTAATATGCCAGAGTTTCAGGTTCAATGACCTTCTTTCAGTTGAGTTCTGGATATCAGCCCCTCAGGGGTCCCCAGAGGCTGATTTTCAGTGCAATTTTGGCTACATTTCAATCTCTCTATTAGCAACGTAAAATTAATTTCAGACAAAAACAAAACCATATTTGTAATGCCCTATTCTTAGGCTTCTGTGGGTAAAAACATTAGCTCACGCGAATCTTTCGTTAGTCTGTGGCTGTTATCACAACTTGGTCCTATCTGAAGCATACTGAAAGCAACCGGAAATGGCCTGTTTTTCAGACCGCATATTTTCCATGCCCATATTTTATATTGTGAAGTCTTAGTATTCCTACAAAGTTCAGCTCTTAGTTTAGTAATATCAAGAAAAAAATACTAAGGTTGAGACTTTTTTACTAAGAAAAAACTTACGAGAAGATGACTAACCAGGCCACTTCTGGTTATAGTTTCAACAAAGCGTGTCTGTAAAAATCAGCCATTTAATTTCGATTAATACCTTTTTTCTTTTTCTTCTATGTAATGAATTAGAGACTCTGAAGTTAATTGTAACCGAAAAGACTTACCGTCAATCTGAAATTTTCATGTAATTTTTTTTTAGGACCGATCAGATTTTGGTAAGGCAATGGTTATAAATTTTGTGGAAGAAGTCTTGAAAATTAATGCCACGAGTCTCTGTGAAAAATATATATATATACAGTATACCTAACAATCCATCTCTTGCCAGTTATATTAATCACAATGCACCTTTTCCACCTTTTTTGGTCCAAACTGCAATATTAAGTTTATCTTAAACACTCAACCCGTTCACTGAACAAAAAAAGTCTGTGGCCCCGAGTAATGAAACGCTAATTAAATCAGGATAGGATAGGATAGGATCATAACCCACCTGTCTGGGACGTCTTTTCTGAAGAAAAACAACTTATCAGTTACTCTAAATGCAATCACAACGTCTCTCGTGATACTACTTGAAAATCGCTTTGAACCTCGAGGAAATTTCGAATATAATTATAGCTAATTGTCTAATACAAAATGCAGTCTCACTATTCCAGTCTATATGCAAAGTGTCTGGATAAATTCACTTACTATAAACACTTACCTGGCTTCAGGTTTAGAGGCATGCCCCTTTCTTATAATCCCTTAAAAGTGAAGCAACATTAAAAATCTTAGCTCCAGCGATAAATTGGTTGTGAATACGTCATTGCGAGTAATGAAAATTCAGGTTGATTCATACCGTACGGGGCGAGGTCATGACACACCAACTTATCTGTAGTTTGCTATGACTTGGAATTCAGTTTTTTCTAGTTTAGATTCATCTCCTCGATACTGCAAAAAATGATCAGGTATAGAACTTGCATGAGAACCTGAAGAACGAATGGATATGTTACAGAATATTTATTCATACCCAGTCCCGCAATGCAAACAGCCTA
>Ga0126338_10001475_pt1 | contig 15252 bp, 8 predicted proteins | sample OrbCmetagenome_2_FD_92529 | JGI IMG/M metagenome (GOLD analysis project Ga0126338, IMG submission 92529) | Coral microbial communities from Petempiche,Puerto Morelos, Mexico - Orbicella C C metagenome | ecosystem: Host-associated > Invertebrates > Cnidaria > Coral | place: Petempiche,Puerto...
GGGGGGGGGGGGGGGGACTCCCACATAAAAAGTATGGGGTGCTCATCGTACCTTTTAAAGGTGAAAAAAGCAGTTTTGGTACCTCTTAGAGTGATCAGCCTTAAAAGGTCCACAGCAGGAGCTTTTGTAGTACCTTTTAAGGTATTGAGCTAAAAAAATATTGCAGCAGAGAATGTTTTGTTTTAGAATTGGTATCTCTTAGGAGTGAGAATTTCAAGCCACGCCCACAAAACAGGATCTTGGTACCTCTTAGGGGTTCTTTTCAAAATTTCTGACGGGCACTCAAATCCTTTCTAAATGGGAGTCTTAGCCCCCTCCCTCGGGATTAATTCATGCTATTTGACCATGTTATTAATATGATTTTTTTGTTGTTGTTGTAGATGACAGGCAGCTCTCTACATCAAATACTTACTGGTTTTCCAAAATTAATAGTCCAAACACTGTTTCGTTAAATCATATACATTAGACAGTACAGATGACAAAAGGCCAAATTATTAAAAACACTTAAAAATATTATTTGGAAAAATTTAAAACTGCATGTAGCTTATTGAGGATACTGTTTATACGGTTGAGAGTGCTGCATGGGCAGATTGTTGATAAGTAATATTTTCTATTGGCAGTTAAAGGCCTTTGCATAGAGAAAAGCAGCAAAACAGAGCCAGTGGACTTTGAACCCCTTGTGGATAAAGGTACTGGTAATAACATGGTTGCTTAATCTTTATTAAGTACGCTGCATTCTGAAGACCAGTATCTCAAGTAGTTTTCCTGGCTGTTTTTGTTTGTTTGTTTGTTTGTTTTGTTATGTGGTATATGTACATGTGTGTACTTGTAGTTGTGGTAGCCTATTATGGACTGTATATTGGACTCTGGGGGTACTTTCCATTTGATGAAAAATTCCTGAATTTTTGGTTTGGAGTTAAATGGTTAATTATGCATTCTTATTACACCAAACTGGAAAAGTTTTGAAAAAAAAAAACTTTTATGATGAGGTGTGTCTCTTTCTCCATAATAGGCTTTCCCGCATTCCACTTCAGTGCGTTCGAACAATAGCATCAGAGCGAGGTTGGGGTGGACATTTTTATACATTTGCTGTATTTTTGTCCACCCTGACCTCGACTCAGCGCTATTGTTTGTTGGAATGCAGGAAAGGTCTATTGGGGAAAACCCAAAAAAAAATCCTTCAATTTTCTTCCAAACTGAAATTTTGAGGATTTGGACTAAGACACCCCAGGTCAAGGATTTCAAGACTAACTACATCTGAGACTCCTCCTGAAGAAGGAAGGTTGTTTAATCTTTCATTAAAAAGGATTAAAAAAACTGAGATATTATACAGTACATGTGCATGTAAAGATATACACTGTAAACTGCCTAAGTTTCAACTTTACAACTTGTTCATTAAAACCAAGTTGCATTGTATTGGGGAAACAATATTCAGCAAATCTTAGAAGTGTAATAAATATGGGTCTTATTAAGCCATATTATTGGGGTAAAACGTTTAATGGCATTGGTACACTGATCAATTTGATGGCTGAAAGGTATGCAAAAGAAAAGAAAAATACACAATATTTAGGGATTTCATTAAGGGCTGGACGTTGGGCAAATTGACCGGATGTGAGGATTTTTTCCCCCTGGTTTGACCATCTAGACTAGAGGAAAGTTTAGATTCTTTTAAAGGTATGAACTTCAAAAAGTTTTGCCTGCCTGAAAACCAGTGGCCCTTCTGCTGAAAACCTTAATGAAACCCTGAATATTAGGTTTTGCTGTTATATGAGTTCCCCCTTTCCAATGCTTTTTGTTATTCTTAATTTTAACATGACAGACTGTATTTCATAAGGCATGATACACTTTGAACAGTCTTTCATATAAAACAATTAGCCATTTTATAATTATTATGCAGGGGACATTATATTTTTGCAACTTGAGTATTATTGTAGAAGATTGAAAACATTAATTCTATTCCAGAGTATGAACATACAGAAGGTCAAATGCAGAGGGATGAGATACAGGTATAGTGGGCCTGTGGGATGTTAAAATTATCAAATGCGTAACATTTCAAGCGGATACCAGCTATAGCATCGATCCTTTCTGTGTGTTTATGGACCTCAATGGCGCCTCGGTCCATGAACATTCCTAAAAGTTCATCAACATCCATGCATCTGGACCTCATGATGGTCAATAGCCCATATTACATTAAATTAGCACGTGAAGAATTCACTTGTATTCTTCACCATCTACAGGTATATTAGGAACTCACAACCTGACCAGCTCCCACTTGGCTTAATAGCTCAGTTGGTAGAGCACTGCACCGGTATCGCAGAGGTCATGAGTTCGAATCCCGTTCAGGCCTGAATTTTTTTCAGACTTTAATTTCACAACTACTTAAGTTGTGTGTATAACTGTGATGATCAGTCATATCTTTGTAAATTAGCACGTGTTTGTAGTTAGCAAAATTAATGTGTGCTCTGGTCGGCCAATTCTAGGGCGTTATTCTCCTATAATGCCCACAGCTGATTACGGGCCTGCAAAACTTAAGCAAAAAGCCGTATAATAAGCAACTTATTAACCTCAAACATTCGGTCTTTAGGCTATTGCCTGGTCAATATGGCAAGGTCTTGGTCTGATATTTTCCTGTAAAGACCTCACTCTCAGTCAATAAGTTATCTTCAAACCTTTTAAGTGACTTGGCCTGCTGGCCATTACATGGCCACTGGTTGCACATTAGCTCAGGCTGAGTGAACTTAGATGACAATTTTGTTTGTGTCTTTCCTCTTTAGATTCCTGTTACTTCAGCTTCTCATCTGAGATTTCTGATCAAGAGTGGATTTGATCATTTTATTTCAATCCATAACATCAGTGTTGATGGCACAGCAGTACATTGAAGACAAGAACACATTCATGCAAACCAGTGATCAATATTATTTATTCCAACTAATTTATGTGTTTATAGGAAAAGACTATCCTTGTTATGGGCTTTTGTACATATAAACTGAATCAAAGTGAACAATGAGATCCGTTTAGCCCTAGTACTTTAGTATCATAGGCCCGCAATACGTATAATGGACTGCGTCTATTAAGTACCGTACATCTTCTCTGCGTGCATTACACCCATGTATTGTGTTCCTGCAGATAATATTTAAGAAATAGAATACAAGTTCCATGTTTCTATCGAGTTTAAATATAAATCTACCAGCGTTCTATCACGAAAGCTGTTCTCTGATAGTCTACGTTACTCACTATCTATTCTGTGATAGATAGTGGGTAGCGTAGCAGTGTGCCCTTGTTAACCTTGTCGAAGTGTCTGTGAAGAGGATTTAGATTAAGTCTGGAAAAACTAGTAGAATTATACTTAAAGAATTAGATTATTCGCTCTCGATTTCTATGCATGATAGTTGACTCGGGCTTCGCCCTCGTCAACTATCAACTGGCTCATAGAAATCTCGAGCTCGTAATCTAATTGTTTAATAGCGGATCTCCTGAACACCGCATACCATAGAAAATTTGATTGTCACGTGACGGTCCGTACTTCCGTCCGTCCGTCCGTCCTTCCCACTCCAAGTCCAATACCTTGAAAACCAATAGAGAAGCACCATCTTTGATATTGGATATCCATATTATGGTTGATTGACAGCTGTCTATATGTATTAAAACATAGCGAGGGCCGAAGCTCCTTAAGTTTGCTTCTTTGCCTTCTTTAATCCAAAGACATCAAAGAAAACATCCCCACAGCGTTGGAGGTTTTCCTTCGCTTTGTAAACAAAACATAAACAAATCCTCCACGAAAACAACCTTGCAACTTTTGTAAAAAAAATATATATATATACAAATCAACACGTACGAGCGTCAAATATATCAATCCTATTTCTACACCTGCTTTCTTTACCTAGTTGCTTTAATCTGCTTATGACGTGAAGTATATATGAAATAATTCATATTAGAACTGCGGTTGTAGATGAAAGTGAAGAATGATCATCGAAGTAAATTTTCCAATTTAAGCAATTGGGTAGAAGTATATACTTCACCTCATTTTACTCCTCACGGGAAGATATGAACTCAATTAATTGACCTCATTCCCAATGTGTGGCTTCATAGCTCAGTTGGTAGAGCATCGCACCGGTATCGCGGAGGTCACGGGTTTGAATCCCGTTGAAGCCCTGATTTTTTTCAGGCTTCTTTCCAATTGCTTAAATTGGAAAATTTACTGCGATGATCATTCTTCACTTTCACTTAATCTACTTATGTTACGTAACAGCTCTCGCATTAGTAGTACAGCTTAAACTGGTTGTACATAGCTTGCTCGGCCTATAAGTTTCTTGAAAGCTCGTCGATATTCTCTGCTTCTAGCGCAATAAATCACGGGATTAAAAACTGAATTGCAGAACAAAAGCGTTAATATCAAAGACTCTATTGCTAAAAATGTCTTAGGTGAACTTATGAGAGGTACAATAACAACTCTAAATAGTCCGTTTGGTATGTAACACATCAACACTACTCCGATCACAAATGTTGTGGTCTTCAAAGCCTTCCGCTCCTTTAAAAATGTCGCCGCGGCCGCCGAGGATATTTGCTGAGTCTTAATTTGCCGCATCTGATTTCGAGCTTCGTAATAAGTAGCAATGCGGCAAAAAATAAGAATAAAAATACTTGGAAACGTTGTGAGCATGAGAAGAAGCGAGCGTAAAACGTCATTTGTATAAAAAGATAACAATATCATGGGAAAAGCCAGCAGCGACCACGCTAAAATAACACTTACAATCAAGCGACGTTTAGTGACGATGTCTTGGTATTTAAAGGGGAATTTTATCGATATATACCTCTCGATGCTTATCAACGTCAAATGCTGTAGCGAGCTCATAAGGGAAGTTCGAATGAATTGTCTTGCAGCGTATGGAATGGCGCAAAGCTTAGTTCCCGAGCTGCCAGTGAGACGGTAGATTAGCTCAGCAATGAAGAGTGGCTGTCCCAATGCACCAGTCATAATGTCGGTTCCTGCCAAACAGGCCAGCAAAACGTTGTATTTGTCTCTCAGCTGAGGTGTAGTCTTGACAGCAAGTATGACCAAGATGTTGAGAAATATCGTCAATGGAGACACGAGCAGATTGACGATTGTTACCGATATCAGTGCAACAGACATTTCGCTGGTAAGAAGGTTTGGACGCCATTCCGGGAAATCAAAATCTTTGAGTTGGTAATCGCAACTGGGTGAGTTAGATGAGGAATTCATTATAGTCAGTCGTAAATCTCAAAGTGCAGTGAGGTGTTCTGGATGTTATTCTTACAGAGCCGAGAACCAGAAAAAAGACGAAAAAAATCTTCTTATACTTGTATGTGATCTCTACGCAGCAAGGGTGAAGCGCAACTGCCCAATAAACGGTGCATTTGAACTCAATAGCTCTTCGCCCGGAAATTTATCCAAGTAACCTTTGGAAGCGATTAAAAATAATCCTGTGAAGATAAAATTGCAATTACGATCGGGCATGATTGTCTTAAAAGCTGTAGTGTCGGCTTTTACCAAAATAAAAAACGGGACTTACGTCGACGTTTGTAAAAGAGAGCGGAATATCTATTCTACATTTAAGCGAAATTCTCTTCAATCAATAAACAATGCAAACAATAATTCGTAAGTGATTACAGATTGAATCTGAAGTGTCCAAATCGTGAATTGCGAATGAGAAAAACGCATATAGGAAATGCACATAAATAATAAAGTGAAATCATTGTATTGCATACTGAAAAGAAATGGGGTGATTGGAAAATTAACTGCATCAATCTACTCTTCAGAGCCGACTGGGACGTTATAATCGATCACTTAACAGTTTGATATGTCTTAACTGCTTTCTCTTGCCAGCTAGCTTAGCAATTTCTCGGCAAATGTATTTTAAGCAAAACGGAATTGGTCGAATTGTTTTCGGGTTGATGATGGGTTGATCAAAAGCTTTGCAGAACAAAAACTTTAAATTTGTTTGACGGCGTCGGCTGCTTTCCCTATTTCCTATCTTTTCTAATTTGTATAAAGGATTTCCTGATCTGAATTTAATCATGTAAATACGTCTGAGGTTTTTTTAGTTTTATCTACACTTGTCGGGAAGTTTATGAGGGAGAAATTGAGGTTGCTTCACAATAATTGGTACGATCAGCAATTTTTTCCAGTACGCTTTTTATGCCCAGCCGTATCACAATTTTCATCTAAACAACCGTCATAGCTACCTCGGAAAACTTAGCGAGAGGGTTTTCCGAAGAAGAAGTTGAGGTTGTTTGGTGAGAAGTGGTACGATAATGACTTTTTTACCAGGAAAGTTTTAATACCTTGCCGTATCACATGACGTTCCGCTTAACAACCTCCATATCTACCTTCCAAGACTGAATCTTTGCTATAAGGTAAATAAACACCCGAGAATTATGTTATCTCTCAGATTGGCTAATCACAGTGTACAATTCTTCGGATGCGTCCTCGAAGAATTCTCGACAAAATTTTCTCGACCGTTATCACTTCGTCACTCTACTAGAAAGTTGTAGATCTTTGTAAGTGGAGATCTTAAAATTGCTTTAATAGCGATATATCAACAGTGAGTTAAAGAATAACTTATAATGGTTGTCTGAAATTAAAATTATTTCAGTCAACGCCAAAAAATTTTCATAAGAACAGATTAATTCTTCTTTTTGACATTTTCCTCATGTTTTTCCCGGTGTAATTTATCGATGAAAATCGATGATTGATTATTAGCAATCGTTGATAATAGATAATCTTTTCGCATATCCGGACGGCCATCTTGAAGTGGCAAAACGAAGAGGGTTACTCGCCATTCTCTCTCACTCCTGCTCTCCAGAAAGTCTTTTTTTTTTTTTTTGTCGCTCTTCAAGCCCTCCCTGTTTTCTGCACCTTAGAAATCGGCGCCAAATTAAAATTTACTCGCTCCCTAAACTTGAACCTACATTACAAGCGAGGTACATCAAAGATTTCTAAAGATAACCGAAAATTGCCGAAGACTTTCGAGTAAGATCCGAAGATGTTTCGATCTTACATCGACACGTAAGTACAATTTAGGGGATTTATTATGTAACCATAGCGATGGTGATCTTTTCAGACGTGAAAATAACGTTATTTTGACGTGTGAAGATGATGTTTTTCCCGCGAAAGCTCACCTGGCATTTCATTGGTGTTAAGACGCACGTACTGTTTGCAGTCACTGTTTGAGCAATGTTTACCGTTGGAACAGTTTACACACATGTCGAGAGATAGTTGCTACGCACGTAGCACTGAAAGCGGGTGTAACTGTGTAGGGTTTTCATTCAATTTGATTATATTTGTTGACTTTTAAAGTAACAAGAACTAATTTCATCTGTATTTGTAGTAATGAAGGTTCAGATTACCTGACATTAATAAACAGTTTTGCGGTTAGAAAACTGTCTGCCAATAGCTTAATTTACTGATTCGAATATTTGCTATATTCTGCGAGCAGGATTATGCTTCGCTTGGCGAATCGCTCGTTGCCAGCGCGTGACTCAATTAAAGGTGAGGCCGCTTCCAGACTAAATTGGCTACGATTTCTTCAACGCCCGCTTATAACATTTAAATTGCCCTTTCTTGGTTCAGGCTTACCCTTATACATCTTGGCTTCAGAGTACTTTTCCATCGATTCCAAACAATTTCGACCTTTGCTGGATACTGAGATTCTCCAAATGTCATACACCGCGCATATACTTCGCCTTAAGATGGTAGCCTTCACCTTGCAGGTAACAGTGGTTCGTACTGAATGTTCTGTCAGTGTACCCAACCCGAAAAATATTTATCCACAGCAAAGCACAGAGAGTATTCGCGAACGCGTACTATTTCTAATAAACATCAATATTTATGCTGTTGTTTATTACAGTTTAAACGTTTATCACCCCCCCAAAAATTAACACTTGAGATATTTTCTCTTGATACCTTTGCGGTCTTTACGTATTTCCCGGCCGGAGCACCGGGACTTTTTACGTTACTCTGCCGTAGATAATCTTGTGTGTATCTAGTTTTCTAACTGCGTTTCGTACCTCTAATTACAAGAATGTTTTGTTGGACTTATAAGTTGTACTAATGATGTTTCCGATAGCTTTGTTTATGATGCGTTGAAAAATTGATATTGGTCGTTGACATATCGATTTGCATCTGAGTCAGTGACAAATTTGCATATTCTGACCCCTAACGATAGTCGCTTCTGCGCTTCGCGTATCCACGACTAAGAACCAGTCTCTGCGTCGAAACTCTGTAATATTTTCCGACTTTCAATCCGCGCACAGCTATTTAAAAGCACGTTCAACCTCCAGTAATTCGTCAACTAGACAACCAATATGACTCAAGCAATCGCTTACAATTTCCAAAGAAACGTAGGATACTCTGAGATATTTAAAGAAAGCTTTCCTTCGAAAATCTGTTTACATTTTTCCCAGCTGCCGCGATTATAGTAGAGTCACTGCGTAATATAAACAATCCACGATACAGTCGTTTAATTTTGTAATATTTTTGCTTTATCAAAAAATATTGGATACGATTTCAAAGAGCACCTCAAAATAAGTGATCTGACCAACTTCCAGCTCGGAATCTCGCGTGCAAGTGAAGAGAGCGTTGTTTGCAAAACACCGAAATTTATTATTCTCTTGTTTTCATGGCCTCGCTTTTCCCAAACAACGGTGATCATCACTTCACACGGAACATGGCTGTACATCGAACTAAAACTTTTAGTTTGGTTAAAATAAAACATTGATAAACTGTACTACATATTTCACCGCCTCCTTACGATCAATTCGCCAAAATATTACAACTCAAGGAGCTCAAAAACCACCCCTTAATTTTTCACTTAATTTTTCCACTTTCGCCGGAAATAGGCGACAAAAAAAGCGCTACTCATTTTAACACATAGTACAAATTTTAATTTACTTAGTCCTTTTAATTAGTTGTAACTGCATTAGTGTCGATGGTAGAGCTTAAATGGGTTGTACATAGTTTGCTCTGCACAAGCGTTTCTTGAAAGCTCGTCGATATTGTCTGCTTCTGGCGCAGTAAATCACGGGATTAAAACCTGAATTGCAGAGCGCAAACGTTAACATCAAAGACTCTATAGCTAAAAACGCATCAGGTGAACTAATAAAAGATCCTAGAAAAATTCTAAATAATGCCATGGGTAAATAACACAACAAAACTAATCCAATGACAAATGATGTAGTCTTTAAAGCTTTCTTCGCCTTTAAAAACTTCGCCCTGGCAGACTGAGTCGTAATTTCTCTCATCCGCTTACGAGCTTCGTGATAACTAGCAATGCGACAAAAAACAAGAATAAAAATGGCCAGGAATATAGCGAACACATGATAAAGGCTGTTTAAAACGGAAAGCTTGTAAAAGGGAAACAAAATTGCGAGGAAAACCAGCGACCACGCTAAAACAACACTGACAATTAATCTACGTTTGGTGACAATATTATCGTATTTAAAAGGAAACTTTATCGATATATACCTCTCGATGCTTATAAACGCCAAATGTTGTAGTGAAATCAAAACGAAAGCTCGACTTAAGCGTCTTGCAGCGTGTGGAATGATACAAAACTCTGATGCGGGCCTGCCAGTGAGACGGTAGATTAGTTCAGCAATAAACAGTGGTTGTCCCAATGCACCAGTCATAATGTCGGTTCCTGCCAAACAGGCCAGCAAAGAGTTGTATTTGTTTCTCAGCTGAGGTGTAGTCTTGACGGCAATTATGACCAAGACGTTGAGGAATATCGTTAATGGAGACACGAGCAGATTGACGATTGTTACCAATATCAGAGCAACAGATATTTTGCTGGTAAGAAAGTTTGGACGCCATTCAGGGACAGAGACACCGTCACCTAAAGGTAAGTTGCAACTGGGTGAGTGAGATGAGAAGTTCATTTCTGTCGGGCTTAAATCTCAAAGTGCACTGAGGTGTTTTGAGTGTTATTGTTACAGAAAAACACCGAAAATATTTCCACCGTTTTTCTTTTTGTTTGTTTGTTTTGTTTTCTATCTCTACGCCGCAAGCGAGCCGAGTAGCTTACAAGACTGTTGAACTGAACTCATTGCAGTCTACGTTTAATATCTTCTAGCCGGAAGTGTTCTCAAGCCACCTTTTAAAGAGGAAGAGAATTTTGTCGGGGAAATAGTAACAATTACGATCGATTGGAAGGCTTTTACTAATTACAATTGATAAGCCTTGATTTTTTCAGTAAACGCCGGAGTAACATTGGTTTTTCCTCTTTTATAAGCGCTAAAAAACGCAACCTATTCCGAAAACCCCAATTAACTGAATAGAATGCCTGCAAGAGAATTTCAGAAAAATAGAATCCAATTTTACTTTAGAAGAAGATTTTTCATCTGGAATTAACACCCGTGCGAAATCTCCTAGGCTGTAGTGTCGGCTTTTAGCAACGTTATAAACGGGACTAATGTCAATCGAGTGCTGTAAAAGAGAACGGAGTAAGTGTGCGAAATTCTTTTCAATAAATAAACAATCCAAGCCATCTTCCGCTAATGATAACAACATGATTGAATCTGAGGTGTTCAAATCGAGAATTGCGAATGGGAAAACCACGTATAGGAAATGCACATAAATAATAAAGTGAAATCAGTCATTGTATTGTAAAAGAAATGGGGTGATTAGAAAATTAACTGCTTCGATCTACTCGTCAAAGCCGACTAGGACAAAGCAAAGGCTTATCGATCACTTAACAGTTCAAATTTCCTTAAGTGATTTCCCTTGCCAGCCAGCTCATCGACTTCCTGGCAAATGTATTTTAAGCGAAGCCTAATTGTTTCGGGGATCGATCAAAAGCTTAGCAGAACAATCACTTCAAATTTGTTTGAAGTGGGCCGCTTTTCCTATTTTTTTTTTTTTGTTAAAAAGGATTTCCTGATCAGAATTTAATCATGTAAATGCAGTTGAAGTTTTTTGGTTTTATCTACACTTAGCGGGAAGTTTATCCAAGGGAGAAATTGAAGTTGTTTCATGATAAGTGTACGATAAGCAATTTTTTCCAGTACGGTTTTTATGCCCAGCCGTATCACAATTTTTAACTACAAAACATCATATCTACCTCGGAAAACTTAGCGAGAGGGTTTTCCGAAGAAGAAACTGAGGTTGTTTGGTGAAAAGTGGTATGATAATGATCTTTCTACCAGGAGGTTTTTATACCTTGCTGTATCACACGACTTTCCGCTTACCAGCCTGCATACCTACCTTGCAAGACTTAGATCTCAAGACTTAGTTAATCACAGTGGAAAAATCTTCGTGTGCGTCTTCGAAGAATTTAATTCTCGACATAACTTTCTCGACCGTTATCACTTCGTCACTTTACCAGAAAGTTGTAGATCTTTGTAGCTGGAGATCTTAAAATTGCTCAGTTTAACAGTGAATTGAAGAATAATCTACAATGGTTCGGATAATGTTTGGAAAGTGGTTGTCTGAAATTAAAAATTATTTCAGTCATCGCCTAGCTACATGACATAAGGATCGATTTTTTTCATCTTTTTAAGATTTTCCTCTTGTTTTTCCCGGTGCAATTTATCAATGAAAATTGATGATCGATTAAGTCAACGATGGTTATAGATAATTTGTTTGCATATCCCGGCGGCCATCTTGAAGTGGCAAAACGTAGAGGGTTAGTCCTCACTCTGCTTCACTCCTGCTCTCCAGGAAGTTCTTTTTTCTCTCTCCCCAAGCCTCCCATGTTTTCTGCACCTTAGATGACGCGCGCCTAATCAAATGTACTCGGTACCTAAAATTAAGCCTGCATTACAGGCGAGGGACATTTAACTGATAAAGAAGCCTCGACTGTGCTCTGTTGTTGTAAAGCACTCGCAGGAAGCGGTAGAGCACGAAAGAAGTGTAGGGGAAAACACGAGACGTAGTCGAGTGTTTTTCCCTACTTCTTGAGTGTTCTACCGCTTTCTTAATGCTTTACAACAGAACAGGACACAGTCGAGGCTTCTTTATTTGTTTTATGATAAAGAATCCATTATTTTCCCCACGCATTCGGCTGAATTTTGAAACCAGACTTTATTTTCCAAACTAGTAAAAGTGGCGTCAGCGTGCTCTGTTCTCTGATAAAGCATCCTAAAATAAGCCAATCACAATCCTTGTTAGAATTGTTCAATTAAATAATTTGATTGGCTAACGAGACAAAAGCTTTTACAAAAATATAACTTCTCATCATGAACAGAGACAACTCAATTGGTGTTTTGTGTCGTTGTTTTACATGTAAAGTACAATTTCTGCCTTCGTAACAAGTATAATGTCTTTTATCGAAGTATTCGCTAGGTTGAGAATTTGTTTATTTCACTACTTGTTTTTGTTTTGGAATCTAGCAAAACTTGTACCACTATTGTTAACAATGGTCTCTATGCAGGCATGTTTACTGCAGACAAATAGCTCGTTTCCATTGCGTTTGTCCGGCTGAGGCAGACACAAGCAGATTGACGATTGTTACCGATATCAGTGCAATAGTTATTTCGCTGGTAAGAAAGTTTGGACGCCAGTCCGGGACAGAGGCACCACTGGAAGAAAACTGAATCCAACTTAGTGAGTGAGATGAGAAGTTCATTTCTGTCGGGCTTAAATCTCAAAGTACGCTGAGGTGTTTTGGCTGTTATTCTTACAGGCAGACACCAGAAAAGTCAAACATACTTCCAACGTGTTTTTGTTGTTGAAAAAATAGTTGTTTTTGTCTTTTGATCCAAATTTACCCAACCTGTCTTCCATGAGTAAAATACATGGTCAGTGTTCAATTCTTACTATTATCAACAAGTTCAGCTACTGATAAGCAGTAAATAAAGATTTGTTCATCGCAAATGAAAGCTGTTAGCATTAATTCTAATATATAGCTTTCTATTCAACTTGGTTTCTTTACTCTTTACGTACTTACGAAGAAGAGATGTTTAAAAACATTTAACTAAAAAAACTGCACTGAAATATTTGTTGACAAAATATTGAGGAAATTTTGTAAAAACAGTGTAGCTCACGTCTTTATCAGGTCAAAATGAGAGTTGATAAAAAATGTATGCGGTAAATACTAAATAAAACGATAATCACAGAGGAAAGAAAGTGATAATAAATGTTAATTTACTTAATCCTTTTAATTGATTAATATTGTAATGTAACAGCTTTAGTATCAGTAGAACAGCTTAAACCAGTTGTACGTTATTTGCTATGTGCAAAAGTTTCCTGAAAGCTTGTCGATATTATCTGCTTCTAGCGCAGTAAATCACGGGATTAAAAACTGAATTACAGAGCAAAAGCGTTAACATCAAAGACTCTAAAGCAAGAAATGTCTCGGGTGAACTTATAAGAGGTGTAAAAACAACTCTAAATAATGTCATGGGTATATAAAACAAAACTAATCCAATGACAAAATGATGTAGTCTTTAAAACTTTCTTCTGCTTTAAAAACTTCGCCCTGGCAGACTCAGGGAGTCATGATGTTTTCTATCCGCCTACGAGCTTCCTGATAACTAGCAATGAGGCAAAAAAATAAGAATAAAAATGGCCAGGAATCTTGCGAACCCTACCGGAAAGTAGCTTAAAAAGAAAAGTTTGTAACGAAAAAACTAAAATGTGAAAACCAGCGACCACGCTAAAGCACCACAAACAATTAATTCACGTTTGGTGACAATATCATGGTATTTAAAAGGGAATTTTATCGATATCATGACCTGTCGATGCTTATCAACGCCAAATGTTGTAGGGAAAACAAATCGAAAGCTCGACTTAAGCTTCTTGCAACGTTGGGAATGATGCAAAACTCTGATGCGGGGCTGCCAGTGAGACGGTAGATTATTTCAGCAATGAAGATTGGTTGTCCCAGCGCTGACCAGTCATAATATCAGTTCCTGCCAAACAGGCCAACAAAACATTGTATTTGTCTCTCAGCTGAGGTGTAGTCTTGACAGCAAGTATGACCAAGACGTTGCGAAATATGGTTAACGGAGACACGAGCAGATTGACGATTGTTAGCGATATCAGAGCAACAGACATTTCGCTGTTAAGAAAGTTTAGACGTCATTCCGGGAATGAGACACCACTTGAAGCGAACTGACTGCAATTTGGTGACTGAGATGAGGAATTCATTTTATCAGTCTCAAATCTCAATGTCCTGATGAGATATTCTGTTTGTTATTCGTAGGGACAGATGTCAAGACGTGGAAAATTCTTCCAATACTTATGGCTCCAAACGTGGAAAGCAAACGATTTAACTGATGCGTTCGAACGCAAGGCCTTGTTTAATATCTTCTCGCTACGGACTGCACTTCAGCAAACTTCAAAAGAATTTAATTAATAATTCTGTCGGCTGATTGGAAAACATTAGTTAATTGCATTTCATTGAATTGCCCTGATGACGTAAAAGATCTTCTCTTTTTAAAATGCGCCGAAAACCCCAAGATATGTCATAAGCATATGAACAGATGGTCCATATTAATAGATCGATAGTCCCGTGATTGTTGACGCAACCGACGTCGATATGGACGTCAGTTGTAGCGATGCTTGTGATCGCGTGAAAATTTCTCACTCGAGAGTTTAGCAGTTATTGGGTTCAAAAGTAATAAATAATACCAGAATTTATTTCTTTTTCGAAGAGGGCACGGTAACGAATCCTGCAATCTTATTGGTTCTCAGCGAGGTCCGGAATTTCCTATGTCTGCCCAAGGTCACGGTAACCTGCGCGCGATGTGTGTCTGGAAAGTGTTTTGAGAGAGAGGAAAAAATAAATAGATCTGTAGAGTGAAATAATGTGACTTCGGTCACAGTTTATCACTATACGGACCTCCCATCAGGAAAATAGCATATATGTACTGGATCGTGGTTTGATCCGGGGCTCTGCAGACACTTCTTCAATTTGTAACGATCGGGCTGCTTCTGCGAGCCTGGTCAAAAGAGGTTTCCGCTTTTTCCCCAGTGATCGCAGCGTTCATATGGAAACAGACTTTAATATAAAGAAAAGGAGAGGAGTTTTTCCCATCGGAAATGCAAACTGCATGTCAGATTTATTCAACAGAAATTCACTAATAAAAGATGAGTATTTCGAGAAAAGTGAATTGAAGGAAAGAGAAGAGTTTTTCTATGGGAAATTCGACCTGCCTGAAATTTATCTGTTAAGGCTGGTTTCCATATGATCGCAGACGATCGCGGATCGCGGATCGCAGATCGCAAAAAGTTCTGCGATCGTCTGCGATCAATTGCGATCGTGCGATCATATGGAAACCAAAGTTCTGCGA
>Ga0126338_10001476_pt1 | contig 15242 bp, 5 predicted proteins | sample OrbCmetagenome_2_FD_92529 | JGI IMG/M metagenome (GOLD analysis project Ga0126338, IMG submission 92529) | Coral microbial communities from Petempiche,Puerto Morelos, Mexico - Orbicella C C metagenome | ecosystem: Host-associated > Invertebrates > Cnidaria > Coral | place: Petempiche,Puerto...
AAAACAACATGGAGGAGAATGGTTGAAGATGAAAGGAAAACAGCTGGGTGGCAGTCATGGGCGAATGTCAGAAACCTCGCAGCAAACCGTAGTGGTTGGAAAGAGAATGTCAAAGCCTTATGTTCCTTATGGCATAAAGAGAGATAGGATAGTTAACCATAAGACAAAACTGAAATTCATTATCTAACTAGTGCTGGATCACGCATCCTAACAAGTGCAAGCCATCATTATAGAAGAGTTTTCAATTGAGTGTCGTAAAACCAAAGCCAAAGCAATCACTCTGACCAATTACTGAGGAAACTGACAATCCAGTCAAAACTTGAAGTAATTGCACGTAGCTGACGAAGCGAAGCGCGCAAAAACGTGTGCGAACCAGTAATGGTATGTTTTGGCTTCACTTATAGGTGAAAAGAAAAAAAAGAAAAATGACAAAATGTGTTCTTAGACCATTCAATCACGAGGTTAATCATAAAATGACTAAAATGCTTGAAACATGAATTTTATGAATCAGGTAAGGAGTGTGTTTTGTAAAACTGTGAAAGGAAAGTTAAGATCTGAGCCTGTTTCATGGATACAGTGTAATAAGAACTCTACCAGTCGATGGTTTCCATATTTGAATACATTGTGCACAGAATTTAAATGCAATACAGTTCACGCCCACAATATACAGTTGTCAGGTCGCCTACAAGGTTAACGCCTCTATGCATTTCAGAGAACTGAACAAAAATCTGATCATTTCGTTTGCACGTGAGTCAATCGGCAGTACGCGTTTTATCTTTCCTCAGAAACATTTCTTGAATTTATCGTTTGTATAGAAGGCGGTTGCTTTGGAGAACTGACCACGCTTAGCGGAAACTGTGTGTTTTTGCGTCGCGAGCGTGTTCTTTCACCGGTCTCGAAAGTTCAGAAGTGTCTCACAAAAGAGCGTAACGTTTGCGTTCTCAGTTCTTGCATGGTCCTAGCAGTGAACTGTTCTTAACTCACTCAACATAAATAAATGGTAGATAATTGTTATAAATTACGAAATTGTGGTAATGATTTGATTAATAGAACCGGAATCGGCATTTCTGTAACGAATAGATTCCAGCAGTTTGAGTGTTTTTGTTTCATTTTATCCTGTCGATGTACCCAGTAGCAGTGACTGCACTTTCCTTTTAGAAAGAATTTTAAAAAAGCGTTATCATGGTTATCCCCATTGAAAAAAGCGTTTGAGTGCGATTTCTCCGACAATAGCAGGCAAAAATATCAACAGTTCGTCCTTGCTTAAAATCTGTCATGCTTTGTTCAGTGAGTGGAGAGCTACAAACCTCAAGAAGTCTGCAACGGTGTTCGGGAGTTATTTTAACTTCACCTGCCTGAGGAGAACGAAGACGGTTTCTGAAGACACTGCTGTTAAAACTCCGTTTGTATCTACGTGGACCTTCAAGTTTATTTAATTTTCATTGGACAGTACAGTCGCGTTGCCTAGTTTCGTCTTTGAGAAGTGAAACCATCCTTAATAAATTCTTAATTAAAAAGCAAGCCCTAATCGCTTTCCATTAGCCACGAATGATCCAAAACAATATTACAAGCCTGCAGCACACCCATTGCAATTTTTAAGACTTCCTGATTGTTCTATTATAAGAATTGTATTAAATGTTGACTTACTTTGCCTTGATGACATGTTAGTTCAACATGAACGTCTAATCAAATGAATATTTTATTCCCGTCAGGATTTTTTTATTACCTCAAAGCGTATTTAAAAGTTGAAGGTGATACGTCTTTTATTCTTATCACTCAGTTTTTCTTTCAAAAGTTCCAATGTTGGCCGGATTTTAATGCGAGACGTGGCTGGCCAGGCCAATGAAAAAATGAAAAAAACAATCATTGACAAACCAATTAACATGATGTTATCTTCTAGCTGTCAGGGAGTGGCAATTCGAGTCCAAGTTCAGAGATATTCTCTTCCTTGTGTCAGTTACTAGGAAGCTCAAGAAACCAAGAAGTTCTAAGAACTTAGACCCCAGATTCCACGCTGTTTTCGCGTAGTAGCCTCTGCATTCCTCCCGCTCACGAAAAGAAAAGGGAGGCTGTAAACACAAGCTGAAGGTGGCAAGATATCGAGGCTTACTAGTAATTAATATTGTCATTTTGACTAAAATCAAACCTGTTATGTATACAGGCGAATTCACACATAAAATATAAAAAGACATATAAACAGCGGATGGCAAGTGAGGGGAAGAAAGGTTCACAGATGGATTTCCTAGCGAAAAAAAAATTTAAAAAGTGACTTACACGTTTGAGGGAAAAATACTTTTGAAACCCGTACCGACAAAGAGTACCTGTTATTAAACCGGAGTAAGAAAATAAACAAAAGTATTACAAAAGAACTGTAAAAACAGTACTTACGAGACTGTATAAAGGACATTTACATCAAGATGTGGCCGTTCGCTTAGCTGTTCCAGTTGACGGTTAAGGTGGCGCCTAATTTTTTCAAGTGTACGGGGCCCCGGGGTATACGCAGGTTAACCACATTACAAGTAGTTTATCTAAATGGTACAAAATGCTGCCGAAGGGGAGGATGTAAGGAGTGTCAATGCAGAGCAGGGCTGTTCCCAAACAGAACTCCTGATCGTCGGTAACAGTAACAAAGTGGTTTATTTAACTTCTCGGGTTACAGGACTCATCAGCACTATAAGCTTCGTTACATTTCTCATTGCTCCCTTATGGACGAAACTCACGCTCTTATACAAGTACACCCCGAATTCCAGAAACTTCTCTAAGGAATTAAATAGCATTGTTGCAAGGTTTCTAAATTCGAATGTTACATGAGAAATAGAACATTCCAGAAGGTTCTAGGTCACGGCTAAATAACTTCCAGTTCGAGATTTTAAATAACGACAGCAAGCCGTAATTTTTGCGAAGGATTGGAATGAAGTATATTCTTCTCCCGTGTGATTTCTAAAATGTTGACTACTGTTGTGCAGAAAAAAAAAAATAAACGGTACCGCTAAAATCTGTGATTTTTTAAATGATATTATTAACTTCAACAGATCTCAAATCACACTTGATGAGAGGGAACTCTGCTTCAAACTATAAAACAGATGCCTGGTTAAAAATCAAAATTTTGTTTGCTGTTGTGAAAATTGACACAGTTAAACGTCATCAATAGCACAATGTAACGCTGAACCTTTTTCGCGAGTGATTACAACTGGTTTACTTCTACACTTCTGGTTTTGAGAGCTTTAACACTCACGGTGAGCAGCACATGGAAAACAGCGCATCTTAATAGAGAGCTGCCTAATACAGAAAAGACTAAGATTACAAAGAAAAGTTTATAAAGGAAAACAGGAACGATAAAAGAAGCGTCAAAAATAGAAATATCACAGCAGAAATCGTACACTGCGACCAACGATGGCAGTAAGTGATAAAACAAACAATGATAGGGCAGATGGCCATTGCTATGCTTTGCCTGGATTTAACGATCTTGGACGTTCGGTGACCCCTACTTTTGTTTTGGTAAATCATTTTCTCTACCGATTTTTTACGTTTAGCGAAAAAATGAAGAAAATCTATCGACTAGAAGTTTGAATTTTTTGCAAAATGCACCATCGAATTCTGTTCTTTTTAGCTCTTCGTTTGTCTGTGCGACGGTTTCAAATGCCGCTTAAAGAGTTAAGTTTTGTGAAAATGTTAGTAACATTTAGAATTATTTACGCAACAGACCCACTTCTACTAAATATGACTAAGATCGTTTGCCTCCGTTGACTCACCTTCGATATTTTTAGTTATAAACCCCTTTAGTATCACCCAACTAGTGGACTAATGCAAATCCTGCATTTTAATTGGCTACGCTACTAAAGGACTATTAGTAATAGGCCTCGAGTAGCGAAATTGGCGCAATCGAGCGTGACGCTTTCTTTCATTTTATTCCCAAAAAAATATTTCTTCAATGGCCCATTCGGCTTCGCCTCATGGGCTATTGACCCTTAGCCCGCAAGAATACGTGCGCTAATTTTTCAAAATCAGTGCAGTTTTCCACGCGCTTTATCTCTGAAACGAAGTTGGTGGCCCCCAGTTTTTTGTTGTTTTTTTTTTGCATTTCTAACACAAGTAACTCATTATCCGACTGCAGTAAAAATTTAAAAATAATCTATCGACTGGAAAATTTTCGCGCCAAAGTCCTTAATTCTGCCATTCCCGCATAACCACAATTCCTTGCGCCTTTGATCTTACCGCTACCACAATTCCTTGCGTTTCACAAAAACGTGTTCAAGGCCCCTACAATGTGTCCTTTTCTCGATTAGAGAGCTGCCTCGTTCGCTCGCTTCAGGCTCACTCATTGCGGCAGCAAACATCGGCCAGGCGTGGCTCACTGAATTAGAGATGGTTGAAAACTATGTGCCAATCTATACTTAAACTGAGATGAATACCGATATTATCGCGAAAGAAATGATACATTATGAATATATTTTGGCCCATTCGGTGGTGAAATTAGCAATGGTTTACTAATCTGTCAAAAACGGCTGCTTAACTCATAAACCAGTAATTATTCGGACGAGGGAATTACCTAATCACTTAGACGAGATGGTGCCCTCAGTGGTCGGAAGAAAGAAATCTCTTATGCTCGGCTCAACGACTCAAGTCGCCAATTAAAATGATAATCAAGAAAGATAGAATGTACCCCCGCTCGAGATTCTCGAATCATTTAGGGCAAGCGTATGAAACTATTTTGCACGCTTTAGCTGCTCTGTGCAGCCTGAACGCGCAGAAAATCTCTATGGTCCTCTCTCTCCCTCTCAGGCCAGCCTGGACTTGGGTGAAAATAGAAGTGCAATTTTCGCGAGTAAGGTTCATGGATTAAAGGTATACATATTGTGATAATGATAGCGCCACAATCCTCATAGTAATGGCGCGCGCGGGTACAGTTATCATAAAATTAATTATGAAGAACAAATTGGAATGATTTCAAGCGATTCAAGGGCGCAAACGCTATAGATGAAGTCAAATGTATTAAATCGGATAATCAGCAATCATCGAAAAAACTGACGCGATAGTTCAGAAAACTAGCAGGTTTTAAGGTCATTAACACCCACATAACACTGAGAATAGTATAGAACTTAGAAACTCACATATAAGAAGATCGCGACTTCAAACACCTTGGATCAGCGAGGCTGTGAAGTGAAGGCCATTAAGTTGAATGATTAATCTATGTTAGCGCGCTTTCTTTTATAACTGCGATCACTCGGGCAAGAAAATTGCGTCCTGACACTTGCATGGATGTGTCATTAATCATGCTAATATAAGAATTTACCGCATGAATCTAATTGCTGTTCTGAAATGAGAGATAGCGCCAAAATTTTATATGTTGAATTTCACCTGAGCTTTTAGTACTGTGAGCAAGTCTGACTGAACGTTTCTGATAAAATTCGTTTGGAATTATTCTCCAACAAAATTTAAACAAGTTCAGTCTAGGATTATTTGCAATGTTCGCCACTGCTTTCCAAAGTCTTGCTTCGCCAACAATAACGATTGCGATTTTATTTCATATTTGTCAACAAAGAACAAAAGATCACCAACCACGCGAAACTCGATAATAAAGTCATATCAAAGTCATCTCAATATCGTTAATTGAAGTTAAAACTCGCTGACATGTTTCCCGGGGGAGGGGGTACTCCCATATATGGGTTATACAGGCTATAAAGGTACGTGCGGCTCCAAAGGCTATGGTTTTTGAGCTGCTTTGGTTTGAAAAGGAGCATAGATTTGACCGTCTTGGTCTGAAATAGGATATGTTTTTCACTCTGGCTTGGCATTGGGTGTTTTTCTCCTCATCAACATGGGCAAGTTTGTAGCTCTCCTCAAATTTTTATGCAAATAGAACGATTTCCGGTTAGCTGTGGTCATATGTTAGAGTTGTGTACTAATTTTAGAGGTCTGAAATGGGGCATTGATTTTTGGCTCAGGTCTGAAATATGGTGTGGAAAATAACATTTTGGTCTGAAATATAGTGTTCGGGCGTCAAACCCCCAACAAAAACTTTGGGGAGTACCCCCCCTTCCCTCCAGGACATGTTATAGGTTAAGTTGGGAACAATAAACGAAGACGACGAACGGAAAATAACAAAACAAACTTGACAAATAAATCTGGTTTAGATCCATAATGTCTGTCTGAACATTGAAGACATTGGAATGTTGTGGTCACGAGCACAGCCAGAACATGTGTTTGAACTGACTACAGCATAAAACAATTGACGATAAAACAGTTAGAGGTCAATTAAGCAAAAAGACAACATTGCAGAAACCGCAGCCAACAAGCAAACATTCTGGAACGAAAAGAGCGCGCCGAACATTATATCGCATAATTTACTACATTTGTTTTTTTCTAAAAATGAAACAAAAAGTCAAGAATATCAAGAACACCAACATCATGACTTTGCTATTCGCATAAGTGCTTAGTTTGTGCAACTCTGCGTGAATTTTAATTGCATAAATTATCTTAAAATAATAAGATGATAATTCTGTAGAGCGTTTTATAATTCCCTCATAACCAGAGTTTGATATTGTTTGCAATTGCATAGCTTCGTAGCCTGGAAGCACCTTCCACGCACGAGCGAGTCGGCTGTTGAATCCAAAACACACTGATTATCAGATATTCTTTTACTGGGGCGAGTGCGACCAAGTAACTGAACTCGAGATTACCAAGTCCAAATCGGGTTAGTGACAGGATCTGCTGTCGATCAATTGCAAGAGACCTGAGCACTCTGAATGGAAAAAGGGCGCACTCAGGCAGCGCTGCATAATTTACCACATTTCGTTCTGTTTTAAAAATTGCCGCGGGGGTCGAAGCTGATATTGTTATATTTTAAACGTTCCCGGGCAAATTAAGCGGTAGTCAAAATTCTTATTGATAATTGATAAATCAATAAGTTGAATAACTACGTTCGAATGAGCTGAAGTTAAAAGTTAGTTCGATTTAAGTTACTCAACATATCCCAGGGATCATAGCAGCGGTTTGCTATACTGCTCGTTTGTGTGCAGGCCCTTTCGAAACAACAAGCATACCGCTTCCGGCTTCACACAGAACATTTTTGCTTTTGTTATTTTACATTGTGCGAAATCCTTCTTCAACTTCAAAGCTCTACCTCGACCGACTATCAGAACCATCACTACAAATTCACTTGTACATTCTGCACCACGAATGACGAATAGTCATTTTTAACTCAACGCTTTGAGTTCGTTTGGACTGCGAAAGGTTTCTCATCCCTTTGAGCCTCAGTGGCTCGTTGGCCAGAATTTAATGTCCGATACAACTGGGCTAGGGAAGAAATCCCATTGAAGGAAAAGGATGTCGCTTTGCATACCGGAGGACAATGTTCCCAAAGGAAAACGGAAGTTCGGAAGATCATTACAAAAACGTTTTACAGGAAACATGAAAGAATTCGTACACTCAGGCTGCATACCAAGAGAAGAATGATCAACAGACCGGTGCGGAAACTTGACTCATTAGAAGAGAACACAGAAGAGAAAATCTGCAATCATATATTTCCTCCATTAGATGCTACTGAGGTTGAATTAAAGAGGTGGAAAACTCCTCGAAGTCCAAAGGTACAAGAATCCCTAATAAGAGAAAAACCTTCCCGCGGGAAGGTTTTTCTCTTATTAGGGATTCTTGTACCTTTGGACTTCGAGGAGTTTTCCACCTCTTTAATTCAACCTCAGTAGCATCTAATGGAGGAAATATATGATTGCAGATTTTCTCTTCTGTGTTCTCTTCTAATGAGTCAAGTTTCCGCACCGGTCTGTTGATCATTCTTCTCTTGGTATGCAGCCTGAGTGTACGAATTCTTTCATGTTTCCTGTAAAACGTTTTTGTAATGATCTTCCGAACTTCCGTTTTCCTTTGGGAACATTGTCCTCCGGTATGCAAAGCGACATCCTTTTCCTTCAATGGGATTTCTTCCCTAGCCCAGTTGTATCGGACATTAAATTCTGGCCAACGAGCCACTGAGGCTCAAAGGGATGAGAAACCTTTCGCAGTCCAAACGAACTCAAAGCGTTGAGTTAAAAATGACTATTCGTCATTCGTGGTGCAGAATGTACAAGTGAATTTGTAGTGATGGTTCTGATAGTCGGTCGAGGTAGAGCTTTGAAGTTGAAGAAGGATTTCGCACAATGTAAAATAACAAAAGCAAAAATGTTCTGTGTGAAGCCGGAAGCGGTATGCTTGTTGTTTCGAAAGGGCCTGCACACAAACGAGCAGTATAGCAAACCGCTGCTATGATCCCTGGGATATGTTGAGTAACTTAAATCGAACTAACTTTTAACTTCAGCTCATTCGAACGTAGTTATTCAACTTATTGATTTATCAATTATCAATAAGAATTTTGACTACCGCTTAATTTGCCCGGGAACGTTTAAAATATAACAATATCAGCTTCGACCCCCGCGGCAATTTTTAAAACAGAACGAAATGTGGTAAATTATGCAGCGCTGCCTGAGTGCGCCCTTTTTCCATTCAGAGTGCTCAGGTCTCTTGCAATTGATCGACAGCAGATCCTGTCACTAACCCGATTTGGACTTGGTAATCTCGAGTTCAGTTACTTGGTCGCACTCGCCCCAGTAAAAGAATATCTGATAATCAGTGTGTTTTGGATTCAACAGCCGACTCGCTCGTGCGTGGAAGGTGCTTCCAGGCTACGAAGCTATGCAATTGCAAACAATATCAAACTCTGGTTATGAGGGAATTATAAAACGCTCTACAGAATTATCATCTTATTATTTTAAGATAATTTATGCAATTAAAATTCACGCAGAGTTGCACAAACTAAGCACTTATGCGAATAGCAAAGTCATGATGTTGGTGTTCTTGATATTCTTGACTTTTTGTTTCATTTTTAGAAAAAAACAAATGTAGTAAATTATGCGATATAATGTTCGGCGCGCTCTTTTCGTTCCAGAATGTTTGCTTGTTGGCTGCGGTTTCTGCAATGTTGTCTTTTTGCTTAATTGACCTCTAACTGTTTTATCGTCAATTGTTTTATGCTGTAGTCAGTTCAAACACATGTTCTGGCTGTGCTCGTGACCACAACATTCCAATGTCTTCAATGTTCAGACAGACATTATGGATCTAAACCAGATTTATTTGTCAAGTTTGTTTTGTTATTTTCCGTTCGTCGTCTTCGTTTATTGTTCCCAACTTAACCTATAACATGTCCTGGAGGGAAGGGGGGGTACTCCCCAAAGTTTTTGTTGGGGGTTTGACGCCCGAACACTATATTTCAGACCAAAATGTTATTTTCCACACCATATTTCAGACCTGAGCCAAAAATCAATGCCCCATTTCAGACCTCTAAAATTAGTACACAACTCTAACATATGACCACAGCTAACCGGAAATCGTTCTATTTGCATAAAAATTTGAGGAGAGCTACAAACTTGCCCATGTTGATGAGGAGAAAAACACCCAATGCCAAGCCAGAGTGAAAAACATATCCTATTTCAGACCAAGACGGTCAAATCTATGCTCCTTTTCAAACCAAAGCAGCTCAAAAACCATAGCCTTTGGAGCCGCACGTACCTTTATAGCCTGTATAACCCATATATGGGAGTACCCCCTCCCCCGGGAAACATGTCAGCGAGTTTTAACTTCAATTAACGATATTGAGATGACTTTGATATGACTTTATTATCGAGTTTCGCGTGGTTGGTGATCTTTTGTTCTTTGTTGACAAATATGAAATAAAATCGCAATCGTTATTGTTGGCGAAGCAAGACTTTGGAAAGCAGTGGCGAACATTGCAAATAATCCTAGACTGAACTTGTTTAAATTTTGTTGGAGAATAATTCCAAACGAATTTTATCAGAAACGTTCAGTCAGACTTGCTCACAGTACTAAAAGCTCAGGTGAAATTCAACATATAAAATTTTGGCGCTATCTCTCATTTCAGAACAGCAATTAGATTCATGCGGTAAATTCTTATATTAGCATGATTAATGACACATCCATGCAAGTGTCAGGACGCAATTTTCTTGCCCGAGTGATCGCAGTTATAAAAGAAAGCGCGCTAACATAGATTAATCATTCAACTTAATGGCCTTCACTTCACAGCCTCGCTGATCCAAGGTGTTTGAAGTCGCGATCTTCTTATATGTGAGTTTCTAAGTTCTATACTATTCTCAGTGTTATGTGGGTGTTAATGACCTTAAAACCTGCTAGTTTTCTGAACTATCGCGTCAGTTTTTTCGATGATTGCTGATTATCCGATTTAATACATTTGACTTCATCTATAGCGTTTGCGCCCTTGAATCGCTTGAAATCATTCCAATTTGTTCTTCATAATTAATTTTATGATAACTGTACCCGCGCGCGCCATTACTATGAGGATTGTGGCGCTATCATTATCACAATATGTATACCTTTAATCCATGAACCTTACTCGCGAAAATTGCACTTCTATTTTCACCCAAGTCCAGGCTGGCCTGAGAGGGAGAGAGAGGACCATAGAGATTTTCTGCGCGTTCAGGCTGCACAGAGCAGCTAAAGCGTGCAAAATAGTTTCATACGCTTGCCCTAAATGATTCGAGAATCTCGAGCGGGGGTACATTCTATCTTTCTTGATTATCATTTTAATTGGCGACTTGAGTCGTTGAGCCGAGCATAAGAGATTTCTTTCTTCCGACCACTGAGGGCACCATCTCGTCTAAGTGATTAGGTAATTCCCTCGTCCGAATAATTACTGGTTTATGAGTTAAGCAGCCGTTTTTGACAGATTAGTAAACCATTGCTAATTTCACCACCGAATGGGCCAAAATATATTCATAATGTATCATTTCTTTCGCGATAATATCGGTATTCATCTCAGTTTAAGTATAGATTGGCACATAGTTTTCAACCATCTCTAATTCAGTGAGCCACGCCTGGCCGATGTTTGCTGCCGCAATGAGTGAGCCTGAAGCGAGCGAACGAGGCAGCTCTCTAATCGAGAAAAGGACACATTGTAGGGGCCTTGAACACGTTTTTGTGAAACGCAAGGAATTGTGGTAGCGGTAAGATCAAAGGCGCAAGGAATTGTGGTTATGCGGGAATGGCAGAATTAAGGACTTTGGCGCGAAAATTTTCCAGTCGATAGATTATTTTTAAATTTTTACTGCAGTCGGATAATGAGTTACTTGTGTTAGAAATGCAAAAAAAAAACAACAAAAAACTGGGGGCCACCAACTTCGTTTCAGAGATAAAGCGCGTGGAAAACTGCACTGATTTTGAAAAATTAGCGCACGTATTCTTGCGGGCTAAGGGTCAATAGCCCATGAGGCGAAGCCGAATGGGCCATTGAAGAAATATTTTTTTGGGAATAAAATGAAAGAAAGCGTCACGCTCGATTGCGCCAATTTCGCTACTCGAGGCCTATTACTAATAGTCCTTTAGTAGCGTAGCCAATTAAAATGCAGGATTTGCATTAGTCCACTAGTTGGGTGATACTAAAGGGGTTTATAACTAAAAATATCGAAGGTGAGTCAACGGAGGCAAACGATCTTAGTCATATTTAGTAGAAGTGGGTCTGTTGCGTAAATAATTCTAAATGTTACTAACATTTTCACAAAACTTAACTCTTTAAGCGGCATTTGAAACCGTCGCACAGACAAACGAAGAGCTAAAAAGAACAGAATTCGATGGTGCATTTTGCAAAAAATTCAAACTTCTAGTCGATAGATTTTCTTCATTTTTTCGCTAAACGTAAAAAATCGGTAGAGAAAATGATTTACCAAAACAAAAGTAGGGGTCACCGAACGTCCAAGATCGTTAAATCCAGGCAAAGCATAGCAATGGCCATCTGCCCTATCATTGTTTGTTTTATCACTTACTGCCATCGTTGGTCGCAGTGTACGATTTCTGCTGTGATATTTCTATTTTTGACGCTTCTTTTATCGTTCCTGTTTTCCTTTATAAACTTTTCTTTGTAATCTTAGTCTTTTCTGTATTAGGCAGCTCTCTATTAAGATGCGCTGTTTTCCATGTGCTGCTCACCGTGAGTGTTAAAGCTCTCAAAACCAGAAGTGTAGAAGTAAACCAGTTGTAATCACTCGCGAAAAAGGTTCAGCGTTACATTGTGCTATTGATGACGTTTAACTGTGTCAATTTTCACAACAGCAAACAAAATTTTGATTTTTAACCAGGCATCTGTTTTATAGTTTGAAGCAGAGTTCCCTCTCATCAAGTGTGATTTGAGATCTGTTGAAGTTAATAATATCATTTAAAAAATCACAGATTTTAGCGGTACCGTTTATTTTTTTTTTTCTGCACAACAGTAGTCAACATTTTAGAAATCACACGGGAGAAGAATATACTTCATTCCAATCCTTCGCAAAAATTACGGCTTGCTGTCGTTATTTAAAATCTCGAACTGGAAGTTATTTAGCCGTGACCTAGAACCTTCTGGAATGTTCTATTTCTCATGTAACATTCGAATTTAGAAACCTTGCAACAATGCTATTTAATTCCTTAGAGAAGTTTCTGGAATTCGGGGTGTACTTGTATAAGAGCGTGAGTTTCGTCCATAAGGGAGCAATGAGAAATGTAACGAAGCTTATAGTGCTGATGAGTCCTGTAACCCGAGAAGTTAAATAAACCACTTTGTTACTGTTACCGACGATCAGGAGTTCTGTTTGGGAACAGCCCTGCTCTGCATTGACACTCCTTACATCCTCCCCTTCGGCAGCATTTTGTACCATTTAGATAAACTACTTGTAATGTGGTTAACCTGCGTATACCCCGGGGCCCCGTACACTTGAAAAAATTAGGCGCCACCTTAACCGTCAACTGGAACAGCTAAGCGAACGGCCACATCTTGATGTAAATGTCCTTTATACAGTCTCGTAAGTACTGTTTTTACAGTTCTTTTGTAATACTTTTGTTTATTTTCTTACTCCGGTTTAATAACAGGTACTCTTTGTCGGTACGGGTTTCAAAAGTATTTTTCCCTCAAACGTGTAAGTCACTTTTTAAATTTTTTTTTCGCTAGGAAATCCATCTGTGAACCTTTCTTCCCCTCACTTGCCATCCGCTGTTTATATGTCTTTTTATATTTTATGTGTGAATTCGCCTGTATACATAACAGGTTTGATTTTAGTCAAAATGACAATATTAATTACTAGTAAGCCTCGATATCTTGCCACCTTCAGCTTGTGTTTACAGCCTCCCTTTTCTTTTCGTGAGCGGGAGGAATGCAGAGGCTACTACGCGAAAACAGCGTGGAATCTGGGGTCTAAGTTCTTAGAACTTCTTGGTTTCTTGAGCTTCCTAGTAACTGACACAAGGAAGAGAATATCTCTGAACTTGGACTCGAATTGCCACTCCCTGACAGCTAGAAGATAACATCATGTTAATTGGTTTGTCAATGATTGTTTTTTTCATTTTTTCATTGGCCTGGCCAGCCACGTCTCGCATTAAAATCCGGCCAACATTGGAACTTTTGAAAGAAAAACTGAGTGATAAGAATAAAAGACGTATCACCTTCAACTTTTAAATACGCTTTGAGGTAATAAAAAAATCCTGACGGGAATAAAATATTCATTTGATTAGACGTTCATGTTGAACTAACATGTCATCAAGGCAAAGTAAGTCAACATTTAATACAATTCTTATAATAGAACAATCAGGAAGTCTTAAAAATTGCAATGGGTGTGCTGCAGGCTTGTAATATTGTTTTGGATCATTCGTGGCTAATGGAAAGCGATTAGGGCTTGCTTTTTAATTAAGAATTTATTAAGGATGGTTTCACTTCTCAAAGACGAAACTAGGCAACGCGACTGTACTGTCCAATGAAAATTAAATAAACTTGAAGGTCCACGTAGATACAAACGGAGTTTTAACAGCAGTGTCTTCAGAAACCGTCTTCGTTCTCCTCAGGCAGGTGAAGTTAAAATAACTCCCGAACACCGTTGCAGACTTCTTGAGGTTTGTAGCTCTCCACTCACTGAACAAAGCATGACAGATTTTAAGCAAGGACGAACTGTTGATATTTTTGCCTGCTATTGTCGGAGAAATCGCACTCAAACGCTTTTTTCAATGGGGATAACCATGATAACGCTTTTTTAAAATTCTTTCTAAAAGGAAAGTGCAGTCACTGCTACTGGGTACATCGACAGGATAAAATGAAACAAAAACACTCAAACTGCTGGAATCTATTCGTTACAGAAATGCCGATTCCGGTTCTATTAATCAAATCATTACCACAATTTCGTAATTTATAACAATTATCTACCATTTATTTATGTTGAGTGAGTTAAGAACAGTTCACTGCTAGGACCATGCAAGAACTGAGAACGCAAACGTTACGCTCTTTTGTGAGACACTTCTGAACTTTCGAGACCGGTGAAAGAACACGCTCGCGACGCAAAAACACACAGTTTCCGCTAAGCGTGGTCAGTTCTCCAAAGCAACCGCCTTCTATACAAACGATAAATTCAAGAAATGTTTCTGAGGAAAGATAAAACGCGTACTGCCGATTGACTCACGTGCAAACGAAATGATCAGATTTTTGTTCAGTTCTCTGAAATGCATAGAGGCGTTAACCTTGTAGGCGACCTGACAACTGTATATTGTGGGCGTGAACTGTATTGCATTTAAATTCTGTGCACAATGTATTCAAATATGGAAACCATCGACTGGTAGAGTTCTTATTACACTGTATCCATGAAACAGGCTCAGATCTTAACTTTCCTTTCACAGTTTTACAAAACACACTCCTTACCTGATTCATAAAATTCATGTTTCAAGCATTTTAGTCATTTTATGATTAACCTCGTGATTGAATGGTCTAAGAACACATTTTGTCATTTTTCTTTTTTTTCTTTTCACCTATAAGTGAAGCCAAAACATACCATTACTGGTTCGCACACGTTTTTGCGCGCTTCGCTTCGTCAGCTACGTGCAATTACTTCAAGTTTTGACTGGATTGTCAGTTTCCTCAGTAATTGGTCAGAGTGATTGCTTTGGCTTTGGTTTTACGACACTCAATTGAAAACTCTTCTATAATGATGGCTTGCACTTGTTAGGATGCGTGATCCAGCACTAGTTAGATAATGAATTTCAGTTTTGTCTTATGGTTAACTATCCTATCTCTCTTTATGCCATAAGGAACATAAGGCTTTGACATTCTCTTTCCAACCACTACGGTTTGCTGCGAGGTTTCTGACATTCGCCCATGACTGCCACCCAGCTGTTTTCCTTTCATCTTCAACCATTCTCCTCCATGTTGTTTT
>Ga0126338_10001477_pt1 | contig 15237 bp, 8 predicted proteins | sample OrbCmetagenome_2_FD_92529 | JGI IMG/M metagenome (GOLD analysis project Ga0126338, IMG submission 92529) | Coral microbial communities from Petempiche,Puerto Morelos, Mexico - Orbicella C C metagenome | ecosystem: Host-associated > Invertebrates > Cnidaria > Coral | place: Petempiche,Puerto...
ATGACCCGTTCACTATATCAAGTTCCGTACTTTGAACTCACTTGCGCCCCGAAACACGCGTTGCTCGGAACACGCGTTGTTCGGAACACGCGTTGTCCGGAACACGCGTTGTTCGGAAGTCGGTTAACGCTAACCCAGGATTAAAAGTTAACCGAATTATAACTTTTTCTTCTATTGACAAATGTTTTTTTCTGCTTTTTTTGTGTATATGGTGATTAATAAGACTCAAAACAGAGGGCCAAACATATACAGGAAACCTCACCGCAAAAGTTACAAAACTCAAATCAAAATTCTACCTTTTCCTGTTAGCTTAATCGGGCTCTGAACAACCCGGCCCCGGAGCTCCGCTTTTAGGCTGGCCTAAATCTATATATTAAAATTTAACGTGGACTCGAACAATATTTCGGGCAGAAAAACTGAAAAAAAAAATAGCCTCACATGCACGTTGGATTACCCCTCCCCTCCCACCGGGTGCAAATGAAGGAAAAAATAACCGTGAAAAAGGGTCATTACGCCGCACCAGCAGGAGTCTTGGTGCTAACAGGGATCAAGATGAGAGCGTATAACGCATCCTGATAGTGAAAATGTTCATGATCGCTACAGATGTTCCCAGACAAGATTTATTTCCCTTGTCACGCACCCCGCAAGTTTCTCTGCGCCGCGTCAATTTCTCCTGCCCCCGCCCTTCTCCAGACCAGCTCAGCTGATCAAGTCACGTGATAGTTTCGAGTTCCCTTTCCAAGCTAAAAGATGGACGCTCAGGAGCTTTTCAAGCAGCTACAGAAAGAAGCAGAATGTCCTGTATGTTTAGAAACAGTGGACAATCCCAAAACTCTCCCGTGCCTGCATTCATTCTGCTTAAATTGCCTCAAGAAAATACCAGTCGAAGAAGAAATGATGGAATGTCCTGTTTGTCGGACTTCCGTGTTGATCCCAGAAACTCTGATCGACTTACCAACATCTTTTCATCTCAATCGATTGTTGGATATTCTTCCACTCAGAGGCAATGGTACAGAGGCTCAGAGATGCGGCATTTGCGAAGAAATGCACACAGCAACTTGCTACTGTTTTGTGTGCGTGAGATTCATGTGTACAGCTTGTTTTGATTCTCATCAACGCACAAATGGCACTCGTGGTCATCGCAATGTTTTGATTGAGAATTTGCAAGCACCGCAAGTCTTAGAGTCAATCCGTGCACCAACTTGTTGTTTACAGAAATGCCACGAGCTAAAAGAACCGTTAAAATATTATTGCCAGCAATGCAAAGTCTGCATTTGCCAGAAATGTTGCGAAGCGGATCATGACCGACACGCCATGATAGGTATTCATGAAGCTGCCAACAAAGATAAAGTGCAAATGAGGTCGGTGATAAATAAACTCAAACCACTTGTTGTGTTGTATGAAAGTAAAATGAACAAACAAGTTCAACTGATGGAAAGAAGTAGAGAGGAAAATGCTGCTGCCCGCAAGAAAGTTACTGAAACAGTGGAAGAAGTTATCCGAGGTTTACGTGAACATGAAACAACCATCCATGCCAAATTAGATGAAATTCATGATATACAACAAAGGGACCACTCAACACAGCTAGAAAACTTTCAGTTGCTTGTTACTCAGTTGAACAGCTTTGTTGAATTTGGCGAGGCCGTCATAGAAAGGAACCTGAGTGAAGAAATCCTTCACACTCAAAGTAGCTATGGAAAACAGGGTGAAGCATTCCTTAATCTGAAGAAAATGGAATTGTATGATCCACAACATGTTGATTATGCAGTGACAAGCCAGGGCTTAATTCAGGGCCATGTTATAGTTAAGCATGCTGATGCTTCAAAATCAGTGGCTGAAGGAAAGGGTCTTGTAAGAACAAGTGTGGATACTGAAACTAATTTTAAGGTCACTATTATTGATGAAGAAGGTAAGCAGTATTATCACAAAGATGACCAGATGACTGTGAATGTGGTAGACCCACAAGGAAGTCTCTTAAACAAGAACATTGAGGACTACAAAGATGGGAAATATATGGTGGCCTATACACCACAGAGTGTGGGTATGCATACTGTTTCAATTGACATCAATGGTAAGGCATTGGCAGGCAGTCCCTGGAAAGTGAAAGTGATGCCCCATCATCACCGTTTGTTGTTCAAGTTTGGAACATCTGGGAGGATGCGAGGGCAATTTGACTGGCCTGTTTCTATTGCTGTAAGCAAGCGAACTGGAAACATAGCTGTAGCAGATTCTGATAACAGGAGAATTCAGTTGTTCAATTCAAATGGGAGATACCTGAGAGACTTTGGACAGACTGGTGCTGAGAAACTGAATAAACCAAAGTCAGTGGCATTCACGAGCTTTGGGGATGTAACTGTTCTTGACTCCAATAAGATTTTTGTTTTCAGTGAAACTGGTAATCTCATAAGCAGCACAGTCAATGAGCACCTGATAAATCCTTCCAGTCTTTCTGTCGGCTCTGACAATCACTTAATCGTGTGTGACAAAGGCGACAAGAAAATCAAAGTCCTCTCCACTGATGGAACAGAATTGCTGAGGTCATTCAGTGCCCCAGACTGTGGCACCTCCCCTGAGTTTGCTATTTGTCAGCAGAACAAGATCTTTGTTTCTTATTTTGAAGCTAATTGTGTCAAGGTGTTCAGTGTGGAAGGGCAGTTTGCATTTAACATTGGAAATATATCTAAGCTGATAGATAGAGATGGAGTGTTAAATGGCCCGCTTGGACTTTCTGTTGACAAAGATGGTAATTTAATTGTGTGCGACTTTCATAATAGGAGACTCCAACTGTTTACACCTGATGGATTGTTTATTAGTAAAATTGAACAACAGCTCAGGCAGAGTGTGGGACCATATTCAGTTGCTGTGCTGAATGATAATCGAGTGTTAATGATTGATATTTTAGGACACTCCATTCATGTTTTTCAGTAAGGTTATGTGCAGAAAGGGACTAAATGATATGGGGAAACTAGTATGTATATATCTGGTTGTCTGAAATGCAGTGGAAATCGAGAAAAATAGGTTTTTTATTATAATTCTTATAATATTATTCTTGTCAAGTTAACATGAAAGATATCTTAATGTAGCCTGAAAGGTGTTTTGGATTTCATTCTGATCTTATCTAGGATAGTTTTTTGCAATTTTATTTCTCCATTTACTCCTTGGATTTACTTTTGATGGAGAATGTATATCAATCACTTGAGACAGAGTCTCATCACGTTTCCAAACACCTTGAAATTTTTAGTCAAAAATACCGTACTGTACGTGATATGTTAAACTCCCTTCTCGGTGTGTGGTAATGTGGTGAGACACTACCTTGTGAAGAGGCCGAAGCTGAGGTGAACCAGTTCACTTACAGTGTTCTAGAATTTTATAAATTCTTGGTTATACAAATGGGCCATATTCGTATTCTTGATATTAGACTGGAACTAGCTTGTAATGGGACTTATGCAGGGGAATATACAAAGAGATTAATGTCCTTTGCATTTGAAACGATTTTCCCGCATTGGCCTCATTTGCAAGCTATTACTGCAGTTCCAATACCAAGAATAATCCAATACAAAGATGGTCTATTAAAACAATGCACATTTCTGTGTAGCTATATAATATTGATTAACTATTAAGAACTGGTAACATACTAGTGCTAAATAGTAGACATCTGCTGGGTGCAGTGTTTACTGTGGCTTAACAGTCCAATTTTCAATTTACAGTTCTGCCAGGAGAATATTGTACCTCTTGTGGATTGCAAGATTTGTGAAGAACTTTTGACTGAAAAGTTGCAAAGTTAGTAAAAAGGTACTCAATGCTATTTCACTTAGAGTGCTTTGATTACTATAGATAAAGAAAAGAACAAAATGCTTTTGTAAAGTTGTAACAAGGATGTATTAAAAGAGCTATATCTTCACCAGTTTTACTTGATAATGACTCTTTATTTGGCTTTGGACCAGTGCAGTGAAGATACCCTGGTGTAGCCCAGATAACAACCTTGTTCCTAGGGTTTTTGTGCTGATATACTAGGCAATAAGCAAACCTTGAAGACTAGCACAAGAGTTTTGTTGTTCCTACTCTTTATGAAAGGTTTGGATTTTATCGACATATGTTTTCATAGGATTTCACAAGAGATCACCTGAGAGACAAGACAGTGAGGAAGGGCTTCTAAAGTTACCAGGTTCTAGTTTATATTGAAGGTCAAATGCAATGAAACTGGACTTGCTTTGATTTTAAGTTAAAATAGAAGATTATAACCAAATATCCATAATCCAAACTTTTTTATGGTTTACCTAAGAAAGTCGCCAAGATATTCAACCTTGAAAATAGTCCAGGAAATAGCCTGAAATGTCAGTAATCTCACACCCTCAATCAGCCTAATCCCCGGGCGAGAGACATACAAGCCAGGCATATATCGTAAACCTTGATCCCAGGCTCTCTCTCCTTCCCCTCCCTTGTCACTGCGGTAAGTGTTAGGGCCAAACTGGAACTCACAGTTCAAAATAATTTTAAAAACACTTTGTCGATTTTTTGATCAGGGAAAGTGTTAAGCAGCCTGTAACTATTAGTTCAAATTGCTCATTAATTGTGTGTTAAAATTTCTGGTTTATTTGTTGGTTGGGAAAATTGGAAAAATGTCAATTGTTGAAGGGTACGTGTTGCAACGTTGACTAAGATGCTGCAAAAGGTTTACTCAAGACATGGGGTACTCCGAGAAAAATTGGGTGGGGTGTGCAGCCCGCTTCCCAAAACCCTTACCCTATTTATGACCAAAATCTGCGATTTTCAATACCTTATTTATGACCTGACCCTAAATCGATGCCCTGGTTGAAACCTGCCTTATTCTTAGTTCCCTAGTTCAGACTGATGTTAAAGGCACCGTGAAGAGCTCTTGTTGATGGGTCGCATTGATTATGATGAAAAAGTAGCTTCTTCTAAAAACCATGCCTAATTGAAGACCAGAGTGCAAAAACCAGACCCTATTAATGATCAAAATGGCTAAAATCGATACCTTATTTATGACCAAAACGGCTGAAAAACCATACCCTTTGAGGCCGCACATAAATAGTCCATATAAGGGAGTACCTCTCCCCCATGGCCCAGGGGTTATTGCCAAAAGCCCAATGGGTGCCTGTTTTGTTTATTCCTCCTCAAGACATTAGTGTTTTTTATGAAAAAGGGTAACTCCATATTACACGAAGGAAATAGTTCACAGGTTTTCTCAGAGGGCACTTTGGTTAAATAACCGTCCCGGTGTCTGATCACAGGCAGCCCAAGCTCTATCTATGAAACACAAGAGCAACACAATATGGCATCGAATTATAAGGGTTTATATGGGATTTTCTTCAAGATATCCATGGAGGTAGTTAAAAGTGAAAATTTTCAATAAAAATGGCTTACCTTACGTGTGTTGTTTGCTCCTGGTGTGGTTATTTTACGGATTTAACTTGATTTAAGCGACTTTTTTGAATTCCAAGGGAAAACCGGAATTCAAAAGAGTTTGCTTAAATCAAGTCAAATCGGTAAAATAACCACACCAGGAGCAAACAACACACGTATGGAATAAGGTAAGCCATTTTTATTGAGAATTTTCACTTTTAACTACCTCCAGGGATATCTTGTAGAAAATCCCATATAAACCCTTATAATTCGATGCCATATTGCGTTGCTCGTGTGGTTTACAAAGAGAGCTTGGGCTGCCTGTGGTCTGATTCGTGGTACTGGAAACCACACCTCCGCTCACGCCCCCAGGTTCTGGTCACGTGGTCAACATTGCGCAGTTCTTTCGAGATACAAAGGCGAACAACATGGACGCAGCGGTAGCGGGGAAAAGAAAACACTTCGATGCGGACGAAGATGCAAGCAATCGAAAGGTAATTTCCAGTTTAATTTCTCGTCAAACTCTAATCCTAAACAACTGAGTTGGTTCTGTGTACTTGTTTCACAGATAGAACACCAATTTGAAAGTTGTTTTGCGATCATGCTAATCAATCCGCCCACAGTAGAGGCTACAGTAGCAAGACTATTGTGTGGATTATTTCATATATAAGGCTTAAATAGTACTATTTTTACGCAGAAACATCAGGCAGAAACTGGAGAAAAGAAACATACATCAATAGTGTTTGCGTTAAAAGAGAAAGTGGGGTCCCTAGCCAGGGCTCTGAAACTTTTTGAGGTAAGACATTGTAAGCATAGTCTTAACAATGCCTACAATTCAGTTTTTATTACTTAGTTTTTAAACCTTGTTCTTTGTGTACTCAAGTCTTAGAGTTTATTACTGATTGTATAGTTTATCACGTTTCTTTGTAAAGCGCCATGAACGTAGAAATGGTGCTATATATGTAGTCAATAAAGTTATTTTTATTTATTATCAAGTTATAAATATACATGTACTTCTAGCCTACTTGCAGCCCTTATGCATGATGACACAAGACAAACGAATTTCACCACCTCCTTTGAATATGCAAATTTTAAATTTGATAATAATAAATTGATGACGACTTTATTTTCTGAGGGTAACACTTGACAAATTACACCAAGGTAATTGATAAACTCATGGCCCTCCTAGCTAGGCCAAGAGCTAATACTCATCCCAAAGCAGCAAAGATGAAAAAGCTACTGGAATGGAGGGGGGATGGGTGAAGGTGAGGTTGAGGGGGAGGGTGTGGATGGTCATTGAAGAGGCTCTGTTGTTTTCTATTTGAATTTTTTGGAACCCTTTGATATTGTAGTTTGGAGACGTTTAGATGCTTCCTACCATCAGAATCTTGTCTTGTATCCAAGAATGGCATTTTAGTAACTTAGATGCACATGTAAAGAGCAGGAATTTTGCAGATATCGTTATAAGGTGGTTAAAACTGTTTTTTCTGGTGTCAGTTCACCAGACTGATGGGAATTTATCAACTGACAAAAAGTTGCCAACTTGTGAAAATGTCTTGATGGATGAAAATTGTTGAAATGATTATGTCTGGAGTATATTTGAACAGATGACATGCTGACATGAACTGTCATAAAAATTTGTTGCTTTTTTTACCTTATGAACAGCTGCAATTCAGTCATAATGGATAAGGATCTTCAATTGCATGTATAATTTGTCCCATATTTGGAACAAAATTCTACGAATTAGACAAAGCAGTGAATGTGGTTGACTTATTTATACATTTTCCCGCTTTTCTGCATTATTTTTTTACCTGTTTATAATTGTGGGACCTAAAAACGGGCTATGCATTTTTTTAAAGGGATCACTATTTTTAAGGGAAATACATGTATGTCCAGTTAACTGTCATTTATATGATGCCAGTGCTTTCAGTAAGATTTGAAGTAGGTGTCTCCCTTTTTTTAGCATCTGCTGGAGCTGATAAAAGGGGCCAAAGGCCCCTTGTCCTCCAAGGGGGTATGGGGGCATGCCCCCCAGAAAATTTTTGAAATCGGGAACCGCGGAACACAATTTCCAGTGATTTGACGCAAAATATTAACACCCAAGCATCATTATTTTTAGGGTGTCTGGAAAACCTGAATAGTGAATAGCAAATAGTCACGAATAGTGAATAATGAATAGTCCCGAATAGTGCGAATAGTCTCAAATAGTGCGAATAGTGGCGAACAGTCGCATAAAGTGGGGAATAGTGACGAATAGTCGTCAATAGTCACTGCTTTAGGTCTAATATCCTGCGTTAATTAATTATCCAAATAATCAACAATTTCAGTGAATTTATTACCTTTTCTTCTCCAGACTCAGGCTAAGGCTGTCAATCACCGACATTAAGAAAACAGAAAACACAAGGATAACCTAATAAAGACGTATTTAAGCTTTTGCAGCGGTTAAAACAGAAGAAACTACATTTAGAAACATCTTTTGTTCTGATAAGTGTCTCTGCTTTTTAGCGGGAAAATCTCTTCCTATGTTGCTGCAAGGTTGACTGCGAGATACTGGGTACCCCATTTGCTATGATTTGCCACTTTTTGCCACTATTTGCCACTATCCGAGACTGTTCACCACTATTCGCACTATTCGAGACTATTCTCACTATTAGTACTATTCGCTATTCGCTATTTGGGACTATTCGCTCGCTATTCGTGACTATTCGCTATTTGGGTTTTTGCAGACACCCTTTTTTTTAATCAGAAAAAAGTATTTTTTGAGATTTAGTAGTTTGTAAAAGTATTGTTCAAGATGCAAACATCGATACTAAGTAGCGAGGCCTGAACACAAAAGCGAACTGTTTGGAAAATTAAGTTACATACTGAAGTCAAGACCCAGTTTCGCTCGCATCAAGAGACCAAGATGGCCGCCCATCAAACTCAACGATTGACATCTATGATCTCACGGAGAAATAGGGGACTGTGAACAGTCTAGTAAACGTTGAACATCTAAGAACACGCAAGATGCTCCTTGGTTTTCTTATTTCTTTTCATCGTCATTTCATTTTTTCTATGATGCTGTTTCAGTGCTGTGTCACATTCATCCCAGACAAATAAGTCCTTCAGTTGAGTATTGAAGATAATATGCAATGGCTTTAATTTACAGTTTTGGTCTTGTTGTTTAACCCTATTCAACTCCTGAACCAGCTACAACTGGTATTGAGAGACCATTTTTCTTGATCTACTTGTGACATCATAACTTTTAATGCCAGCTGATGTTTTTGATAATCAACTAACGAGAGGGGGGTGAGTAGGTTTTCGGATTGACAGATTTGGCCTTAAAAAGCACACAGATTGTGGATTTTTGCGGTAAATCAAGCGGATTCACAGATTTTGAAAACACAGTGGATCGTGGATCAGCTGTAAATTTTGGCGCGGATTCCGGATTGTGCCTGTCTCGATGTTTGGATCTTGGGTCCTAAACAAAATAATGTGGATCATAGATCTTTCTTCAGCCTTGGTCGATATCTTAGTGAGTTCATCCAAATTATTTCTGTTTTGAACGAAGCTCATTTAAAATCAGGTGTGAGACTGTTATTGGAATTGTACTGTGTTATAGTCATCAAGCATGTTGCCGTCTTTACTATTTGGGTGATATTAACAATGGTATCCACATTTACCAATTTACCTTTAAGGTGGCTGAACACAGTTTTTGATACCTGTACTTCATTCACCTTTTTCTCTAAAACCTTTGATCTCTCGGTTGCCAAAAATGGCAGCAAGCAAGTTAACAACACAAACCTTGGTTTTTTGATGGTTGAGCTGACGTGCTGTTGCCATGGCAACATGAATAAAAATAAAATGGCCTTTAAAATTGTTTTTGTTTATTTGTAGAAAATCTAGTCATTAGATTTTCTTTATAATTTGCGTGCAACAAACTTGTAACGATTCTCACAAGTTAACACCATTTTGCTAATAATTTAACAGAGACATCTTTAATTATCCTTTGTTGAAGGTTTACTGGAATATCTAGAATTTCCTTTCTTAAAGTTCAATTATTTTCAATAATCCAGTTACTTTAAAGTATTTTCGTGCCAAATTTCATGAAATTCTAATGAGTGGTTCTCAAGAAATCGCAATTTTTTTACTTACTACGCGTGCGCTGCATTTAACTGGGTTCTTTCGGTAACACAGAAAAAGCTGAGAATTGTTGGGTTCTTTGCATTGTTATCTTTTCTAACATATCTTTGTGATAAAAGACTTAAGCCATCAAAACACTGCGTTCAATTATAGAGAAAAATAGCACAGATAGTGCGGGTGTTGAGTAAATAAAATGATCACTCTATTGACGGCATGTTTTTTTGGAATCCTTGTGCACGCGCTGAATTGCATCAGCAAAAGCGCGCGCGAAAACTGTGTTCGGCCACCTTAATTTGAACTTGCACACTCCTGTTTCACTCTTCAGGATGTGGTTGTGGTTTCGGATTTGAACAAAAACATTGGTGGATCAACGGATTTGGCGGAAAAAAGGCACGGATCGGTGGATTTGCATACCCCTATTCGCCCCCCTCTAATAAAGTAGGATAGAGTCTTACATATGCTTCATTCCCAAACAAAACAAGTATGACAGATGAATTGAGATAGGCCAGAGATGCACATAATAAACATTAGGCAATGAGTCAATATCCTCTCTAAACCAAAGAGAACCTAAGACAACCGCAAGGAGAACAAAACCTCAAAAGAAAAGGAGAGAAAAAGAGGAATGAAAAAAGTCAATACTACAGAAATTCAAATTTAAGAATGCTCACGTCCAAAAGGTTCCCATGAATAGATTTTTTTAAAACTTATCATGAAATCAGGTTAAGACTTTTGCCAAAACTTTTGCTAAAAAGCCAAAAAAATGGTTGGTTACTATGCTCATGATACAGTAAGGCATGTTAAAGACCATGGGTTTTTAGAGGTTTTTGTTGTTTTAAGATGAAGTTAGCTTACAACTATCGGACATAAAAAAGCTACATTTAATGAAATTTAGACAGGTGAACTTACTGAATTCAACACAGCTAATTATATTAAGTAAACCTTTGGAGCTGATGCTGTTCGTCAAGGTTCAATAGGCCTAGATAAAGAAATTTTAACCTTGCCTGTCCACACTTGAAGAACACTTTGCTCACACGAGAGCAGAAAAAGCAAAATATTTGTAACTTCTCATGAATAGATTTCCTGTTCATTTTTCGTTAAAATGGATAAAATTGGGAAAGGAATTGATCTACAGAAAGAAAAATGGGGGTCAACAAGCATCCAAGAGAGTAAATTGTAGGTGAAGTTAGCGCACCTGGTGCCAAACCCAATACTTGTTTATATTAATTCTTCCTTAGCGTGCACTTGATATTGTGACATGAAATTTGTGCGTAGAAAGGATGCATAGTAACAATGGGCGGGAACATCCATGTTAAATCCTTTTGTGCCCAACCAAAAGAAAAACCAAGCAATATCTCATTACCTGGTGTATTTTATGTCACTTTTCACAGGATCATAATGTTAACATGTCACACATTGAATCGCGTCCATCTAAACGCTCCAAGACAGAGTATGATTTCTTTGTGGATTGTGAAGAACTCCAAGGAGCCAAGCTTGAAAAGTTTTTGAACGCTTTGAAAGACCAAGCTTTGTCAATAACTCTGCATTCAGAAGATGGAGGAGGAGGTATGTATGGTACTTTAAACTAAATTCCCAAACCTTCCTGTTCATAAAACCATTGAGTCTAGATATGTAGCATATCTAGAAAAACTCGTAAAAGCTGAAAATGAAGTAGTCACAGAATGTAATTTTGTTGATTACTCCCTGAAATTCTGTGGGGACCTTAAGATTGACTCACAAGAATGAAGATGCATGTCTGACTTAATAACTTTTTTCCACCAATGTAAACCAATTTGATATGAAGGTGGTCCTTCTCGCCCAGGAGGGGGACTCTCATATGAAAAGGTTGAAAAGGTCAGAGGTGCTCATCGGAAAATTTGAATTAAACCCTTAAAGAAGACCAATCTGGGTATGGTAAAACTTTATTTGACCCCAAAAAAATTACCACTAAAACAGAATAGGCTCAGTTACCAGCCCTGTTCAGGAAATTGAGCCTGTGCTACGTGTAGTAGACTGAACTTGAGAGACTGGTGGAAATTGAGCCTATAAGAAACAGAAATGAGAGTGTTTTTTATTACAAATTCTTCAAGTGCACCCTAAAAGATACTTTCACAGCTTAAAACAGTCTGTGGCATTTCATAATAAACACCCTAAGGGAGACCAGAATCCTTGATTTACATGTACATTGTATACTCCTAAGCAAGATGATGAGCATCTCCAACCTTGTTGATAATATATGGAAGTTCCTTTGGGCCTTCTTGTTACTGATGACAAACTACTCCTGCCCAGCCTGCTATCTTGCAGTAAACTTTAGTATTTGGCTATCATGATATACATGTATAACTGTGTGGGGAACTTGTCTACCTGAGTCTACCATGCATGTCAATCTGTAGGAAACAAAGATCAGGTGTAGCTGACAGGAGTGGTTTGCGCTCTCACAAGAATATTTCTTAAACCCTGTGACAAAATGTTTTCAGCTTTTAATGAAATTTTTCTGATGTTGCTTCCCTTCAGGGGTGAATTAGTTTATCTTTTTGTTTATTTTGTTGAAACAAGATTTACATTTACTGCTATAAAATGTTTTTTTTTTTTCACCTGCACAATTTATTATGTTTTGCGCACCTATTGAGTCAATATTAAACAAGTTATCTTAGGGTGCTACCTAAATTTCTGAAGGGGATCAAAAATGACCATACAGGAGAAAATCATATCCTGAAATATAAGATGATTGTAATTAAACATTAGAAAAATAAAATATCAAATAAACAATTTATTTAAAGTTCAATTTGCCCCATCAAAAGTCCCTGATTTAAAATACAATAAAACTTCAAGCAATTTTGAGTTTGAGTGCTTCACAGGAAAACATGATGTAGTATTAATATTTATTAATAATTTAAGCTTAAATTTCATTGAAGGAAATGCCCTATATGACATTTGCACATCTCTGACCCTTTGGTCTGGCACTTAATAAATGGCTGAACATTATTATTTTATATCTTAAGGAGAATGGTTTGAGTTTGAGATAGCGGCCTGGTTCCACATGCAGTAACATGGTTTAACTTTAGCTTGATGTAAAATTTTTTATACAATGTAATTATTAACTAATAAATGAATGTATTTCCAAAGATTGAAATTTTTATTCTAAAATTATATTGTAACATTCACATGGTGTAATGCATTATCCTAATCCAGTTTGTATTGAGAATTTTTCGGACAGATTCATTCGCCAATTTGCCCCCTCCCCCACAGCAGGGGCAAATTACATCATTAGCGCATTCACACAGTCACGTATTTGCCGTATAGATTCAAAGATATGGTGTATGATTTCTGCGAATCGGCATGTAGTTTGACCCACTAGCCTTCGACAACGGAGTGGCAGATCTGCAGGAGGGGCCTGGAAAAAAGCTCTGTTCTAGAGAGAAAGTCTTGACAAAGATGCTTTACATGTATACATTCGTTGACTTATTGAATGTAAACTCACTAACAGAGAATACTTGAAAACAGAGAATACTTCAAACTGAAATCCTTACACCTATACTTTTAGTCCTACAATAGTATAGACATGTCATTTCACCAGGAGACGTATATATAACTGGACACAAGTATAGTTTTCAAAGCTTTTTTTGATCACAGCTCAGTGCAACAATGTAGACAGCTTTGTGGTGTAATAGAGATTCCCTACCGAGCGACGTTTAGCTGCTCTAGAATAGCAACCTTAAAAATGCTGTTTAACAGCAGGAAATGTGAGCTTATATGCTTATGAATAAAAATGGCTCTTATAGGAGCCACCAAACTTGTGAAGGCAATGATTGATGCATATTAATGGAAAATTATGTGGATTGTTGATGATCAAGACTATCAACCATTTGTTAACACAAAATTAATCTTACATAATAGTTGGAGAACATTTTAAAGCTAATTAAATAAACAGCATGTTGTAAGGAAGGCACAATGGCCTCATCAGGTTAGTGTGCTCATCTTCGGATCAAGCGGTCCCGGGGTCTAGCCCTTCCCATGGACATTGTGTTGTGCTGTCGGGCAAGACACTTTACTCTCATAGTGTCTCTCTCCACCCAGGTGTATAAATGGGTACTGGTGAATTTAATGCTGGGGGTAACCCTGCGATGGACTAGCATCCCATCCAGGGGGGTAGTAGAAATACTGTCTCCTAGTGGCTTCATACTACATAATCTGGGATAAGCTCCAGCCTGATGGGCCACTTGGCTTGTATGCAGACTTAACCTTACCTTTACCTAGATAAGGAAGAAGGAACTTACTGGTCAAAAGAGGAGTTTAATTTAGTGGTAAATTTAGTAGCTAACATAGAGGAAACTAACAACTAGAAAATTTTATTTTTATTTAATAATAACTCTAATTTTGAGATGAAGTCCTAAGGTCCATATACAAAAAATGGCAGAGTATGAAAGCCGCAGGCATCTGCAATACTAAACTAATGTGATCTAATGTAACATGCATTGCATTCACCAGCACCAGTGTTTGTAAACTGCACAGATGTACTGTAGTTTGTTTTCAGTAGGATTTCCTATGGTTTGAATTGTGGGTCAAAGTAAATGTAATATGTAACACGTGGATATATGAAATAAAAGTTTGGTGCAGTTCTGGTTAATTTACTAAATATATCTTTTGATTTTTCTTGTGTACAACGTACAACTAATTTGTTGTCATGGTTTGATTGCAACTCATGATCATCAGACCTGGCTGATGGTAAGTTGGTAAACTTTGATTTGTGATGTAGTCTAAGTCAATGTGTGACACAATTTACGATCAGACAGTACAGTTTCTATTTCTCACCAGATCCAATGAAAAAGGATTTAATTCACAGTACAGTCATATCTTTTTAAGTTACTAAATGTGGGTAACAGCTGAATACCTTCATCCAAGTAATTTGTTTAATATATATATAAATTATATTAAATGTGATAAATACAGGTATGAACTCAAAGCCTGTATTTATATAATTAATAAAGAGCTGGAAATTATCAATAGAGCCAAGCATTGGCTTTTCGGACTTGTACTATTTACTGCATGTCTTCATTATCCTGTTCATGAAGTTATTCTTTCCAGAGGTGCTCATGTGGTAAAAATTTAAAGCCCAGCTGTGAGCAACTTACAAGTTGCTCATGGCATGCTAATTAAGCTTATTTTGAGCATATGATATCTTCTAGAGATATGATAGTCCACAAATTAACACAAAAGGTGTAATTTTGAAATGAAAACAACTGCAATGTTTCTGTGTTTACATGCGCATCATTGGTCTTTGCGCCAGTAGGTGCACAACCCTGTGCCTAATCTGTGTGCAACAATCTTTGTATATTTGCTGCGTGTTAGTTTTTTATATTAACCTTTTAATAGTAAATAGATTGTCATGTATTTGGCTGGTATCATAGAGCACTTTCATTTAAGTTTCTGATTTTATTACCTGTAGATCTAGTAAGCTGTTGATCAAGGTCATAGGGTAGCAAGGTTTCAAAATAACTATTTTTGGAATTATAACAGTTTCATGATTAGATGTGAGAATTGTGAACACTTTTTTACCTGCAATTTTAGTGCATTTGTATCCCGATTTTGACACTCACCCAATTAGGCTTTTTTTGGTTTTTTTTCGGGCAAGCAGCTCACCGTCCCCAAAGTCCAAAGGTTTTGGTATGCCTATGTTTCCAGGAAACTGTCCGGGGGGGGGGGGGGGGGGGGCCTCCTTATAAAAAGGGGGGGGCGCAGTTTGTCCCTCTTTTA
>Ga0126338_10001479_pt1 | contig 15237 bp, 10 predicted proteins | sample OrbCmetagenome_2_FD_92529 | JGI IMG/M metagenome (GOLD analysis project Ga0126338, IMG submission 92529) | Coral microbial communities from Petempiche,Puerto Morelos, Mexico - Orbicella C C metagenome | ecosystem: Host-associated > Invertebrates > Cnidaria > Coral | place: Petempiche,Puerto...
AAATTCAGAGCAATGTTTCTCAGGTACAACGAAGCCTACATGCCAAAATTCAGCTATTTTTGAACACTTTCAAAATGGCCAAAAAATCTAGGGGACGTTCTTGCACGCGGCCTTTCAATTGTCTTGTTGAAAGATTGTTTTGAAAACCTGTTTCTGTGACAATACAATAGAGTACATCAATAACTGTACTTACTGCACTATTACCCAAACCAATACCAACACCAAATTGAATGTCAATACTGATGGCAATGACTGTGATACTGTCAGGGGTAAGTTGTAAATTCATTTTCTCTTATAGAGTACATCATCTCTTGAAAGTAATCTGGAAGGTCTCGCCAGTGTGCTGGAAGCTGATTTGCCTAATTACAAAGAACGCATCCTCAAGATTATTTGCACATGGTGAGGAAATTGTAACTGTGAATCATTTAAAAAGTGGATCGGGCTGGAATAATTAACAATATTGCTCATGTATTATTAAGATAAACTGGTTTCTGTTTTGCCTCAGCAAATTACTAACTACATAATAACCAAGAGTGAGGTCATTATGGGAAAATCTAAAACTGAGGCCTTGCCGTATTGACCGAGCGATAGCAAGGTCAATACAGTAGGCCGAGGTTTGAGATTTTCCCATAACGACCGAACAGTCAAGGTTATTAAGTTGTTTATTATATGGCTCATGAATTAAAGAAAGGAAAAAAAAATCTTATTCGAGCGGAAGTTGTCAATTTACATCCAGTGATGCGTGTGTTAACTGATCCATTGATCGTCTCAAACCCAGGGCAAAACTACACAATCAGTGAACTTCACCACTGTATTATGCATTCCGTTTAAAACACACATTTCTTTACGGGAAAAAGGTGTTTTGGTATCGTGGTGCCACAACTTGATGGGGGAGTTTTCCGACTTTTGTGGCAAAATGTCAACGCATATAGAAAAGACAGAAAGTGCTTTAACGTAGTCCAAACAAACGGTCTTTCGGTGAAAGAAAATACTAATGCTTCAGAATGCACTGCTCAGAATAACTCGATCTTCACATTCACTGTCGACAACATATCTTCGCCTTCTTTATTCTGGGATTTATGGATGAACTTTTCAAGCCTCGAGAACGTCTAAAACTTCCTACATTTATCAGAAACACAACTATAACCAACAGAAACTGCCCAATTGTTTACATCTGATGATCCTGGAAGCTGATTTACACTTGCGTGTGTTAAAGCGAGGGAATCTATTTGATGAGAACTTTGACGGAGTTCAATACTTCGGTAATCGTTGTGACTAAGATGATAACTTCTAAGTTTCTCCATGGTGTTCTGCTCAGGATGCATGACAGATCTGCCGATCATGTTTTTTACTTAGCGATTTGCAAACTTTGATTGTTTTTCACTTGCTCCCACCAAGGTTACCAGCTGGTAAGTCAAGAACGATTTCTACATGTAAATTTTATTAAGGAAAAATCTCTAAACTTTTAGCTACTCGGAATTAAATTTACTTTCTCTTACTGTTTTTAATTGGCTTTCATCGTTTCAATGCACGTGAATTTTCAGAGCCGGGCTCTTCCTAATTTGCATAATCTGTAATCAGCCCATGGGCATTACAGCTGCATAATGGCTGCTCAGATTAGGCCACTTAGCCAATCACAGTGTGCGTTATATCAGTCACAAGCCAAAGCCATATAATAAATGCATGTAAGTGTATGATGTCTATACTGTACTGCATATGTGAACATACACATGTATGCAAATTTCATCTGTGCAAGTGTAATGCAGCAAAACTTATTTCTCATTATTACTTGCCAGGCTGCGGTCCTGTTGCTGCATTAATTTACTGACAGAAACCTGAGAACTTTGCAGTTTCCACTCTGAACCAATCAAAAATAACAGTGAAAAAAAAGTTTTATTTCTATATATGAAATTACTTAATCCTTATCGTTCTTCAAATTATGTTCTGGAATACTTTTTTCAGTGCTGCAAATCTACCAGAGAAAACAACTGTTTACAGCACACTTGTAGGACTTTTGAATGCAAAGAACTATGGATGTGGAGAGGAGGTAAATTTGCTTATCAGTGCAAAGTATGCTATTGTGGTAGCTTAGGAGCCTCCAGCCCTCTAGCACTAGATAATAATCTATTTCAAAGAAATTTCAAGTACAAATCTGTGTGTTATCCACTTTCACATTCAGTGGGTATGCAGTCAAGTATAATCTTTTTTTGATTAAACTCATCACAAATAGATGAGCTTGGGAACTGGTGCCTTAAAGGTTAGCGGGGTGCCAAAACCATAAGCTGCTAGGAGGTATCCATGGCAACCCTGGAAAGCAGGAACCACCCAATGAGCGTCTGCTAACCCGCACCATCACACTGAAAGAAATTCAGTGGAAACTACTTACCTGAAGAATACTTACCCTGACCAAGAACAAAACGGGAGGGAGGAGAGGGTGCAAGAATCCACAATGATTCGCGAGCAAAGCAGCGTAACTGATCCGCAACAATCAGTTGCATACACTACAAAAATTATGCAATGAACCATAAACCCCTGCAAAACCCCTGAAGGCTGCCCCACAGGTCACGTACTCCCAAATGGGGAAATCGCTGGCTGCATAAGCTCATATTTAACTTGCCTAAATGATATTAGCTGGATGGGCACGCTGGCTGGCTGCATTAGCTCGAGTTTAACCTTGCTTAAATGATATTTAGCGACATTTAAACTCATCACAAATAGATGAGCTTGGGAACTGGTGCCTTAAAGGTTAGCGGGGTGCCAAAGCCATAAGCCGCTAGGAGGTATCCATGGCAACCCTGGAAAGTAGGAACCACTTAGATGAAACCCTTGTCCTGGTGCTTGGAGAAAGGAGGGACCCAAGGACAGTGTGACATGGTACCTCTGATCCCCCAAACCTCCCCCAAGCACCAATCAGCTGATACAATGGGCAAATGCAAAATAAACACATACCTAGGAAGCTAGCCATGGTGGACTGCAAATCCAAAGGAAAGACGCAGGAACATAATGCTACAGCAAGTAGAGATAAGCTCCAAAAGGTGCTCCAGGCAGTGCAAATACTTTCCTCTAGCCAATTTTTTTGAGAGGGCAGCTAAGGCATCCAACGGGGTCCTAAGGTAGAGCTGCTAGGCATTGCTTGACCAGCGGCCCATGGACTGAATCAGATGATCCGGTACTCAGTTGCAAGCAGCGACAGTAGCAGCCCCTATGCGAAAGCTATGGCTCAAGAAATTACCGGGAATCCTGGTGGAGACCATGACCTGCTGAAGCCAATCCGTCAACACAGAATGTGAAAGGGGCTGACCACTCTGGAACAAAAACAGGGGGCCTGGAGCATCACCCGTGAACGCAAGGTAAGTCATAAGAGCATGAACTGCACACAATGGATGCCGACCAACGCCAATGTGAATGAGACAGCCCTTCCGAAACGGATCAGTCTTGGAACCTTTAATCTTAATGCGCATGCATGATGTGGCTGAAGGTGAATCCACCGCAATATCCTGAACACCCAAGTGCAGAGGTGAAGAGAAGCTAGACAGGTTGGGAACGCTGAACTTGGAAGCGCATAGGAAGCCAAAATATCCCAATGAACAAGCTGCCCAGGACATGCAATGGTCCAGGAGGCGAAGGTCCAGAGACCGCCAAATAACCAACATCAGATCATCAGTAATGGGAGTTGCGAAGAAGAAGGAGAACCTTGACAGTGTTTGATTCCATGTACAACCCGTTGAAGATGAAGGCAATTCGTGAGTGGGTCGGGGAACCCTTGTTCAATATGAAGGGTTCTAACCCCAGACAAATACACCTTGATAGAGGAATGCTGAATGGTTCTCACAAGAAACGTGACAAAGAGTCAAAGTGTCCATTCGTCTGCTGGGCATGGGGACCCTGAAGGATGTAACTTGCCAAGCTGACAGCAAAGGGAAATGAACTTCGATTGCACTGAAGCATATGAACAGTGTGTTGAGGGGGTGAGGCCTTGAGACAAAAAGAAAAAGCACTGTTGCTCTAAGGCAGGGAAGTCAAGTCTGCCAGAAGTTCCGAAGGAATCCAAGTAGGGTGAGGCTGTGCATCTGGGACCAACTGCCTGAAGTCCTGCCAACGAAAGTGAGACAAAGCATCAGCTATCTGATTGTTAACCCTAGGTACATGTTGTGCAGAAAAGGAAAAACTACGATGAATGGCTGCAAGAAGCAGGCTGCGCAGTAATCACATCAAACAAGGTACTTTAGAAGTCCTGGAATTCAAAACATGGACGACAGCATCATTGTCTGAACGGAAAAGGGCGTGATTCTTGCACTACATGTGCCCCCAAACATGAGCAGCGATGACAATTGGAAAGAGCTCCTTATAAGCAATGGACTGCTGTTGTTGAGAAGGAGCCCAGGAACCAGCAAACCAAAGGCCCTTGAGGTATGCTCCATAACCAATTGATCCAGCTGCATCAGAAGCCACCTAGATGTCTGCCTCTGGCAATAAACCTTGGAACAGCCAAAAGCTAACACCGTGCTACAGATGATGCAACATGATGCAGATGGCCAATGAGAGATTCTAACTCCTGCCTATTGCACCATTTTCGAGAAAGCCAAGAAGTAATGAGATCTCGCAAAGTGGAGAATTTCTTGGCAGGGAGACGAGCGATTTGAGTAAAGGAATCCAGCTCAATACCTAGGACCACGAGCACAGCTGAGGGGCCCACACACTTGCCGGGGTGAGGTGGCAAGCCCAAACATCTGCATACTGACACTGCAATGCTCAAGTTGTGCACACACTGAGATGACTCAGGAGGGCCAGCAGTGATGAAGTCGTCGAGGTAGTGCGGCAGGTCTGGAATCTGATAAGAATGCACAAGGATCCACTCAACCATGTCTGCTATCGCATTGAAGATAAAAGGAGCTGATCGAAGGCCAAAGGGGAGAGCCAGATCCACATAGTACTGATTACGCCACTTCATCGCCAGGAAATAACGGTCAGATGGATGAACAGGAACATTGCGGTAAGCAGCCTCGACATCGAACTTAGCCATGAGGGCCCCCTTTCCCAGTCGAGACACTAGGCGAATAACTTGATCCACAGTTATGTAGTGGAGGGTAAACTCATCTGGGTTGATCCCATCATTGACACTATATCCCCCTGGGGAAGACAAGTCCACAATGAGTTGCCACTTTCCTGGTTGGCCCTTCTTTGGAATAACACCAAAGCTACTGACTTGGAGGTTGGGGAACGGGGGAGGGGGGGGGGGGAATCGAAAGGGCTAGCCACCCTTCCCAACGACACCTCATTGGCTAAATAGTTGTCAATGACAGATTGATGCTGGTGAGCAGATGGTTTGTTTTTCTTAGCCACCTTAAGCTTTTGGGCCGGGCAGAAGCCCAATTTGAACCCATGATGGATTCCATCCAATGCAAATTGAACCTGCTGTTGATGGGGATGGAGCGGCAACTCCCAGGCAAACTGCTCTACCTGCAGAGGAGTGACTGCTGAAACTGGGGGGAGAGGAGCTAGGAAAGAACACAAATAGAGCAGGAGTCACTAACTGGCCCCATAATATCTAACCCCAACCCAAACCCTTCATTGATGGACATCCCAGTAAATAACAAATGCTGAAGCAACTAGGTTTAGTTCAAGCACAAAAGGTGAAGAGACACAAGTGGTAAATACACCATCCTAAAATGAAAGAACAACAACATAGTGTGGTGGGAAATAACAAACATAATGTGGCAAATGACAAACAACAATCTGATAGTGTCTATTCGCACCTAAACATGCTGCTAGAAGTCCTCCACCCTAACAACAAAGTCAAAACAGTAAGGGATGGCCTAATAACAATGATTAGAGTCTAATATTTCAATCGCTTAGTGCCTGGACTTGCTGCTCGAGCGAGATTGAGAAGAGTCAGCTTGCTGTTTGGGTGAAGCTCGGGACTGGCTTGGTGGCTCGCCAGGGCAAGCTCCAACGTGGTGTGGACCAAAGCAGCTGGAGCATTTGTGGGCAAAACGGCATGAAGAAGAAGGAGCAACACAACAGCCTCGGTTCCACGATTTGCAAATAATGTGGGAAGATGAAGCTCCATGTGGCGCCGTGGATTCATCTGACAGTTCACGGCCAGGACGGACAGAGGCCCCAGCCGTGTGGAAATTAAACAACTGGACATTTATGGCCGACCAGTCCGTCAAGTTCATTGCGGCAGCGTGTTCGCTGAAGGCCCAATCATATGCCAACCAGACCAGCGGCGAACTGGTGATGTGTGTGGAGAATCAAAAGCTGGTATTGCAGCAAATCCCTCCACTGTTGAGGGAAGTGGGACAACAAAATGAGGCTGTACACTGAGAAAGCCTCTGGCCAACTCGATATGTCCTCAATGCGCCATTTAGGCTTTTTGGGTGTCGAAGTTAGCACCAACCGATCGTCGAACAGCAATTAAGGCTCGGACTCAGTTGAGACTATGTTGACAGAAAGCAACTCGTTCAGCTCTACAAACTTCCCAGCCACAATCTGGCTTACGAGTTTCGCTGGAATAGGCGAAAACCCAGGGCCAACCACGAATGCCTGATGCAGCACGGGCAACTGGGCCGGTGAAGAAGCACCGCCGAGAGTGAGCGACACAGTCCCAATAGCGGTGTTGGACGAAGGTGTTGTGAGTGCAGGTATTGGCGAGGCAAACATAGAAACAAATGAAGGCACAACAAAATTGGGCCTACCTTGCGCCATAGCGCTCGCAGCAACTGCCAAAACAGGTGGAAAACCAACACCAGAGGCTGCCAGGGCTGAGACTTGAGCATCTAGCTGGCCAGAAGATAGAGACGATGGAGGAATGCCCCCAGGCATGGCCGCCTCTGGCACACTCGAGGATGAAGAAACTGGGGGCGTCAATGGCAGATTTGATGCTTGCTCAGCTGCGAGGGCTTGCTTGACCGCATTGACAACCGATGCTAAGAAAGCGGGAGAAGGCTGATCAGTAGATTGAGCTTGAGACGTCAAAGGAACGACTGGCGTCTGTGTAGTTGATTGAGGGACATTTGCATCATTTGAATGTGGTCGAGTCGTCTCAGCAACAGAAACAATGGCATCGAAGGCCGCCGCTTGGCTGTTACGGGTTGACCTGGCCGTCATTATCGTATAAACAAGGATAAACAATAGCTCTCAAAAGAAAACAAAAGGCAACGAAGAGGCAAGAATCCGCAATGATTTGCGAGCAAAGCAGTGCAACTGATCCGTAACAATCAGCTGAGTACACTACAACAATTATGCAATGAACCATAAACCCCTGCAAAACCCCTGAAGGCCACCCAACAGGTCACGTACTCCCAAACGGGGAAACCGCCGGCTGATAAGCTCATATTTAACTTGCCTAAATGATATTAGCTGGATGGGCATGCTAGCTGGCTGTATTAGCTTGAGTTTAACCTTGCCTAAATGATATTTAGCCACATTAAAATAGTTTTTTATCCATATGTGTAATGATGTATACATAACTGTACATCTGACAGATTGAAGTAATCAAACCACTGATTGTCAATTACCACATATGTTTTATTAATACATTTTCTGTTTACTAAGTTAAGAATTCAAAATATTTACCATGGTCATGGCAGTGGGTGAATTTTTCTTAGCCTAATTCCTGAAGAATATTTTGCATTGAAGTTGTTTGGGTATTTTTCAAACATTTTTTTGCTTTGTCGTTTTCTTTTTGAAGATGATATTCTTTGCAAAAAAAAGATCTGGTAATGTTTGTAATCCACGCATTTACAAGAACAGAATATACTTCTATTTAAGCAGAGGTCATCATTATGTGCATGTGCACATGCATGCCTATTACCACATATTCTTCCCAATTACTTCAAGCAATTCATTGACAGATTGAAGCTTTTTTTCTTAGTTTTTAGACATGATTCTGGAAAATCTCAAGGAAGTGCTGATTGCTGCTCAGTTTGACAGAGCCAGATTGATGGTAATCAAAACTGTATTTGAAATGACTTTTCGTGATGTTTATCCTGTTTTATTAATGTTGGATATGTACACATATATACATCTATGTATTTAAAAAATAAAATAAATAAATAAATAAATAAATGAATGAATAAATAAATATAACTTACAAAGTGTTAGATGTGAAGGTTTTAGTTTCTTTCTCAAGGGAAAAATCACTGTCATCTAGCAAAGTTTTGTAAGATGCTGTTGGACGTATTCTCTTGAACCTGGCAAATGTTTGAAATATATTGAAACTTAAGATTAATGTTAATTGCTTCTGAAATCTTGGCTTGTTTTGATGGTTACATCACCTTGGAGTATTTTGTTTACTTAATGAACACAAAACCTACTTGGTGAATTAAGACTTCAAGATTAACTCTAGTGGCACTAAATAATTTGTGGCACAATTATTGTGCCATAAATTATTTAGCTGCCTAAAGAACAAGTAAGGAAATTGGAACAAAATGTGAATAATTCAACTATTTGTGTCTCTCTCATAATTTTAGGTTTTTAACTTTTATTACTTTATATATTTGCATTCATTACTTATTCATTACTTACTGCTATTAAGTGTTAACCCTCCTTAAATAAAGTCTTTATTATTATTATTATTATTATTTTATTATTAATTATTATTATTGTTATTGTTATTGTTATTGTTATTGTTATCACATTAAGTTTAAAGTGCTACTATGATCAAAGTTTACCCCTTGTTTTTTTTAGGTGTATCACATAGAATTCCACGAAAGAATAAAAACCCTGTTTACCATTTGTAATTATCTGCTTTGGCTCTGGAGATATTTAAGTTTGAAAAAAATATGTAAAATATGCAAATGGGAGAACTGATGACATCATATTGTATGTACATTCAACCCAATATTATGTGAAGTATATAACTAGAGCTGTCTTGCTCAATTTGTAGCACAGACCATTGAAACTTGGTAGGCTACATACCTACAACTATAAAAAATTCTGTTCCCATGGCAACTCACTCTTTTCCAGTCCCTTGATTTCAATATTTAAGAGCAGCTTCGCCTAAATATCAACTAGACTTGGAAATAGCGAAAAAATCGAATTTCTTCAAACTCGCCCAGAATGAAGCCCTACGGGCACTAATTGCAAAAATATTGTTTTAAGTTCGATAAATCAAAAATTATCTTTTTACGCAATTTTTTTGTTTTGATGCCCCAAATCGGCCAAAATGGATTGAAAATGAGCGGCATATTCAGAGGCTCGTAAACTCAAAAGTAAAATTCGTCATTACAAACTGATTTCACGACATATTTGCACTTCCTTTCTTGTATATTTAGAGCTAAATAGATCGCGATTTGATTAAAACTAAAATATTTGACAAAGTTAGTGTCAAAATGCGCTGTTTAGCTCCTTCTTTGACCCTGTAAGATTTCATATCTGGAAGCAGTTTCTTGCAGTAATGGTTTCGGAGAGATATCACCAGAAAATGTTTCAAAATAACGAAACGTTTACTTTTCTTGCAGTAATCGGTTTCGTTACGCCTGGGTCAAAGGTCACGTTTTCAGGAAGAAGTGCTGCATTTAGTTCGCTATCTAAGCGCTCGCAGTTTTATTTACCCAAAAATTTAATTTCACTAATTTAAAGAGGAAACAATGCTCTTTCAGACCAAACTAGTCGTTTTGGGAAAAGCCGTGTACCAGAACGCCTTTTTAGCATTTGAAAATAGGCTAAATGTAGACCTCTTGTTAACCTATCTTGGGTCGTTAATTTAGAAAATTCGTCAAATATTTTAGTTTTAATCAAATCGTGATCTATTTAGCTCTAAATATACAAGAAAGGAAGTGCAAATACGACGTGAAATCAGTTTGTAATGGAGAATTTTACTTTTGAGTTTACGAGCCTCTGAATATGCCGCTCATTTTCAATCCATTTTGGCCGATTTGGGACATCAAAACGAAAAAATTGCATAAAAAAAATAATTTTTGATTTATCGAACTTAAAACAATATTTTTGTAACTAGTGCCTGTAGGGCTTCATTCTGGGCAAGTTTGAAGAAATTCAGTTTTTTCGCTATTTCCAAGTCTAGTTGATATTTAGGCGAAGCTGCTCTTAAGTTATTTTCAGCTCGCAAAACATTAAACAAGGCCACAAACTCAACCTAACATATTTAAATGCTGGCTGGATCATGCAGATGAGGCACCATTAGCGAATGTCAAAATAAAATGCCAAAGGTGTCTAGAAAAGCCTTAAACATTGGGGAGGCCTGAACCTAGTATGTTGCCATGGTAACAAAACTGTTAAGCTTATATCAGGGTTGAATAATATTTGAGTTCCCGCTTGCCATTTGGGCAAGTAACTTTCAAATTTTGCCTGCCCAGGGAACTTCCCCGCTTACCCAGGTTTTCAAACTCATCAATAATTCATGAACCCCAAAATGGAAATCATTCACTGGTGTTTTGGAATGCAGTAAACCCGTCTGACTTGTTTGCAGTCTTCTTAGTGTTGATCACTTTCATGTTTGTGTATTTGCTTGCTATTTCCTGAATTACCCACTGAGTATCTCTGTTTTTATGCAAAAATCCTTGAATCAATGTTGCCTGCTAAGTTAGCCTAAATTCAAAACATTTTTTTGAAGAGAAGCACGTAAAATGAAAAATAAATAGAATTAAAAACAATTTGGCTTCTCAATTTTGACACAGGCATGGTGTTCAATTTGTAAAGCGGGCAAGTGTATAGTTTTTCCTTTGCTGGGTGAATGAAAAATAGTTTCAGTCGAGTGAAAACGTCTTCATTTGAATAAAAGACATTTTCCATCAACACCCAGGAACACTGAAAGTTTTTTGATGACTTACTAATCAATTTCATTTTTGATAATATTAATACTACTTTTCATTTTGGTGGTGTCTGAGTATATTTCTACCAGAAAACTTGCATGTTTTACCGCAGAGATTGGCCACAGGGATTGAGCTGGATTTGCTCATTAAAAATGCTGCCAGGGGCTTCGTTTTTAGTGCAGGGTACACTATTGGGATGGTTTTGGAGGCTGCCTGTCGCTAAGGCACTAAGGTGCTATGACACTATGGCACTATGGCTCTATGATGCTAAGGTGTTAAATGTTTGTTTAATTAATTAATTTCAATTAATTAATTAGTTTAGAGGCAAGGAAGTGGTGGGGGCGAGGTGGGAAAGGTACATGTGTACCCTACGTAAAACATGTTTCATCTAAGTCAATTAAGTGTCAACATCGCAAAGCTATATATTTGTTTTAAGTAACCCATTGCTCTCCTTGTGGTACTATTCTCTTTAGAACAAAACCAATTTGCTCTTAGCCTACAGAACAGGCGTAATTTTTTTGCGTATTTTAGTGGAACAGAGGCGAAAGCAAGGCGAGCGCGAAGCGCGAGTCGCACGTGAGGGGAAGAGCGCAAAAAAAATAACGCCTGTACGCATAAGCTGTTCCGGCGTTCAAATATGAACGCGGCTACCCAATTGGTTACTTTATATCACATGATCCTCGAATGTTTTTCAAATACAACGTGGCGGTCGCATCATCTATTCACCTTGTGCTGTGGATGAAGCTATTCCAAAAGCCCTTTGTTTATTTCCGAATGTGCCTCCTTCCTCCCTGCCCTTTAACCCATTGACACCTGTATGAAATTGCTTGCGACCCACCCCTAATTCCCTGTTGTTTTTTGGAATATTTCAGAGCAAGAGGAAGCACAAAAATAAATCATATGCGCAGTATTAAACTACAGACTCAAGATCAGATTTTAAGACGTCGTTTATTTAAAGTTGAATAAATGAAGGGCTAAAATATTACAAAATATCAACAAAGAGAACTCAACTTGATGTGTAAAACTAATGTTAAAGAGAACAAGAAATTATATTTTTTCTTTGTCGCGTGACAAAGCCAAAAAAATTGAATGTGCAAAAATGAGTTATTAGATTTGGACAACAAATCGAAACCAGATGAAACTGAATTTCCAGTCTTTTACTGTAACAAATGACACTTGAGAAAACATTGGAAAAATAAAAGCAAAGGAAACAAGTGAAACCCCATTGAAAAACAAGAAATCAGATAATTTCTTGGCCGTCCGATGAAAATAATACAGTGCAGAGAATGAAAATTAAAAAAGACGAGAAAACAAGCCAATTTTGTTGAGGTAAATCAAATTTCAACTGTGTTAAATTAGTGCCCACCTAGTTCTTTTCTTAGGAGTTCTGTAATAGCTGAATAAGACTCAAACAAATATATCTGAACAAAGCGAATAAACTAAACAAATGAACCGCAGACCGCCATAAATTAATTATGCAGAAATCCAGCATGCAAAAATACTGTTCACTTTTAAAATCTAAAATTCCCAAATAAAGGCAACCAAAGGGAAGAAACGTGACAATAAATTTTCATTGAAGACATAGATGAGGCAAAGAAACCTGTCTAAAAGCAAAAAAATGTTCAAAATTTTGCAGACATGCATCGCTGCATGAACTGCATGTTCAAATAAATTTTCATGCTAAAGCGAAAGCTTGAGTTTTTACCGACAACTTTTACAGTCATTTTATCGGCTGTGGCCTCACCAATCATTCAAGAAGTTGAATTCAACTTTGAAGTAATACTGCACATTACCATTTTTGCATTCTAAAGTCCAGGAAGCTGCTTTAAATCCGCGATCTGTTATCAAAACTACTCACTTGAAAGTGCACCGATGGTCATGCTTTCGTGGTGGTTGAAGGAAAAATTCTTCACCAGAAAGGTTTGGGGACTCTGTATACCTTGATATTCCACTCTGAGGCCACCTACACATTGATTTGTGTTTTTGTTTTCCATTTTAAGTCCCAAAGAAGTAATTTCTACGTTTTAGGGATGAAAGCAAGACCTTGGAAGTGTGTAGAGTCCCCAAACCTTTCTGGTGAAGAATTTTTCCTTCAACTGCCAAGAAAGCATGACGATCGGTGGGCTTTCAAGTGAGTAGTTTTGATAACAGATTGCGGATTTAAAGCAGCCCTCTGGACTTGAGAAAGCAAAAATGGTAAAGAAAGTGCAAACTCAGATGTCAAACAACAAAGGTAGGATAAACTGCGAAAAGTAGAATGTAAAATGAAGCATTGAATTTTGGCGGGGATGAAACGCCATACAACATGGCATAGTGACCACTGTCTTTGTAACGCTGTGATTGGCTGGTCATTTAGGGTTTGTCTGGGTGTGGAACAGCTTGAACAATGGTATGCGTACAGGTGTTATTTTTTCACGCTCTTCCCCTTGCGCGTGACTCACGCTTCATGCTCACCCTGCTTTCGCCTCTTTTGGCCTAAAATATGCAAAAAAATATGCCTGTTCTGCAGGCTAATTTGCTCTAAATGCATGCGCAGATTAGTTAGCATTTGTGTCTTCTATATATTAGGTGGAGGATACATTGCATACGGGATCATACACAAATGTTGAGTGGTTTTCCTTATGGTGGAACCCAACTTGTAAGAGGCATGCATTCTGCCTCATTAGTGTTATAATACTCTATTTCCATGCAGTTTTTTATATGTCGTGTGATGTCGGGTAGCGCCACTTTTTAGTACAAAAAGTGAAACGTATCTTTTAGAATTACCCACAGGTCGTTTCAATATATACCATCTGCTGTTTTCAAGCTACAATAGTATGTTTGTCAGGGTTTAAATAAAGAAGGGAAATGTATAGCTTTTCCTTAGCTTCTTGTTTTATTTCTTGCCTTAATTGTGTCTGTGAGAGAGACCAAAAAGTTCCCGAGTTAGTGGCTTTAATATTCTGCAAATTGTAAATTTGTGACAAAAGAAACCAGGAAAGTACTAAAATATTGCTGCAGACTCTGTGGCATCTAATGAAAGCACAAATTAATTTAATTAGTCTTTGAGGAGAGTCGTTCACTGATGCGGGTGTACACAGCTAAAAATCACTTGTAATTTGGCTCTTGTGAAGTTGTTTAATATCAAATCATGTTGATACTTGGTAAGAAGTTGGCGTTTGTGAATATCTGCCCAGTGAAAAAGTTTGGGTCTGCTATATGGTTGAAATAAAAGAGAGTATTTTAAAAAAGTCCTCTAAAATGGCGCCATTTTGAATGCTTCGCAAAACATTTGAAGTCTTACTAAGCACATTTTAGGATCTCTCTGTTTTTATAAAAGTTACCCAATTTAACTTTCTCCACAAAAGTTATTGGTTTATGAGTACAATGACAGTAGTCAATTGAAAAGTGAGGAACTTAGTAGAGCAATTTACAGCAGGATTGTCATGTTATATCCGTCTAGATGTGGAGTGAACAATGATTTAAAAGATCATTTTTGTTTTAATTCCTGTTGTTGTAGAGAAAGTAAGAAACTAATTTTTGAAATGCCCACAAGTTCAGCATTCTTCCTCGGGTAACTGATTTCTTAAAAATAGGGAAAATGGACATCACAGCGTGCAGTTGATCTAAAATCAGTTTCTAAAGAAAGTGTGCCTTACACAAACAGTTTGTGCATAAAATGTGCCTGGGTTGTGCAGGAAACGTGCAACATATTTTTATGTGTGTGCATAAGATGTGCCTAAGCTGTGCCTAACTTGCTCTGAAATTTTGCTTAAGTCGTGCCTAATCGATCTGTGCCCAAGTTGTGCCTAAAGTTGTGAGTAAAGTCTTCAAAGACTGTGCCTAAGTTGTGCGAAATCGTGCATAATTGTGGCGAAGTTGTGTGTTAAAGAGCTCTAAAAGTAATCTTTATTCTAACCTGTGTGAGGCCTATAATGTAATTGTTGTTATTCGATATAATGAATTTTAGACAGCATTCTATTCCATCTCTAACCACTTCCCAGTGGAAATGGCAAAATGTAGTCTTTATTTTATTACAGTGTAATTAAGTTGACTTTGCCTGTCTTAGTTATAGCATTTGAAACTTTACATTGGTACATAACTACAGTTTAGCTTAACCATGCAATTTTATTTTAGGCGGCTTAATGACTTTTTTTCTGTCAACATGCAAAAGCCAACTGGTATACATTAAGAATATCTGAATGCATGAGAAGAAATGATTAAAAAATACTGTTCTTACCTCTGATAATGTGAAGCCATTCCCAGATCCCCGGCAAACTCAAAACTCGACCATACTCAGTGCGCCTGACAGTGCTACGATTTTAACCGGCTCGGATATATAAGGTCAAAGATTTCCAGGAAACGTTGTGGTACTTGTCCCAAAAATGTGCCTAATTGTTCCATAAAATATGCCTAAATTGTGCCTGGACTGTGCCTAAGCTGTGCCTAAGCTGTGCCTAAGCTGTGCCTAAGCTGTGCCTAA
>Ga0126338_10001480_pt1 | contig 15236 bp, 10 predicted proteins | sample OrbCmetagenome_2_FD_92529 | JGI IMG/M metagenome (GOLD analysis project Ga0126338, IMG submission 92529) | Coral microbial communities from Petempiche,Puerto Morelos, Mexico - Orbicella C C metagenome | ecosystem: Host-associated > Invertebrates > Cnidaria > Coral | place: Petempiche,Puerto...
AGAATAATGTGTATTTGCTGTTGCCCAGTGCAGATATTTGCCATCAATTAAAGGCTATTCACATCACTACAAAATATGCACCTTACTTAAGATGAAGCCATGGACAGAAATCAAATTGCCCAGTTGAAATGAATATCTGTGTGTTTAGACTGATAGTTTTACAACATGTTCCAGTGGATTTCATTTTCACATGGTTTTTCTTGTTGGAGTAATACCAAACCAAATATGGCTAATTAAATATGCATAAATTAGTGTCAAATGGCCATTTTTGCAGGGGGTTCTCCTAACTTGAAGGGAATAAAATATTTTGATCTACTGTTTTGCCACAATCATTCACTCACCAAACCCAACATTTGTGCCAAGTTTGAGCGAAATCAGTGATTGGAGCTGTATCACCTCCTGCCTGGTTCTGCCTGGTTTTCTCGTGGACACACTCTTAAACAAGTTAACAATTTTCTTCTTAACCCTTTCTGTTTCAATCTTAGGTCAAAATTACTCCCAGTGTATTTTGATGATTTCCTTGTAGAAAATACTCACAGTCATAACCATCGCACAAGGAAGTCTAATAATCCACACAAAAAGTTTAATAGGAAAAATTTGGGTGTTTACTCGACTAGAAATAAAGTGATTAATATATGGAACACTATTCCACATGAAATAAAACAGTCGTTTTCAACAAATGTGTTTAAAAACAGATTAAACAGTTTTTACTATCAGAATAATATTCACCTATTGCAATTTAATTAGTACTAGGTTACAATTCTCGCATGTTGATTTGAAATAATGTAATACATAGGCTTACATTTATTTACTTGCTTTTCCCTTACACCAGATTTATTAGACATTTTGTAAATTAAGGTCATTCATAGGGGGACTATATTGTAAAAGCCTCTAAAGGTTTCTTTAGTCCTCCTCCATGCATTCATATTAGTCTTAATTTAATTTGACATGTATTGACCAAAATGGAAATAAACTTGATTTAATTATCATATTCCTTCAGGATAGACTGGGATCCCATTCAGGGTGAAGTCAAAATAATCTATAGTCCTTTCATCCTATGGAAACCAGTGGTCTGATGGACCAGTAGGCCCTTTTAATATTAGAGTTGTTGACTTACCTTTGTAACAACGACAACAACAACGTTTACTTGTACTCTTTCTTGTCTACAATTTATAATGAATACATAGTTACAAGAAGTAAAATTAAAGTTAGTTTAATTTGTAAACCAACTGTGAGGATACGTTTCCCAGTTTCCAATGGAATTACTTTGTTGAAGGATTTAATGCATATTGTGACAGTGCCAGCAACAAATTTGGTGATGGAAAGTGTTTATTTTGCCATTTAGGTTGGGTTATGCCCCAGCAACTTTTCAACAGCCAAGTACTTTAATGTGAGGAACTGCTGTAATACTGCTGAAATACAGCAATGAAATCACAATGTTTTAATTTGTATCACCAAAAAAAAGAAAATTTTACAGTTTTATTAGTTCCAAAGGAATAATAGAGTAATTATTAATTATTGATTATCAAATAATGGTTCATTTGTCTTTTTTGGTAGGCGAAAAAAGGTACAAGACGCTCTGAACAATCAAGGATCTGCGCAACAGAATGGTGATGATGCTCGAGAGAACGAACATGACAATGAAGATCGTCAGCTTCAGGATGAAGAAAAGGAAGATAAAACTAAAAAATGCCCTGTTGACAGTGAAGAAAAAAACAAAGAGGACAAAGGGTATTTTGGCAAACATAAAGAAAAGAAAATGACTATCGTTTTTCATGCTGTCCTTTCACCTCATTTCAAATTTGAAAAGAGTCAAGGTGACAGGATCTTCATGAGGTTTGGTGGAATTGCTTTTGGAGATTTCGATGAGGATGTTGTGGAGGTGCACCCAGAAAGGTAAGCTTGCAGTCTATATGTTATATCAAGGTAGTAATTAAATAATGTGGTGATTGGCTAGTTGTATGGTCACTTTATTTTGTTAAAATGTATATATTTTTTTACATTTCATTGATGTTATTATGATAATAATAAAATCAACGAAATGTGATACTTTCAGCTGCAACTCACCCAGGCATCAAAAGTGCCTGGGTGAGTTCCAGCTGAAAAGTATTACATGAGTGACAATGACACACTACTTTAGGCAGCAGGAAAGCAAGACTAGAAGGGAGGTGATACACCTCAGGTGGTGCTGGTGTAGATACCCTTAAAATATAAATTTTCCAGGCCTACCTTTAGGAGTGAGGCCAAGAGGTGCCCTCCTGGGGCCTCTCCTGGAGGCAGTTCAGATCGGATGATACCAGGGATAGTATGAATATTTTTTACAATAAATATCTATCTGGACTTTTCTCCAGTAGGCCAGAGCTTACTGTTGGATAAAATGTAGCAAATAAATGCACGTCCCTGCTATGAACCTTTAACTTATATCAAACTTCATTGCAATAAGGATTGTCATATTAATGTCCTGCCTGTGTAGCAAGCGTTTCGAAAAAAGCACGTGAAGGGAACAAAACTGCACTTTCTCGGACCCGGCCATAGGTATTTTGCTCTTGATGTGTTCAGGATGTCGGATTATGCATGAATGTCAAATTTCCGATTTCACTTTTTGATTGACGGGCTACTGACCAATCAAATTGCACTATTGCTCTCGTTCGTGGGCGAAAAGAGTTTGGTAAAATGTTTGGGATTAACTGTAGGCAATTCTTTTTCTCTTCACCACCTCCTCCTTGCTCACCCCCTCCTCATTGCTCGCCAATCTTTGCTCACCCCAGGCACGCCCCTTTGCTCACCTGCTTGCTTGCCCACTTGTAAGATCACTCCATGTGGAAAAGGAAAGGAAACAGCTGCTATGCAGGCTATGTTAATGTTGCAGTTCCCAGAGAGTTATGTTTGTTTACTTATGATAGATGAGTGAAATAACCACAAAATATGTTGCAGGGATCACTGCTCTGCAATTGGGTGTCAGATAAACTTGCATTACAACAACAGCAACAACAACAATAAGCTTTATTACCAAATAAAAAAAAACAGAAACTTTACAATATAATATATTAATACAAAAAAGAGGTAATGTTTACTCAGAATAACTAAAAAACTAATCGAGGTGAGTAAAACTAAGTAATGTTTAAGTACAGGAGGTAGGTTGGCACTAAAGCTTGATGAAAGCAATTAATTACTTGACTAAAAGCTTAACTTATCTCCCCAGCACTAAAACCTGTGCTGGATCATACAAGTCAGCAGAGCTAACACGTGTGTACTGGAAACCTAAATCTAAATGGCACTACAAGCTGAAACCTCTGGTCAGCATCATGCTAGATTGTATACTGTTGTGACTTGCTCAAATTTACTATTTCCCCAGCACTAAGAGCTGACACCACCACCACCTGCTGGACAAGAAAAAGTAAAAGGAGCACTAAAAAGTGCCACTAATTTAAGTAAAAACAAAGCTTGGGAAAGTCACTGCAAGACTTAACTGCTTACAAATTATAACTGTATGACAACCAAGACTTTAGTGATAGTGTCATAGAGAGAGATTAACCCCACTTTACTAAAAAAATAACAACTATCAAGCATCCAAAGGAAGGGAGGGTGGGAGTTACAATTTACTATTTAGTTACAATTTAGAAGACAATAGTGGTATAGCTAGCAAATGATGCTAAAGTTCAGGCTAGCACTCTTTATAGCCAGAAAGTTGTCTGGATGTCACAAAATTTTGGTCAAATTTCACAGGTCTTGCATAAGTCCAGTCATGATGTATTTTAAAAAAGCTTTTTGTTAAAATAATGATGTTAATAAAAAGGCAAGTGCTTTGTCTTGATTTATTAACCAATTGACGCCTCTGTCAGCCGTAACTGGCTGTGACAAGGATTGCCCTTTGTCCCACTTGTGACACCTTCACCTTTTGCCAAAATTGGCATCACTTATACTCAAGTTCTGCAGGAAAAAGAGATCTTTCCAATGATACCCAGAGTGATGGGTCAGTTGAGCATGAAATATGCATGAAATGTTCAGAAATTGGAGGGAAAAACTCGGAGCAAAATTTCCCCAAACTATACTTAGCTACTCTGTGGTAAGAATTTCCCATCTTGATTATGCTTTCTTGGGAATTCTTGGACCAGAAGCAAGCCCACAAGAATGTCAAAAACTGCAGCAAAAAGATAGAAAAGGAGAAAAAGGAAAGGTGAAAAAAATTGAAAAAAAGCCTTGTGACATAGCTATAGTGGTCACTTTCTTGTCCAATATCAAAAAATTTGTGAGCATGCCTAAGCAAAAATGTCACAAAATGCGTTGCTAGTGCCAGCCAGCCAGATGGTACAAGTTTGATAGCTTCTCTCGGACAAACCAAAGATTTTTGGATGGTTTTTCTCTAAGAGAATTCTTGGCTCAAAGCCTTGGTTGTCACACTGAGTGCGTCATGATGGGCCTGAACAAAATTACTCGTGCCCATTCTACTAGATGGGCAAGAGTCTTTTTCATGGTTTCTGATGCCATCTTGCTTGGGGGGCAAACACAGCAAAAATTACAGTCAGTGAGCGGTAAAAGTTTGATGCCTGATAATTAGAGAATGTAAAACATTCTGAAGATTTCATGAGTTACAGGAAAAGGATACCTAACACAAGTTTTTAGGTGAAATTTGAAGAACATAGATATGCTGTGGAGTGAGGAATTGCGTTTTTAAATTTTCATACAAATGTCTCTAAATGTTCCCACAAATTGCGACCCGATTTTAGAGACAAATATATGCAAAAGTGATAACATTAATCTAGCTTTTCTAGCGAGGCTATTTCCCTGCAATAGACCATATACATATTCTCAGTATTGGACTGGAACTAGCTTGCAACTGAGTCTCAATTGCGGGAGCCTTTTTAAATACAAACTTATCTCTTTTTTATGATATTCCCCCGAATTAGCCTCCATTGCAAGTTAGTTCAAAGCGAATACTGGGAATGCAAATGTGGTCTATTTGATCAGTAATCCCTTTTACCCGGTATCTGTAGTTTTCAGTTCATAGATATTTGCGAACTTTAATTTTTCCAGTAGTGTTTAGACATTAGATTCTCCACTTTTTCTATAAATTTACTGAAATTTTTACCGTAAGGTCTATGTTTATCACACTAACATGTCACACGGGAATGCTGTTTACCCAGCCAAACAGCCTAGCCTGCAGACACAAGAATTTTGATGACTAAGTGGGCAGTTCCATGGTAATATAGGCATGCAAAAATAAATAAATACCCTTCTGTAGATATAAAGAATGTCACTGTCTGTATTATTTGGGTCTAGGTACCTGGAAAATGAGTTAATCCTTGTTCAAGCAAAGCTCTTGGTACCATGTTCCCTTGCTTCTCGCAAAGTCCCTTACAAGTATGTTGTATTCAAAGCAAAAAGGAAGGATTCAAGGGAAAAAGAGAAGTATTTGTGGGAGTACTTAGTTAGCTGGGGAGCTATGAAGAACAGATGCCTCCAAATACCAAAAGACAGATGTCAAACTGGAGGTATTATCATTTGATGCATTTTTTCTCTTCCTTTTCACTGGCTGAGAGCCTTCCACATGACCTACATATAACTGAGCTCAAATAATGGACTGCTCATGCATAATGTGTAATTCCAGAAAATATCAAGACTCCCCACCCTTGTGCAACTTTACACATTTCTTTACATTTTTTGGTCTGATACAGCCCCCCATCCCACAGGAAATTCCAATGTCTTCTGTAGGGGTAGTATGGATATTTTCTGGAACTGCACAATACTGTCTAAATGTGTTATGCCAAATTAATGTTCTGCTCATTTGGATTAGTTGTGAGTGTTAAGCCATGTACAGTGCTTGCTGATTGCTGACTGAAGACCTTTGGTAAAGAAAAATAAAGATGAGTGAGCATGTGTTGTTACAAACTGACCCATTGTTGCCACTCTTGTGTGAAAAATGATACAAGGCTTCCCTGAGCTGTCAGAAAGTGATTTAAGTACAAAAACAAATTTCGTAATCAAGTGATAACTTTTTGAACCTCGTTACTACAAAATATCATGACTTGCCAGTGTCTGGTAGGTCAATTATCTGCCTTAGCCCTCATCTTTGGCCAATAATTAGTCTGCTCACCACTGTACTGACAAATCACAATATTTTGCTCAACCTTGTCCAATCACTGTTGCATGTACCTGTAATTATTTTCTATCAGCTGATACTTGTATACCTGGTATATACACTACTGTTTCAATGTACATCATTTTAAAGAAAAAAATGTCAACATGTAGCATTCCTTCTTTAGCAACCTGGCACCAGTATGATGACACTATTTTTAGTCCACCTGGCTGGCTCCAAAGTCTTCGCAACAAGATGCCATTTTTAAAGAGCATGGATCCTGCTGATGGAAGGAACATTGCAACCTGTGCCATGTTGCCTCGCTGGGAGGGTTTCACTACAGATGAAGCTAGGACAAATATGACCCCCTGGGAGGCAGTAGAGGCTGTAAATGATATAGCTTACTGCATGACAGAAACCCTGGTGGAGGAAGGTGGGCACTTCACAAGAAACATTCCTCTCTCATATGACTTCAGCAGGGTAAGTCACCACTTAATACATTGATTGATTTCACCATTTTTTGACACTTTTCTGCTACTACAAATTTCTGAATATTTCATTCACTGGACAGTTAAGTTCTAGCATAGAATATTTTTCTGATTTGCCGCTTCTTTGTAGACTATGAGCAATTGAATTTACTTCTTGAAATCCTCTGCATAATTGGCAAAAGTTAAAATTCTGCAAATTAGGGAAATAATTGAGAAGGGGCCAAGGCGAGACAGGGTAAAAAATGACTGCCAAGGTTTCTTTGTTATTCAAATTCCTGTTCCTGATCTGTCAATAAATTTGTCTGAGTCACATCTGATCAATTAGTACCAATTAAGTGTTTTTTGGATTGTGAGGAGTGGATGTGCAAGGAAAAGTTAGGCAGGATAATTTACAAGCCAAGGCAGCATTGGAACATATTCTTTCATATTATTTAATTTTGAATGCATAAGCCTCTTACTCTGGATCCTGAAATAGAATCCAAATGATATTGAATAACTTCAACGCAAATGCTTTAGTTGACTTGTTACTGGTGATAGCCCCTCTTTTGAACCAAAGCCTCTTGTAGTAGTTGGTAAACCTAGACACCTCTTGGGTGGATGTTGGGATCCACAGAGTATGTTTGTTGTTTGATTGCTAATATTTGCTGTTGCCGTCGACAGCCTGAACCATGCTCAGCCCACTGTGAGCTTCATGAGTGCTTGCTTTCGAGCTCCCCGACATAGGTGAATGAACATGAAGTCATGGCAGCTCACTTTGTATATGATCCCTTGGTCTCGGTTACAATGTATTTGGAAAAGTGTATTAGGTTATATTCTTGGTTTGCACGTGATGTCATCATGTTCTAAAATCAAAAACTAAAGATTTTTATCCTCATCAGGCATGAGAGGTGCTAAATTTATATCTGTGTACAACTTTTCAGCTCAGTAGTTTGCAGAGTTATGATGGTGCGTGACGTATACCTACAAACACGTTTGTCAAAAAAAATGTATACTTATCTTGTGATTTTTAGCCTATTCAGAAGTTAAAGTATTAGGAAAAGTACTTAATATGTAAATGCTTGTTTGTTCAGTACAGATAATCAGTGGCCTAGATAGCCAAAGTAAGTTCCAGATGTTTACACTATTTTCCGGCCATCATGTTGGTGTACCACGGAGATATACCGACATGGGGGCTCCATACTGGGCTCTGTAAATTTGTGCAAAATATTTTAATGAATATCTGAAGTTTGGGAAAACGCACAAACTTAAAACTTGGAAAAGTGTCTGCTTTATCAGTCTCCTATAACATCACAATTTCTCAGCTTTATCCATGGAATGGTTTTCGAATAATTTTTTTATTGTGTCAGGATTGCGTGACAGTGCAAAGCAAGAATTATTCACATGCATGCCCTTAACACTGATTTCTTTGTTTTCCATTGTAGATTTTGAGGGACTTTTTTAAGGAAAAGATTGAGAAGAATTCTCTACCTCAATCAGATGAAGATCAAGACAAAAAGAACAGCATTCTTCCCTTGGTGTCGTCAGTAGCAATTGCATATACTATTTATGTACACAAAGTGCATCTTGATCCTCAAGAATATGGAAAGCTCTTTTCCTCTTTGGTTCTGCGTCCAGATCAAGAAGACCATACATGTACTAGCTTTGAAAGGCTTCTGAAGCATTTTCCAAGTGAACAGTGGCAGTGAGTTCTTTTTTGTTAAATTTATAACTTACACACTTTGCTCAAGATTTGGGCTCACAGACGGCAACTGATCCTGGGTCCCGGCCTGGGGCATGTACTCCCAGAAAAACTGGGTGGGGTGTGCAGCCTGCTTCCCAAAACGCTTACCCTATTTATGACCAAAATCTGCAATATTCCCTTCCCTATTTATGACCTGACCAAAAATTCAAAACCCTATTTATGACCTGACCCTTCAATTAAAACCCTGTTAACTTTACAATTAATTTCCTAGTTCAGACCAATGTTAAATTACCTTAAACATAATTTGTGAAGGGCTTTTGTTGATTTTCTTTTTGATAATGAAGAAAGAGTGGGTTCGTCTTAAAAACATATCCATATCAAGGCTAGAGTGCAAAAACCATACCCTATTTATGACCAAAATGGTCAAAATCAGCTAACCCTATTTTATGAATATAACGGCTGAAAAACCATACCCTTTGGCGCCGCTCATATGTAGCCCATATAAGGGAGTACCCTTCCCCTTCCCCAGTCCTGGGTTCATGAATAATTGATACATTTTAGAAACTTAGGTTGAATTATCTACAAGGAATGAAAAAGAGAAATGGTATTGCTCCCATGCTAATTTTGATGTAATAAACAAATTGGTCCTTATTTCGTATGATCATTGCATTGATTCATTTATCTCTGTTTGCATGAAAGTTATACCTTTGCCTGAAGAGTGATGATAATTTATTATTTAGGAACCTTGGAGGAGCTATTCAAGCTATTTGCAGACATGTGGCCAAGAATTATCACAATGTTCATGACTGGCTGTTTGCTGTACCATTGGTTCACTTCCTGACCCAGGTTTCACAGCCTTTTGGCAATTCTCTGTTGCTCATGGAGAAACCTAAAGATAAGGATGATACATGGTGGGGAGCAAATGGATTTGACACAAAATCTGTCAGAGAAAGGACTTTTACAGAGCACAGGTAGAGATAATGTATTTGAGCATTTTATGATAAAAAGGTACTAAAATTTATTTAACATTCATTCTCATTGTACACAAAGAGGTTCATTTATGTGAGTTATACATCTTTCAGTATTCGTGACATAAGGTCAGCTTCCATAGAGTACTGCTAGATCAGATCACATCTGCCAATTGTCAGACATTTCATTGCCTACAATTTCAAGTTACAGCGATTATTAAGGGTGTCATGCTGAATTAATGGTGACGTGGTCAACTCAGTATATCAGGGTTGTTAGAAAAAAGTCTCATTACAGTTGTATTGCCACATAATTTCAGCACAAAGGCAGTGAATATATTTTCACATACCTTACCAATTGTTCCCTTACTGGAGGTTAAAAGCTATAGAAAATTTGAAACAACCATCTAACAGAAGACAGTGGTGATGGTCACTTTATTAGGAGAAGTGAGGGTTTTTCAGAGGTTCAATTCAATTTTTGTGATAATAAACTTAATTTCATTTTCTTTTAATGTTGTCTCAGCTGTCCTTCCTTGTTGCTGAATGTGCTGGCTCCTTTGTTCGAGCTGGACCCTCTCTCCAGAAGGACATTCCTTCTTGTAGTTCCTTTACAACAATATGGGAGAATCGCTACTTCTGGACAGTTCGCACCTGTGGAAATATACACTACCCTTGCTAGATATTTATCAGAAAAGAGTTACATTCTAAAAGAAGAGGTACATTTTGGGTTTCTTTGTATTTGTGTAAACTACCCAAGGCTTATAAGATACCTGTTTTTACTTGGAACTAGTGCGCAAACATATATTGTGAGTGGCTTAGAGAGATTGGCAAATGTGACTCTTGTTATATATCTTTTATATGTGGCGTAGCTTTTTTCCTTCTCTCTTTCAGGGTTTACTGATTTAATTTATTGCAATCTATTTAATTGAAGGTTAGATTAAGGGAGAAGATATACAGTAAACAATAAACCTGATTGCAAAACATTATGTACAAAAGTGGTACAGTGGAACCTAATTGTTTTACAGCTAGTCCTCGTTAATACGGTTATTTTATTTGGGCCTGATTGCAAAAGCTCAGTCAATCATTTTCTTCTTTAAAGAACCCAATTGCCAAATTGCCATAATAATTGGCAGTCAGCCAATTAATATGGCTAGATTTTTGCGGCGTGTTGGTGACCGGGTTAACAATAGTTTAAGAAAGAAAATCAATTTGTACGCAGCTTTGCATTGGGGTGAGTTGTTTTGTCACAAGAAGGGCTTCTTAAATACTTTATATTGAATACTGTTTACAGAATGCCTGTCAGTTCATTGCTCTATCAATCTGTTTTTATGACTAGAGGGATGCAGTTGCCACCGCCTTAAGTGTAATTCAAAAGGATGCCAAGACAACCAGTGAAATGAAAGCGAAAGAGTAGGGATCTATTTTTATATCTTACCATACTATATACCATCTAATACATAAATATTTAGATTGGACGCCAGTTTTCGTGGGTATCTTACAAAGTTATACATATATGCCTATACTTGCAAACAAAAGTAAAATGCGTCCTTTCTGGACATTCGTGACAGAGTTCTGCATAAAATAAAAATGATCATGCAAATGCAATCCATAATCTGATACAGTTGACCACATGTATTCACCTTGATTATGGTAATAATGAGGATGTTGTTGTTTTGGACAAAGGAGCAAACAAAGATGCCAGGATTTTTAAATCTTGGCATCTATTGGTTAGCTCCTCAGTACGGAGTAAACAACTTTTGTGTTTGGTGCAAGGTCAAGGCCAAAAAAGCAAACAAAAACATACAACAAAGAACTTTGTTGGGTTTCATAACCATTCCCCTCTATTAACTATGTTTTGGAAAAGAAGCGTAAAAGTATACATTATGACAATGTCAATTAATAGACAACCAGGGATATTATCAATAGACAGTTTTGGCCTGTTGTGCCTCATATCTTCATTGAAGCCGGGGGAACTCCCATATAAAAAAGACCGGGTTGCTCGTCGGAAATTTTGAAAAGAACCCCTAAGAGGTACCAAGATCCTGTTTTGTGGGCGTGGCTTGAAATTTTTTTCTTCCCTAAGAGGTAACGATTCTTACGTAACACATTATCTTTTGTCATATTTATTCGACTCAAGACTCTGAAAGGTACCACAAAAGCTGCTGTTGTGGACCGTTTGATGCTAAACAGCCTAAGAGGTATCAAAACCGCGTTTTAAGCCCCTAAAAGGTACGACGAGCACGCCCGTCATTTTTATATGAGAGTCCCCCCGCTTCGGGCATTGAAGACCCGCAAAGGCAAGCAATGTCGATGAGAGTTCTAAGGATATGGCATTGATGAAACACTGTAGACAGCGCACTTCCACTACGTTATACACACAATGCTTTTTGGCACAATGTTGTGTGTGCTTTAAAAGCCGGATTTTGCTGGTGCTAAAAAAAGTGGATGTAACTTATTTCCATTTGATTTTCATCTTTTTCTGGAACAAAACAACCCGCTTCAGAGTACGTAGTTTGCCATATCCTACCCTAGAAATACTATACATTTGCTTAATTTACGAACTTTGTGCTAATGCTGTTTTATTCCAATTTATTTATTAGATTTGTGGCCGCTGAGGATCACATCACTTTCAGCCAAGAAGCACTTCTCTGTGTCATCTCTTGTTTGAACATTCTGAAGGCTGTTTCTTCTGATCGCAATTTTAAGCTGCTGTGTGACTGTTTAGGTAGCATTGAAGTATGGGTCTCAGTGCTAGATAATTCAACTGTGCCTGAGCCAGAAGAAAAGCGACTGACTGAAAAAATGAAGCAAATGGTGGCAGAGAGTTTTGACGTTGTAAAGAAGTGGTTAGAAAAGTTTGTTTTTTTCGGCAGTAAGATTCCGTGGTACAGTAAAGATGAAACGGAAAAAGAGCTGGAGGTACACATATTTTATTTTGATTATTTAATTACCATTGTTCAGCTGTCGTTTTGAAACTTTGAGGCATTAGCAATCATAGCCAACATGAGCCATCAAACGACGACGTTACGGTACATTTTTTTTGTAACAAACGGAAAAGATTTTAATTTATTGAAATAAATTATTGGGTTGTTGGCAGACGGCATTAGTCAGATATTCTGTATTATTTAGATAATATCATGGGTGACAAATTCTCCTGAATTTTGGCGCAAGATTTCAACATTAATTCATTTAATTTTTTTTTTTTTTTTTTCCACTTAAATTGCGATTGACACTACTTACAACACTGGTACGTCTACTTACCCAATTTACAGCAGTAATACTATATCTTATTAGATGTTTGGTGTGTAGTATTACTGTATATTTTTACCAGTTGTGCCGTATTTGGACGGTATTCGCTGCAGTTGGACAGTAACAACTATTTACAACAGTAATCATACAACTATATTTACACGATTACGGTATATTCTAATGCAAATCAAAACATGCTGCTTTGACGTTTTTGAGGGTTTTGGATGGTCTGATGCAGCATATGCAATAATTGATAACAGAGGCTCATAACTTACTCTAAGCTAGGGGCTAATTTTTGAAAACTGCTAGCAGTCTAGCTTGCACTAGCAATTTACAACAGAATAACCTCAGTGTTCAGGCAGGTGCGAAGTCTTTATTGAAAGCGTTGCCTTAATTAATGAAGTAGCAAATTTATTTGCGTCCAAACCATTTCGAAAAATGTTAGCATTACTACTTATATTTACATTTAATTGTTTGTTCACCACACATACTGATATTTGTTGAGAAGGCAATTTGTTTAGAGGGGAATTAAGGCAGTGATTATGTTATTAAAGGTAATTAGACATTTTTGTCCTTTCATCGTTAATATTATCAACTTGGAAAGGACAAAATGTGTATGTAACTTAAATTTATTCTTAGATTTGGACCAAATTGCTCTGTCTGGACTGGGCAAACAAGGAATGTGCAGACATTTGGAGAAACCTTGTGTCAGAGAAATTGAAAATTCGTTTGGAAGAGGTATGGGAAAATCTCTTTGAGAGACTTTTCATATTAAATTTGTAAGACATCCTCTTATCTCCATTCCTTGTTGTTTGAAATCAAATCAGATTATCTTGAAAACATGTTTTGTTTAAGAAAGATTTTTTGCAACCGTCAATATGCATATGTTAATTTCATGTACAGCGTGTTTCCTGGGAAGCCTGTTACCAATACGTTGATGAACTGCGTGTGGGACAAAAGAAGAAGTTTCTTCACGCAATGGCACGTTTTGAGAGAACTCTAGCTAATTTATGCCGTTGTGTGATCATGGGTCGCCCCTTTATGTTCTACGGTTTTGTCAACTGTAGTGCTTTTCATAGCAAAATTCATTAGTCAGACAATACACTGCTCCCCTTCTTTTGTGCCTCAGTCGTAATCTGCAGACTAGTAAAATGGAAGTGAATGTCTTGCATTATATCTAGTTCTAAAAGATGAAGTGTTCCTGAGAATAACTTTTTAATTGTCTTAATTTTATCACGTTTTGTTCTAGTGTGATTGCAATGATTTGGTTCAAATCCTCACTAAAACTAACATGACAACACAGCATAACCATGTTCAAGACTTGGTGTCAGAAGTAACATTCAGAAAAGTTGAAAGCATGCTTCAGGTATTCAAATGCAATCTTTTTGTCACAATATTGTAAACATCTTCGAACTGGTAGTAGCAAAAAGATGTTTTCGAAACTCAAAGGTCGTGTAGTTGTTTTGAAATGTTTAAATTCATTTGCTTCGTTGTATTTTTTAGTTGAGCTAGGTCTCAACTGCTTACCTACATTGTAAGTGTCGCTTAGTTTATTTATTTTCCCTTTCTCCGCTAATTGGTTGTGGAATACTAAAAGAACTGCCAAAAATTACATCATATAGCAAAATTCTGATAATGATGTAATGGATTATTAAAACTCTTTATATGTGTGCAATCGTTGTTTGAATGGTCGCCTACTTTGATGTACGTAATATCCACCTGCACACTGTTGATCTGTTTTGCAATGGTAGAACACACTGTGTCAAAGAACGTTTTTCTTATTTTAGAGGGGAAATGAAGGTGAAATAGTTTTCAAGAACCTTTCTGAAATTGGGCTTGACTCACCTCAAGCCTCAAAATGTGGTGATCTCCTTACTCTGATGCTAACAAGATGTTGGCCAAAACAACAAGGAGGTATTCCATGCTCAAGTAAAGCCATTCTCGAGCACGTTTTGTCATGGAGACTTTGGCCATGCTTTCTTCGGAGATTTGGTAATAACAATATGTTTTTACGTATTTTCATTGTAATGTGTTGTGTTCTAGTGTGTTGGTTTTACGCTTGAAATCTGTTTGTGGATCAGTTTAATTGTGAGAGCGTAAACGAAGTGATCTCTTTCCACTTTGTGCGTCATGTAATCGAGCTTACAATTCAATTAAATATGAATCAAGAGTTCGCTTAGTCTTCCGTCGATTCCAGTTGTTGTCTTTTCCCTGCTTTCTGTTGCCTAATAGTCTTATAAGGACCTGGCCACCTTTTTTTAACCTACTTAACTATTAATATTGTAGGGGCTTTTCTTCTCTTCCAGTTTAGTAAAATTGTGTCCTGTTTAAGAAACGTACATGTACTGTTGGCAGCTATCTGTTTTGTGCTGTGGGTGGGTGAGAGAGAGAGAGACAGAGAGAGAGAGAGAGAGTGAAAAAGGCGTGGGTATTTGCTACGCTAACTACGTATTTGCTACGGTAGCAATTACTTACCAGGTAGGTATTTGCTACGGTAGCAAATACGGAGGGGTGGGTATTTGTTACCGAAAGTGAGTATTTGCTACCGTAGCAAATATGGAGGGTAAGTATTTGCAACCAAACATGCGTAATTGCTACGGTAGCAAGTACGGAGGGGTAGGTAATTGCTACTCAAAGTAGTTTAAGGTTAAGTGTGCTCTATTGCTCTATATTTATTCGGAATAAAAATGTTACCGTTATTCCCTTGCTTCTACACTTAGATTGGGCAACTCCGTCTTTAATCGCTGGAAATAAACGGCTATGTGAGGAGAAAAATG
>Ga0126338_10001481_pt1 | contig 15235 bp, 6 predicted proteins | sample OrbCmetagenome_2_FD_92529 | JGI IMG/M metagenome (GOLD analysis project Ga0126338, IMG submission 92529) | Coral microbial communities from Petempiche,Puerto Morelos, Mexico - Orbicella C C metagenome | ecosystem: Host-associated > Invertebrates > Cnidaria > Coral | place: Petempiche,Puerto...
AATAATAATAATAATAATAATAATAATAATAATAATAATAAAAACGATTCATTAATTAAAATGGAATGTTATTTATATATGCCCGAAAAACGGTTGGATGTATTCACTTGTCAATAAATTATCAAATTACACCGATTTTCTACAATGTTCAACATTTTCTTTTCAATTACGGAAATCAGTTCTGTTTTCGTTTGACCAAAGCGAAACCAAGTCCGCAGCAGCAAAGCGCTTTGGTGTCTTTGATAATCGAAGATTAAAATTTTTTTCCAACTAAGAATCAAGCGTTTTCCTAATCTTAATTATAAGCCAGAAGATACAATCATATAGAAAAACAACAGCAACAACAAAACAGACATTTTATCTCAACAAACTGAATACTTACCGCCGAAGTTCAATTATAAACTGGGAGGATTTTTTTTAACTCTAACGGACTCACTCGTTCCGTAAATCTCTTTGAGATGACGTGATCACCTTTAAACCGGGTTTTATCAGATAGTAATTTCCAACCCCAGGCTTAAAAATGTTACTTCATGGCCAGTTACATAATCTTACTGACCTGCCTCAGCGAGCCTCACAGATTAAAATGCCAATTTTCACAACAAATTCCGCGGTTAAGACTGGGAAATGAAAATGGTAATGTTTTGGCTTGTTTTTGCTGTTGTTTTCACATGTCTAGATCTCTTTTCGTGCCCAGAAATCACGCCACCATTCTCGGCTCTTTAAACAGGCTTGTTTCCATGTTTCTGACTTTTACTCGTTTCGCACTTGTTTTTATTCTAAATAAGTTAAACTGAGGAATGAAATATCTGGAAACCCTGGGTTGTTGGCATATTGAGCATACTTCCTCATCACTGTACCAAAAGGCATTTCTAACGACGTCAGTAAGCATTTTTACGATAACTGCAAAAATTCTCACGCGCTCATTGGCTAATTTTCATTGTCAATAAGCGGACATGCGATGCGTCAACGAGCGAGAGCGGACAATTTGACAATTTGTTATCGTAAAAAACAAAATTCTAGACGTCGGTTTTTAATGCGTCTTTAATGCGTCTTACTGACAATGAATTTCGCTATAACATTGTCAAAGTAGTCTGCGGATCCACAGCTTCTTCAATATTGTGACGAACAATTCATGATCAATAACAGGACAGACGCTTGAAAAACTGACTTCAATTTGTTAAATAATAGATTTGTTATGTATTATGCGCCCATTGTTTCTGCGTATCCTCTCTGCGCACGTAGGTCATGTCGCAACGTCACGCCACGTTATCAGGGCGCGTGGCCTTTTTCCTCCTTGGCGTCATACATCAAGCGCGCGCTAAGGAAGAAATATATAGAGGATATTACACGGTGGGGAGAAGATATGAATTTTTTTGTTCGAGTGGCAAGAACAATATCTTACTCGTTCGCTGCGCTCACTCGTGAGATATTGTTCTTTTTATTATATAGACATACTGATGACAGCGTTTTTGACGATTTTCCGAAGATTTCCGACCACTTTCCGAAGATTTCCGAAGATTCGGCAAAACTTGTCCGATGGTCACACGAACGTTGCCGAACATTTTCCGAAAATTTCCGAAGATTTCCAAAGATTGCCGAAGACTTTCGAGGAAGACCCAAAGATGTTTCGATCATAAACCGACGAATTTAGTGAAATCATCTATATCTTCACTAGTGAGGATATGAAAAATACGCCACTCGAGTCCCGGATGTGGTTTCGTACGAATTTTACGAGTGGTGTATTTTCTAGTAAAACACTCGTGTCTATGTAGTAAAAGCAAATACAGGGCTTGGTACAGTTTGCGTTAAAGATGATTTCCAGTCCGTACTGCACACTCTCTCGAGTTTGTTTACGTTTTCTATTTCGATTCATGTAAGACATCACAAAATGTAACGTTTCGCAACTACTTATATGAAGCAAATTCAAAGTTTCGTGTCAACCGCCATTATGGATGCGAAGCTTTAATTTATTCTGCGTTCTTTCTCATATCACTTGATGAAACAGCTTCGCCGATGTAAAAATCAATGAAGCTGTTGGAAAAAGAATTTGAGAGGCCTCAAAGATAAGGTATGTGGTTCGTAACAAATAACATCGATTCGCTTTCCATGTGCGTTCCTTTGGGGTAATCTGGATCAGGATCAGTGATCCAAGATCTGTCTGGATCACGGTGCATCAAAGGAACTGATGAATCCATTCAGGTCATGGATTCATTGGTTTTTTTGATATACCATGATCTAAACAGATCTTGGATCACTGATCCTGATCCAGATCACCCCAAAGGAACGCACCCTATAAACATTAGGGTGCCGAGACTGCGCAGGAGGGACTGAAAATCGTCATTAACTCCACCTGCAGTTTACTCTCTTAAATGGTCGGTGGCTTCCTCTTTTCTTTTCCTTTACTGATTTTCTCCATTTTGACAATAAACCAAAAAACATCTTTACGCGAGAAGGTACAAATATTTCGCCTTTGCTGCTCTCGTGTCACCGAACTTTTTTTCAAGACTAAATTTATTCTAAATTTATATTTCCAAGGCCCATTCTGTGTGGCAAGTTTTAAAAATATACGAGTCTTCGGGCGAGTCAATAAAATAGTATCAAGCTTAACATGATATAACTTGTTTATTACTTATTTGATAAACCAAACTTAGTTTAATTAATCATTTCTTCAATGGCCGTTTTCGCGCTAGTGACGGATAATCCGTCTAAGACGGGTTATCCGTCCAGCACGGAATAGACGGATAATCGGACGGATAAAAATAGACGGATTATCCGTCTAAAATGAACACCGTTCCGTTTCCACACTAAGACAGATTATCCGTGCTGGACGGATAACCCGTCTTAGACGGATTATCCGTCTCTAGTGTGAAATCGGCCGATACAGAAATTTGGTACCCAGTACTTGGATAATTAATTAACGCAAGATATAGCTTAGATGTTGTTATTTTTATAACCAGTTATCAGAGCAGCTTGTTTGTGTCTTTTCATTTGATAACTAATCCCAGACCACTTGCCTCACATTTGTGTTTAATTGTCTTTCACAGAACGTGCTTGGTCGAATCTACCAGCGTTAGCGGATAAACGCTACTGCCCCACGTGATCAATTTCAAAGAATCCAGATCAGTGCTGAACTAACTATTGACAACTATTCGCTATTGTTCGCCACTATTCGAGACTATTTACCTGTTCGTACTGCAAGTGAATATATGAAAGATCATATAGTTGAACTGCGAAGAAAGATATGAAGACATGATTGATCATCGCAGTTATATACACAACTTATGCAGTTTTGAAATTTTAAGGTAATTCCTTAGTATTGCATTGCGCATCCCTACTGCGCACGATTTTCGCGTCATTAGCGTGCGCACATGAGCGCGTGCGCGTACAAAACATAAGAGATTTCCCTCAAACTAAGCTCGATAGCGAAATAAATGCTCCTTTTCTCCTAAACGAGCACGGTGACGCCCGAATTTTTTTTTCAGGTATTTGCTAAGAACAGTCAAATAAAGAACATATTTGAAGAAGAAAAAAGGTTTGATAGTAGAACATGATTTTTTTTTTGGGGAAATAGTTCCATACTGGGTGTATTTTGGCCAAGGCGAGGACTTCAAGCTAACCAGGGAAATGTCCGAAAAAGTGCAATGTTCCCACAGCCAGGCAATCAAAAACGGCTTCAATGAAGCAATACTGCTTATGTGAATAAAAGAAGCCTTACTCTCAAGATAAAATTTTGTGTCTCTCAAGTAACCAAGACTTAATTCTGTGTGAAGGTGATTCGAATTTATAACGCCCAACCAGTAAAAATAGCCATTTTAAGAGCCTGCTGACGCGTAGACAAGCATGGACCCCATTTTTTTTTGTATTTTTTTTAGTGTTCATATCATGAATGTTAATTATGCTAAGTTTCAAAAAAAGTTTGATAGTAGAACAATTTCAAGGAAATTACCTTAATTTTAAAAAGCCTGAAAAAAAATTCAGGCCTTAACGGGATTGGAACCCATGACCTCTGCGATACTGGTGCAGTGCTCTACCAACTGAGCTATCGAGTCAACTGAAAGCTGATTATATTGTGAGTTTGTTATATACCCGTAGATGGTGAAGAATGCAAGTGAATATATGAAATATCATATATTTGAACTGCGGAGAAAGATATGAAGACATGATTGATCATCGCAGTTATATACACAACTTAAGCAGTTGTGAAATAAAACCTTAAAAAAAATTCAGGCCTGTACGGGATTCGAACCCATGACCTCTGTGATACCGGTGCAGTGCTCTACCAACTGAGCTATCAAGCCAACTGGGAGCTGATTATATTGTGAGTTCGTAATATACCCGTAGATGGTGAAGAATGCAAGTGAATCACTTGCATTCTTCACCATCTACGGTCAGTGTTCAGGTCTGAATTTTTTTTCAGGCTTTAATTTCACAACTGCCTAAGTTGTGTATATAACTGCGATGATCAATCATGTCTTCATACTATTCGCTCTTCGGGTTTTCCAGATACCCGAAATTACAGGGCAGAAATCCTGATCCGGCAATTACAAGTGCAGTTGAACCTCTCCACAACGGCCACCTTGGGGACAGAGGAAAGTGGCCATTGTAGGGACGTGGCCGTTATATGGAGAGGTAGGGGTATAATAAGACATTGTTTCGGGGTACAACATTTTTATCTTAAAAAATGCTTATTGTAGCAGGTAAATAACTTACACAATCAAAATTTTATCGATAAAACAGAATTCAAACAAAAATAGAGACAACGACGCCCGGTATGAATTAATTTTCGTCGCCTTTTACAATAAACTAGTGAGACAATCTCAGATAGTGCAGAGTACAATTGATAGCTCTGGCACGGTAGTCCCATAAGTACTCACCCCCGCTCGGTTCACTTCCGGTTTGTATCCACCTTAGTAGTCTGCTAGGGCTTTTCCCATTAGCAGTGTGTACGTTTCAAGGTTGTATTTTCATTCAAGGTCCGAAAATTACGTACAATTACTGTTTGTCACGACAGCTTTTAAATTTTATTCTGGTGTTTTACGATGATTTTCGTTCATTTTAAATTCAACAACACGTTGAACAAACGCGACAATTTAGCTCTTCGCGCCAACTTTGTAACTTGATACTTTTTCCTGGCAAAGGTATACGTATGTAACATGAAACTCTTGTTTTCGCCGAAACACACGGAAGATAAGCTTGTTTTGGGGGGATAAATGAAAGAGAGTTAAATATCTGACGAAGAAATGGAAGAGAAACGATTTTCTTTTTTCTCAAAACGCACATTTTCGTATCACAGATGAACAAAAACTAATTTAATTATCAGATAGTCACGGAATACCACTTTCTTTTTCTGTCGCCACCTTTGTTGTTAACAATAAAACAATTCAAAATTAATACACAATATTGATTGATACCACTGGGAAGCGTTTCAATGAGAAGTATTGTGGGTAATTCTAACAGATACGTTTCACTTTTGCACTAAAAAGGGACAAGTGGCGCTACCTGACATTATACGACACACAAAAAAGCGCGTGGAAACATAGTATAGTACACTTACGATGCTAGAACGTATGCCTCTTACATGTTGGGTTCTACCATAAGGAAAACAACTCAACATTTGTGTTATCCCGTATGCAATGTATCTTCCACCATGTATAGTATGTATCTTCCACGATGTATGGAAGACACGAACGCTAATTAATCTGCGCATGCGTTTAGAGCAAATTGGTTTTGTTCCAAAGAGAATAGTACCACAAGGAGAGCAAGGGGTTACTTGAAGCAAATATATAGCTTTACGATTTTTATTCCTAACTGACGTAGACGTAACATGTTTTACGTAGGGTACACGTGTACCTTTCCCACCTCACCCCCACTACTCCCTTGTCTCTAGACCAATCAATTAATTGAAATTAATTCATTAAACAAACATTAAAGTTTCAACCTCAGCACATTAGGGCCATAGGGGCATATCGTCTTAGCGCCATAACGCCTTAGTGTCTTATCGCCAGGCAGACCCCAAAACCATCCCAATAGTGCACTCTGCATTAAAAATGGGGCTTTGCGTACACCGTTGGTCGGTCGTTGATTAACTGGCCGTTGTCAAGCGGCTATTTTGGCAGCTGGGACACGATTCAGTGGCCGTTGCCGTTGTGGATAGGTGGCCGTTGTGGAGAGGTTAAAATAAGAGTGAGCGGATCAGTTTTACATCTGTATTAATTATCAAACTAAATAGAAGTATCGAGTAAACAGCGTAAACCGTCAAACTGGCTTTTATTTCCCAACAATCTGGCTCGGAGTCCAGGCATCCTGTTGATTTTATAATTTAATCCGTGTCTCTCAGTTCAGCAGCGTAAATTTCAGTGGTAGCCATTAGAAACGGCGATAGTATAATTATGGCGTAAGTAAATTTGGAGACCTTTCTATTAAACAATTAGATTATGAGCTCGAGATTTCTATCACGCATACAAATCGAGAGCGAATAATCTAATTGTTTTAGTATAAATCTACTAGTCGTTCAAAACTTTATCTAAAGCCTCTTCACAGACACTTCGAAAACGCCAAGAAGCGGCCGTCATTTTGTTAACAAGGGCACACCGCTACGCTACTATCTATCACAGAATAGATAGTGAGTAGCGTAGCCCACCAGAGAACGGCATTCGTGATAGAACGCTAGTGCATTTAGACTAATTAAACAATAGAGTGTTTCTGTCGAGGAACTATCGGCTGATAGTTTCCCTGCGGAAATTTGATGTTCTTAAAACAAATATGCTAGTTTTAAGAATATCAAATTTCCAAGGAGCAACTATCAGACCGATAGTTCCGAGACAAAAACACTCTATTGTCTTTATTGTTCACCACTAAATTTTCTACCGCGCGCCAGTTCAAAGATTATGTTGAATCATTTTCAACTTTTTAAGTAAAGGCCGTGAAAGCCAAATGTGAAATGTGAAAAAGAAACAAACAAAAAATCTCTTGATACAATTTCAATTGTTTATTTTCTATAAGCCCGCTTGTTTACAGAAATATTTTCACAGACGAGTACAGCATAACTATCCATCCGGGTATTTTCCACGGACGGGCACTATATGGGCCGATAGTGTCTCTCCGCGGATGAACACTATCGCGTCACGTGATCGATTTAAACCGATAAGAATAGGAGAAAATTTAGTGGTGAATTATAATTAAAATTAGTAGAATTCCACCTGAACACTAATGCAAATGCTGCAATCTGATTGACTGAGCCATTGCACACTGTCAGCCATCAGTGTGCAGTGGCTGGAGGTCGTCATCGAAAGAGTGACGTGTTTTTCGTTTCCCAAAGTTTTGGAGGAATATTTTGATGCAAATGGCTAACTAAAATTCCTGAGATGACTAAAAGAAGGACATTTACGGTTTCCAGACTTTAAAAACTTGGAATTACTGAAAAAATGATGCGCGGTGCACACAACTGCAAGTTCAAATGACAATTAATCCAAGCGATCTTTCTCAGGCACAAAGTTTAATAATACGTCGAGAAAACACTGGAAACTGTTATTTGAAATAAACTTCAGCTAGAATTCTACTAAAACAATTAGATTATTCGCTCTCGATTTCTATGACGTGATAGTTGATTCGGCCTTCGGCCTCATCACCTGTTCACAAAATGGCGGTCGCTTCTTTTCGCTTTCGAACTGTCTGAAAAGGCTTTATTAAATAATTTACTGTAGATTCAAGTGATTTATATTAAACAATCAGATTATTCGCTCCCAATTTCTATGCGTGATAGAAATCTTGATCGAGCTCATAATCTAATTGCTAAATGGGGGCAAGACTCACTCAAAAAATGGCATCCATCCAATTTACATATTGTCAATATCTGAAAATGCAACTACGATTTCTCAGTCCAGATTAACAACAAGTATTTGAATACTCTGTGCTATCTATCTCTTTTCTGCGAGCCGCACAGTTAATTCCAGAAATAATGTTAAGTGTAAAACAAACAAAAAGTACGTTTAAAAACAGAGGAACCGTAGCCAGGACAAAACATATTAAAAATTGGCTATATAAAGTTAAAACTTTCGAGCTTTCGGCTGTCAGACTACAGCCTTTGATGGATAGAAAAGGAAAAATGACAACTACAAATATATATAAAAATAGTTGGGACTATGAAAAGAATATATTAAAATGGAAAAAAATATGTGTCAATAAACTAATTGTACTTTTTTAAAAGAATAGAGTATTGTTTGGGGAGCGGCCTAGAATTGTTATCTGCATGATTGATCGAAGTGGTGTGCCATGATTCTAGCGTCTTGCGAATACGTGAAGAACCCTTGTCAATCACTGGAGAATTATTAAAGTCAGTAGAGTGATTTGAAGACCAAGCGTTTGCGACATTGGAACGTCTTGCACTGATAAGTCTTCACATTCCTCACGAGTTCTTTTTTCCAAGTTTCAAAGCATCTGCCAGTCTCGCCTACATAACTCCATGGGCGGTCGGGCACAAGATATTTTGTAGACCACATTTGGTTGAAGTTCAATCGGAGGTCGGGATTTAGGAGAGGAAAACGCCTGTTGTAATGTCTCGAAAATCATGTTTTGGAGCGATTTTACAATACTGGGCCACTTGTTAACATATCCCTCAACGCTTCTAAGAACGAAGCATATAGAAACAAAAGGAACCATTCAAATTCAGTCAGATGTAAATGAGTGGCCCGGTATTCTACAATCTAGACGATTTCTTCTTTAGAATGCTGGAGATGACATTTTGGGGGTAATTGTTCGATAGTAGAGCATCGGTGACATGATTGAGTTCAGCCTCTTTTCCTTGTTTCGTGCTCGAGAGTTTAGTTGCATGTTACAACAGGCATTTCCCTCTCCTAAATTCCGACCTTCGATTGAACTTCAACCAAATGTGGTCTACCAAATATCTTGTGCCGACTGCCCATGGAGTTATGTAAGCGAGACTGGGAGATGCTTTGAAACTAGAAAAAAAGAACATAAGGGGAATGTGAAGTCTTAAGCAAGAGGTTTCAACGTCGTTAGACACGCTTGGTCTTCAAATCACTCTATTGACTTAACTAATTCTCCAGTGATTGACTAGGGTTCTTCCCGCATTCGCAAGACTCAAGGATCATGGCACACCGCTTCCATTAACCATGCAGACAACAATTCAAGACCACTCCCCAATCAATATTCTATTCTTTTAGAAAAGAACAATTAGTTTATTGACACATATTTTTTCCCATTTTAATATATTCTTTTTATAGTCCTACCTATTTTTGTATATATTTGTAGTTGTCATTTTTTCATTTTTATCCATCGAAGGCCGTAGTCTGACAGCCGAAGTTCGAAAGTTTTAACTTTATATAGCCAGTGAACGTCTTAATAAATTTTGAGTGGGTTATAAAAATGTAGAAGATTGAAAACAACACACAAGCAGCCGACATAAGTAGCCGAAAGAGTATTTGAAGAATATCTGAAGGAGAAAACGACCACAGCAAATGCCGTAAAATGCGCAGGCCGCAGACCCAATAACTGTCACTTCGTTCGATCTTGATTGTTATAGATATCACAAAAAAAACCACCCTTATTCAATGGTTAAAACGTCGCGCATTATTTGAATGAGTCTTTCCAACTATGTCTTATATTGATGATAATGGCTGCTATTTACAATTTACATCCAATTTTTAACATATCTATAATTGCAAAAGAGAGAGTCACGTTGCTTTTAGCCCTGGACGCGCATCAAAGTTCACATTGAAAAACTGGTGATGTTTGAAGAAAGCTGTTCGAGTAACGACATTTTTTGCGTCTTCTTGTTGACTCAAAGGCACCTAAAAAAGAAGAGCCAAAAAAGTGAAATAGTTGTTAAACAAACAACAACAACAACAACAAAACAAATCAAGGAAATGTATATAATCAGTCACATTAGTAAACCGCTGTCTAAAGATGTTGAAGGTAAGAGGAAGCTTGATCGACTACATACAATCGACTATAAACAAGCTAAACTAATTTCTCTGAAGTTCTTTCAAGTTAAAATTCTCGTCGAAGCCACTGTCCCAGTTTTTCTGAAGAGTATTCTTTCCAAATTACCAAAACCACAAAATGAAAGTAATTTCTTTGTAAACCTGTTCATGGCCGTGATCTACGGTTTGGTAGCCAAGTCCTGCACTTAAGTGAGAGCTCAGGGGCAACAGGGTGAATCGCGGTGGATTGGGAGCCAGCGGCATAACATTGTGTTGGTCGTGAGAGCCTTGGGAAGGGCGCTGTGTCACTCCAAAAGAGTGAGTGGAGTGCTTATCCAGACTAGATAAGACGCCAAATAAAACCTAAAAAAATAATAACAATAACAATAATAATAATAATAATAATAATAATAATAATATTATTAACAAAGTCAGAGATCAAGAATGTACTCAACAAGCGTAACTGTATGAATGACAATGCAAAGATTTGTTTTTAACTTTTCTCTTAGTTAAATGTCTGCATCCCTTCGTTCCAAGTTTAAATGCCCATATATAGTGGGGTACATTTTACAAGACGATATATCTAGTTATATCAACATTACCATTTAAATTGCAAAGTTATTTAACCAAAAATAACAAAGTGATTCAACCAAAACGCAAGCAAGTCTATTAAAAATGTTTTTACTATTGGGCATAAATATCTAAGCTTATTACACCAAACTGAAATTCCACCTTGTAATATTAATTTGACAACTGTTGCATCGCTGCCGAATTGAACAGCTTTTAACTGCTCGACAATTGCAAAGCGTTTTTGCCTTGGAGGTGATTAATTTGGGCTGAAAGACTCGATTAACTTGTTTTTAAATGCCTCCAGAATGAGATACATCGGTTCGGTTTCCCAGGAGACCAAAATAATCAACGCCAAGTTAAAGGGCTTTTAAGGCAACGAGTTGTAAATGGACGAAACATTGAAAAAACCACTTGGACAGTTTCCAATGTTTAAACATTACAATGGTTTTTAACAGCAACGAGTCAAAGTCTAAGCGGATCCATAATACGAACTCTATTTGTTTTAGACAATAACATTTCAACGAAGCCACACTTTGTCATCTGTAATGTTAATAAACCGCTGAATTAAACATAGGCTGCAAAAATAATAACGCTTCCCGAATGTGTATCACACACGCAACGCCTATGACAAAACCAAGGACTGGCACTAAAGCTAAATCCCTTAAAATATTCTCTTTTCTTTAAAACATAATTCTCCGTTGGAACCTACTGGGAAACATTGAAGGGGTATCGGTGACTGCATGGTTCCCTTTGAGAAGTCAAGTGAAATCAACGGTATGTATTTAAACGAGACAAAACACCCTCTGAATAATGCGTCAGATAAACTTATTAAACAGACTTTGACAACACGATGCAATTTCCCTTTAGGGCAAAAAACACCGTAATTGTTCTGTTTGTCTTGAAAATAAAAAGAGCCGCTAATTTACATTCTAGGTCGGGGTTATTTCTAAAAGGTAACCTAAGGAAACAATTTTTGGGAAAAAGTCACAAGACTGAAACCATTGGTTGCTAGTCGAGAAAACATACGACAACGGCATACAATTCACTTGTCTTTTGTTGAAGGAAGGCGACTAAAAAGCACTCCCGGATTGATTTACACATCAAAATCGCTCATCAGCAGTTGCTGTTCCAAAACAGGATAATAAAGGCGGTATAGAACACTGAACAGAGGAGAAAACGAGTGACAACAACAACAAGCAGTGTGTCTAAAATATATCATGCCCACAAACACAAAAATCAAACAGAGAACCATTTGCTAGAAAACATAATAAAGTAATCAACCGATAAATCTAGAAAGAGAGAGCGTTCACATTTTCGTCGGTGAAAGAGAACGCCCTGTTGACTTTGGGTGGACCGAACAAGTTACTTCAATAAAGTAGAAAGCCCGGTTAACGCGCGAGCCAAAATTAAACATTTATTTACGTTTTCGTGAAAGTTCGACTCAAATTACATTGTCCGCCAAGTATGAAGGGAAAAAAATTCATCTCTCCTAACGGCTCGCTCAGGGAACTAATCAGAACTGTTCTTGGAACAGTTTGACATTAAAACACGGTATATTCGCCTTGTTTGTCACTGAAGCGGAGAGAAAAACAAAATTACATTATTTACCCTCGGCAGTGTTTGAAAAGGCTAGTGGGGCCGAGCAAACAACTAGAACAAATAATTCAAATTGAACATAACATTGTTCAGAAAGCACAGATCGTTCACTCGGCTGAAATTCGAAATGACGTTGAAGAGGTTCTTTAAACAACAACAAGAACAAAAAATCAGACGGTACACCTAGAAGAAAAATGTTTCTTGGACTTTATAGTTGTACAGGAAAAATGTTTTCATTGGTAGCAGCTGTTTTAAGTTACGCTACGTACTCGTTACCCAGTCCGACAGCGTTTCCTCCAACAGTAGCAAGCGATGCAAATTAAAATGTCGCGTCAACGTTGAATTTAAATCTGACATAGTCGAATTAACACAATAATACCAGTCGAAGGTAAATTGGTTCTGCTCTCGTGTACGAATACGCGAGGGAATATCACCAACAACTGTATTTTCTTTGCCTAAGAGTCACTGAGCGCTTTTCCATTGGAACAAAAATTCCGGTTTGAATTCCCGTACCATTTGTTCCCGTTTCGGTAGTTCGGGAATTTTTCGAACAAACCACAAGATGTATCGATGGTTACACATACCCCACATCTCTGAAGCTGCCTGTTAAGGTTTGTTGAAATGTGAGGAGAAAATACGTCCAGATCAAACGGGTCCACGCAGCTTTCCAGAGTGTCCGTAACTTGGTCAAGGCGGTCTGGAAACTCAGAACGCTCGTTTTCACCACGCCCCATGAGAATGGACATAATGAATTTCAGGTCGAACAATATCTGCAATGCCTGGTTTTGAGTTAAATTCGACTTGTGTTCCTGGACTAATTTCTCGTGCGTCAATAGAACTCCATGTGATAGGCTCGTGACAAGCTCGTGCAGCAATTTCCTATTTAAAAAAAAACAGACACAAACACTTAAAATAATACGGCATAGGAGACCACTAAATAACGGACCCGATGGAAACAGAAAATCTCTTTACTCTTTCTTGGTCGCTTTTTCACATGAGACCAGTCGTGGTGTGTTTTGTTGTACACCAAACCGAAAATATATCATACAAGTTTCCAGATTTCATTGACTGTCAGTTCGGTCGACTTATCCTGGGTGTATTTTTTGCATGTTTTCTGGTCGTCGGCTTCCGACCCACACGGAGAGATCACCCACGGGTTATTATGGATTGGACGACAGGCAGCGATCATAATCATACATGTAACCAGACCGGGATAAGGCTGCGCTGCAGCTCCCTTTGAATTTTTAAAGGCTAATGACATAAACACAAAAGTAACGAGTCTATATTACAGTTTCCTTTGATGGCTACCTGTCTAAGGCATGCGCCCCAGTTCTGTTGAGTTCTTGGCAAAGACTGAACAGCAAAGATGTTACGTGAGATGAAACCTGTCCGCAAAGTGAAAGAAGCAATTAAAAGAAATACCACCTTCAAACATGATCTGTCAATTCACACAAACTACCTGGGTAGGAACGCTTATAATAGATTCTACTTTCTTCCCTTCCTCTGATTCCTCTTCAATCTTGACCGCTTCCCAATTCTAGACAAAGAAGATATTAATGGATTACTAAGGTACAAAAAGAAAAGAAAAAAAACAACAAAAACAAAAACAAATAAATAAATCAAGGAGTCATCATTCTTCCATCCTTTGAATAGTGATTCACTCATCCTTTTAATAGTGATTCACTCCGCACCCTTTGGATGGTGGTTCATCCATCCTTTAGATAGTGATTCACTCATCTTTTAGATAGTGATTCACTCATCCTTTAGATCGTGATTCACTCATCCTTTAGATAGTGATTCACTCATCCTTTAGATAGTGATTCACTCATCCTTTGGATAGTGATTCATCCATCCTTTAGATAGTGATTCATCCATCTTTTTGATAGTGATTCACTCATCCTTTGGATAGTGATTCATCCATCGTTTTGATAGTGATTCACTCATCCTTTGGATAGTGATTCATCCATCGTTTTGATAGTGATTCCCTCATCCTTTGGATAGCGAATCATCCATCTTTTGGCAAATACGAAAATAGAGGAGCATTAATCCCAGAAGAACAGCGAACATGTTTAGTATGCAAAGAAAATTGCATAGAACACGAACAGCATTTCTTGATGTATTGTCGGGGATATACCACATTAAGACGTGAGCTGCATTAGGGGTGGTGAATGGTAAATGCGAGACTTTGCGAGACGGCGAGACCAGCGCTTTTATTTGCGAGCCCGAGACATATTAACTTTTTTGATTGCGAGACCGAGACTTTAAAGTGTTTTGAGTGCGAGTGCGAGGGGCTCAGACTCTTAAAATTCGAGCCCCAGATTTAGTTGAGAGCTATAAGAATGAACGAGAATGAGCTTGTACAGAAGTCTTACAAAGGAGTCTTTTGTCGTAATTACTTGTGGCTTTAATTACACAGTTCCACAGGGGACAACAGATATTAAGTTCTTCGTGGGTTTCATCATGAGCTATCGTGGGTTGTGTGTGGCTTCTTGATTCCCCTTTTTGTCTTTCAGTCAGCCTTTGCGAACAAGCTGGAACTGGAAATTTGACTATAACACACTATGTTAGGATATCCTAGAATAAAATAACTGTTTTTTGGCGTCAAAATGACGTTGCGGTAAGTTTTGTGGCTTTTTGTTGAATTCAGACAATTTGGCAAAAGTTAGGATTGACTTTTTCTCGGAAATTTGAAAGTTGCTTTATTGAAATTCAATATCAAGTGACGAGAAGACGTCATTTATTACAACAAAAAAACGAATCGGAACTTCGAAACCCTTAACCTTGCAAAAAGTCGAGACTCCGAGAGAGCTTTGTATAAAAATCGAAACTGCGAGACACACACAACCGCTAAAAAAACGAGATGGATGAATAACTATCCAAAGGATGAGTGAATCACAATTTTTGCGAGACCCAGAGTTTTTGAATGACCATTCGCCACCCCTTGGACTCACAGATTCCAAACGCTGACACCCATTACCCCAGTTTAAGTGATAACGAGAAGACGAAGTATTTACTTTGAGCAGAAAACACGGTTACATCTAAAATTATAGGAAAATATATCCATTCAATGTTTTAAAAAAGGAAAGAGATTCTTGGTTCACAAATGTAATAAGTACTATGAATTTTTC
>Ga0126338_10001482_pt1 | contig 15229 bp, 6 predicted proteins | sample OrbCmetagenome_2_FD_92529 | JGI IMG/M metagenome (GOLD analysis project Ga0126338, IMG submission 92529) | Coral microbial communities from Petempiche,Puerto Morelos, Mexico - Orbicella C C metagenome | ecosystem: Host-associated > Invertebrates > Cnidaria > Coral | place: Petempiche,Puerto...
ACACGAGATCTCGACTTATAACACGAGATCTCGACTTATAACACGAGATCTCGACTTATAACACGAGATCTCGACTTATGAAACGAGATCTCGACTTTTAACACGAGATCTCGACTTATAACGCAAGATCTCGACTTAGTAACACGAGATCTCGACTTATAATGTGAGATCTCGCGTTAACAACGCGAGATCTCGACTTATAATGGCGTAATAAAAGGATGTTCAAACCATCGGGATCAATTGCTCTGCCTTACGGATAGAGTCTCGGTTGGAAAAAATTTTTCGATGGGGATTAATTGCATGTCGTTAGCAGTGTGGTTAGGAGAGGACAGGAAATGGTCCGCGGCTGTAGTAGGTTTAGATATGTTGTTAGGTCGGGGTCGTCTTTTGATCGTCGTTTCGTCTCTCCTATGTATTGTAAATTACAGCGGTTACATTGAATCATGTTTTTAGTGTCACAGGTCAGGTTAGATTTTACGGGGCGCGTTTCCCCAGTAGAAAAGAAGGTATATGTAGTAAATCCTTGAGAAAAGTAGGCAAGTAGCACAGTTTTTGCCACAACGGAAAGAACCAGAAAGAAGTTGAGGATTGATAGGATTAGGAGAGAGTTTAGCTGTAACTAGTAAATCACGAAGGTTAGGGGAGCGTCTGAAGGCTACAATATGCAAATGCTGATAAACGGTTTTGCAGCGGTTAGAAGGGAGCAACAAATTGTAATGTTTTTCGATGATGTTAGAGATGTGAGGAAGTGATGGGTAGAAGGTAGTTATAAATGGTATATGTTTAGGTTTGTTGACGTCTTTGCCGGGTTTGTAAAGTGAGTCTGCGGGGGATTAAAATATCAAAAATATTAAATATTAAAAATTAAATATTCTACATTTTTGTACTTAGTCCTGGGGAAATCTATCTGTTTTGCAAAAAAATAGCTTTTACAGCAAAATTAAGGCCTATTTAGCGTCATGGCAGCCCAAAAACTGATTGATTTAACGGTTAAAAAGGGCATTTTTTTTGGCTACCATTTGGGCGTGAAAGGGTTAAATCGACCAGAAGGTGAAGAGTAGAAGTTTGTATTTATAGAAACAGAGACAGATCTTTTAGGGCCGCCGCCCCACTTTGGTGCCGTATATATATTGCAAATATATTCCATTACTCTCGCTTCCGTTATTTTTAATTAACCCACATTTTATATGACGCGAACGATTTTGTTTATCATTTTTCTGCTGACTAACTCCCTCTTGTCGTCATGTGGCTTGAAGGTAAAGTTATTTAAGCGATTCTAAATTAAAACGGGTTAAAAACAAAAATAGACTTGCGGCAAATCAACTTCATCTTAGGAAAACGGAATTGAAGAAAGTCTTAACAGAACAGCTAGACACCAAAATAAACGAAGAATGGTGGATACAGAAAGATGTGAATCAATAATAGGGAGTTAAGAAAACCACGACGGTAAATGGCCTGACGACAACGTCCTTAAACAAAAGATTTAAAGAGCAGAACAGGCTGCGTACGTGCGTTATAATTCTTGGTACATTTCTTTGCTGTCCTCTGCAAAACAACAACGTGAAATGACCAAATCCCGCGTTGTCTGGAGAACGTGAACCACATACGACGGATATTTTTTGAAATTTATATTTTCGAGCTTGCGTTCCCGCATAACCAGTTTAGTGATCAGTTTGGCAAAGAGAAACAAACTAAATGGCTTAAGGTAAAGAGTATCGCGAGATTCGTAGGTAAAGTATAAAGTCATTTTTTGATCGACTTTGTCTTCGGCGTCGCCGTAGCTTCTTATACTCCCTAATAGCTTTTAATGAATTGAAAGAAAATGCTCCAAGCAAAATCACCTACGATACCTCTTCAGCCCCCATCTCTTCTTGCAGTTCAGCACGAAAACCGCGGCGAGAATGGTATCCGGCCGTAGTTTGAACTGTTCTGCAGCCTCGTTTGCCCGAGAACGACTTAAACATAAACTGCCCTCTAAAATTGCTTAAAAACCGTTCAAAATTTCGTTTCAACGTGTTGAATCGAAGATTGTACTGGACACAGTGCAAAACATGTTCTTTACCGGCCATAGAAAGTGAGTTTCTCTTAGTTTCAACGATTTTGCAAACGCGGAAAACGAAACAATGTTCAGCTTAGAACTTAAAGCTAACAGTGATCAGAGAGGTAAAGTTCTCATATCACTGAGATTGTCGATCCGGTACCGGTGAGGGCACTTTTAAGGGGAGCAGCAGGAGGTGTAGGCGTCAAAACCCCAAAACACTAGCCTGTTGGAAGTGTGGGCGCGTTTTAGCAAACTTCTTAACATTTCTGCAAAGCAGAGGACAACATTTCCCGCCGGAAAATAAAGACAAGACAGTGGTCTAACTCACTGCCCAAAGTCGGAACCACTGCAAGCCACACTGATGGTTGGTTTTCCAACCTGCGGAGGGTTTCGGAGACACCAATCAGATTAAAAAAAACTGAATATTCGAAGCCTTTCCCAGCCGGAAATAATCTAATATCGGCCTGTAACTGAAATATTGCTCATGTTTAGCAGAAGTCGAGCGCAAGGGGGCAAACTAAGCGTAGATATTCCTGTACGAAGAGCCTTTCTCTGTAATTAATTAAGCACCTTCTCAAATCAAGAATGTAGCAATTTCCCGAATTAGCCAGCAAAAACGGTTAATTATAATCTTGACTGTCACACGCCCTAAGTTTAGTATTAGGACACACAGAGTTTATTGAAAACCAGTAAAACGATCACATTCAGCTGTTAAAAGTTAAGTCTAGCAAATAAATTAATCGATTTTAAATAGCTCTGTCATAGCGTTTTTAAGCTGTTTCTTTGTGTTTGATATTTTCAGAGCTGAAAGCTACATTCTTAATAAATTGCGTTTTCCCGTTTGTTGCGGTTTCTTCTGGACACATGTTCGCCCTTGAGCCGGTGTAGGGCGTCGACAAATCACGGCCATTTTAAAAATACTTTCCGCCAAGGTGCAGCGCGGTTTTCGTGCCCGTACAGCCCCGGACAAATATCTATGACAGATTTAGACCACTTCCGCATGTTACTTCAACGCATTAACATTTTTTTTTCTTTGAGGAAAAAGGTAACTATAGAAAACAGTTTTTCGGCTAAGTGCGTTTTACACAGAAGTGTGCGAGTCTCAACTTCAATTTAATATCTCACTCAAAAATGTTTTCTTTCAGAAGCGAAAAGAAAATATTTTCTTTGAGACAACACTGAAGAACTGGGCAAAAATAGATATTTTTTTGTTCTTGATCGTCTACATCTAGAATGTTTTCAGTGTTTCTTGGGTTTGCACATTCATTTCCGCACGAATAATTAACCATTAAGTTAATGAGAACCGAAGAAACCAGAAATATAGTCAGCTTCCTTTTGATTGGCTCTCGAGAAATATTCAAAGTCTTTTCAGCGCGACCTAGTGACCTCAGCATTTTGAGAAATATTCTGAAAATGAAATGGTGCGTGTAAACTGATCACAGATGCCAGAAATCGTCCCTAAAAGTTATTCTAAACACTTTGGCTCCATTTCAGGCGAAAGATTCCAACTTTATCATTATACAAACTCCGAGCGTGGCTCGAAGATCCATCGGTATTTCATAAACTGATCAAAAGGAATGATCGTATTGTTCGCTCTTACGTAAGGGAAAACGTAACGCTCTGTGAATAGCAATTATTGATAATCACCACCGCGCCCTATTTCTCCTTGTGTTTCGAAGCAACGGGGTTCATTAAATGTACTCTTTATTGAGATTTTCACTACGTTTGTGTCAGAAATAGTTGTGACTTGTCTTATGTTTGATAGCTTTTTCTGCCGAATATGTCCAATGTTTTTGCTCGACTACGGTGTAATAATAGGGCATTTCGCAAGCTATGTTATGATAATTTTTAGATTTCGCTAAACCGGAAACATTTGACAGGCGAGAGACTTATAGCCCCTCCTTTTCTTTCAAGTCCTAATGGGTTGCTATGGGAATCATGACGAAAGCGCGCTACACTTGGCGTGCGGGCTTCTAATTGGTCCGCTGTCGCATACCAACACTCAACGTTGATAATAGCTGTCAATCATTTTCGCGCTAATAACAATGTGTTCATTTCACCGCGTCTATTGGTTATGAAGTAGAGTTGAGAAGAACAACAATTGAATGGTCTTAAGATTCCCGCTTACCTAGACGATACTTTAAACTGAATTTGAAATGCCTTCACTACTCGTCGTGGACAGTCCAAGAAGTTATCGTAGAATTCAAGTGGAAAAGAAGAAATTGATGGCTAAGGGGGCCACTATTTCATGGCTCTCGGACCAGTTAAGCAAGGGGGCATTTATGCTTCTCCTTGACTGCCGGCCGTACTCAGAGTTCGCCCGTTGTCATGTACAAGGAGCGATCAATTTGACGATTCCGTCGCTAATGTTACGGCGGCTAAAGAAAGGCACCAACTTCGCCATTAGTTCGTTAATCACGTCTGAAGAAAGCAAAGTACAGTTTAATAGGAATCTTCACCTCGCCTCGGGTATAGTTCTGTACGATTCGGAAACAAGCGATGTGTCAAACGTCTGTTCGAGCAGTGCCTTAGGAGTCCTGTTGAAGAAGTTCTCTGAGGATGTTAACATTCCCGTCTGGTTGCTCGAAGGTAAGGGCCAAATATATTTTTTTAGTTAAACAAACTCATCTCTATTCATTTAATCACTTTACGTGCTTACAAAATTTCGCCAATCCACTTGCTCATTTGCTGATTTTAAAGGGAGTTCGTCTGTCGCGCGAAGATCCATTAGAATTTTGTTTGTTTTTTGAAGTTTTAATTTAATATTCCTTCCTCACTAATTACTTTGATTTTTTCAATGTGTTCCAGGTGGCTTTGCTAAGTTCGAGAAGAAGTATCCAAGTTTTTGTGAAACGGGCGAAGAAGTCGAGAGGCCTCTGCTCTCGCTTTCCGGACTTACGATTCAAGACAACATTGAACAAGATCTTGCTTTGAAACTTGAACCAAGCACACCTGAGATTACAGATCATCAAGAAAGTCGCACAAAAGTACCTGTACAGATTCTTCCACACCTATACCTCGGCAGCGAAAAGGACTCATCAGACTTGGACATTTTGAAGAAATACGGAATTTCGTATATTTTGAATGTTACTCACGATAAACCAAACTCCTTCGAACATCTACCTGGTTTTAAATACAAGAAACTGCCAGTGGAGGACAATTGGAGAGCGAATTTGTCTGACATGTTCCCCGAGGCGTTTGAATTTATAGGTATGTTCCACGCTAATATCTTTTTATTATTGCATTAGTTTCATTTGCGGGGTACCCGCGCTAATTTTGATTAAAACTTTAATGGCAATGTTGAATAACTATTAAGTAGTGAGGTATAGATAAATAGATGTTGGCTGCTGAAAAACGCCCCCGTTGGTAACGACGAATCGTCTAAATCATTACTTTCGATTAAAAAACCGCAAATGAACCTTCAAAGTAATAAAAGTGGATAAGGAAGAAACTATGGGAGGAAACTATTTGCCATAACATAGCGCGTAGGAGTGACACGGTTGATAGAACGAGCGTTGGGACGACCTTTCAATTGTTTGTTTAGTGTGGGTTGAATGTAGGGAAAATAATGAAATTCGCGTACTACACTTGACGTAGATATTGCGTGGAATGAAACAAATCAGCGTTTTAATTAACCCTCAGTTACAGTTAACGTCAGTTTTCTTCGCCGCGCTTTCACATGTTGGCGAATTTTAGCAATTGTAACATCTTACTAGAGTTGCGCTCTTGAAAATTTTGCCGCGAAAGCGAGAATTTTTAATTTCTCGTAGTCAACGAGACATTTTATTGTTCTGCACTCTGTTATATTGTTGCTGCGGCTTTTACTTAAGTTTGATACCTGCACCACTAACAATCAAATATTGTTTTCTTTTCTTTCTTCAGAGGAGGTCATTACACAAAACCGTGGAGTTCTGATTCACTGCCTTGCCGGAGTTTCGCGATCCGTCACAGTTACAATCGCCTACCTCATTTCAGCGTTGAACATGACTTTGAATGAAGCTTACGACTTTGTGAAACAAAGAAAACCAAGTGTTAATCCGAACCTGAACTTTATGGGACAATTACTAGAGTTTGAAAGGCAATTGCGAACGCCACAAACCCCAAGCTCTACCACAAGCACCTTATCGAGTGATTCTAGTTTGGACAGCGAAGAAGACGTGGTTGACTTAAACATCGTCGCTCCACGTTGTCAGACAGTTTAAACCTCTCGTACAGTATCACAGACCTTAAAGTTATTTCTCTAGCGACAAAGAACTTCTAGCGATGTGTCGAAAAACTTGTGTTTGCAACAAATATAACGGCAGAGTTAAAGATTATTTAGTTTCAGAGAGAAGTACGCGTACTTTAAATACAGAGCAAACTATAATGTAATTAATATTATGAATGGCGCATTAGACCAGATGTGCTGTTTTGAATATTTTGAGGTAATTTTGCATTACATGCAATTAAACTGTAAACACTCTTTGAGTGTACTTCTACTCCAACGAGCTTTCATATAGATTTCTAGCCAATTTCTTGCTAACACCCAGACATTTCTAATTTGTTCTAAAACATTTCAATCTATTCTCATATTCGCAGCCAAAGATTTCTCGTGCAATTTTGTGATATGCTTAATTCTCTTTCTTCATAACAATTACGTGTATCAACAAAAGACTTCATTCCTCTAATTGTAAATCATTGTATAGCCAATGTTTATGATCAAACTACGATCGACCTCGACAAATAGGAGTTATCTGCAATTCGAATTCTTAATTTATGTTCGCGAAGATTTGTAAATACAGTACGCGAAAATGTTGAAACGATATTTCGCGCAGCGCCTGCAAATTCCACAAAGTCAGATGTATATAGTAGTACTTTATTATTAGATATACAGATTGTAAATATATTACGAAATATCTACTTTAATAAATCTAGCAAGTTCCGAAATTGGAAGAGAAACGTGGTTGAAACTAGTCACAACAAATGGGAGTTGGGACTGTTGGAATTCATAGGAAGGAAACACATGTTGTGTTGTGATTAACTTGTGGTGGAAATCACGAAATTTTGCCCCGGGGCTGTTTTTGCGGTTGTTAGGATATCGACAACTGTCAAACAATTACAGCAATCCACCCTTTGTGATTTATTGTTTCGTTAGATACTCGATCGTGTTCAAATCCAGCCGTGTTTCTTGGCAGTTTATTAGACTGACAACGAAGAGAACCTTTCGAGAAGATTGCCAGTCTTTCTGGGAGGTATCTTGATACTTGGAAGAGCTAGTGAAATTCAAGAACGACTCGACACGCACTTCCGGAGTACTGTTACTTGAATGTTGATTCGAAGTTTGTTGGCTTGTGAACGAATGAAACCTCTCCTTAGAATGCGAAAAAAAGTAATTAGGATAAAGTGAACGACCTTAAACGCTTCAACGAAGGTTTTGAAGTTGACCACTGGAAGTATAGACACTGTGAAACGGATAAACTGTGTTCAGTTTTCAATTCAAGCAAAAACCTTTTTATTACTGAGCATTGCTTGGGGCATCGTTGTTAATCCCACTTTTTAAAAGATCAGTGGAAGCAAGAAGCTTGAATGGGAAAGTCGTTGAGTAAACAGAAAGGCAGAATTTAAATAAGCGAGATCCGGCCTGCCGTTGCGGTATTTTGCCTCACGCGCTCGGGCCGGGAAGTCAACAGCACGGTTTCCGGAGTTATAGACTTGCTGGCGCCATCAGTATTTTCCGGCTATTTTTGTTATTGCGGCTACGCATGCGTGAAACCGCGAGGCAAGGCAGAGCGATAATGTGTGGATCGGGCTTAATTAAGCGAGATATCGAGATAGCGTTGGTCATTTATGTGGTGTCCGATTGATCCACTTTGAAATATTGCTCATTTAATCGACAAGGTTATAATCCTACAAGGTTATCTCTGTGTTTTTGAAAAGATCACCAGACAACTGTGGCAGGACACCGGCGGAAATGACCTTCTCAACGCTCCAACGAGAAAGTTTATTTTCAAACCTCTCTCGCATTTGATGTAATACAGAACGGATGTCGACTGGGCAAACTTTGTAGATCGCTTTAATAATTAATAATTCATTCTCAGCGCGCGATCATTTTTCAAGCAAGACCCACACGGTCGCGCGAAGATCAAACTCCGTTTTATGAAATTTGCGACGAAGCTAAACTGTGCTCCCACCCACCGGAAAACAAAGACCGGTAATCTTCAGTCATAAGACCTTGACGAAGCAGTTTCTGCGTTCCTTGCATAGAGCTGAGAGAGATGGATACGTCGATAGGCGTGGGTGTCTGGGTTTCCGGGGGTCGCAGTTTGTGTGTTTTCAAACTAGGAGAGAGGGGAGGTGAGCAAGCAGGGAACGCGAATAAGACTTATAGAAGCTATCCTTTTATGTAAAGTAACGAGTAGACTTTAAATCTCCAAGTTAAAGTAATTTTAAGTGTCTGTGTTTCTGTATTTTCAGCTGTGAGATATAACGGAAAAATAGCCAAAGCCGTTTAACCGGAAAAATTCGGCTTTTTGTAGAGTGTTCCTCTCTGCCTTCCATTGACTTCCGTTAGATTGAGATTGTGGTGTAGTGGATTCGAAGATGGAAAATGTGACTTAAATACACAAAAGAATGATAAACTGTGAGTGCTAGCCTTCGCAGAAAACGTTGGTCGCCTTGGCTACAACGTAGCCTCATCTAGACTTAGGCGCTGGCCGGGACAGAAGACTGATTCTCGTGACCAAATTGCTTATCAGTTACCTCCCCCATTCCCTTGCCCACTCCCTACCGCCCGCGCAAGAAAGCCCGTTCCGCGTATTTAGCATCGCGTTGATGGGAGTGAATAGTATCACTGTCAGTTATGTCGTTGGCTCTACGGCGTCAGTCCTGTGTTTAGAATGACAACGCCAGAGTGTGTCGCAACAACTCGTGATAAGAAAATTTTCCGCTCTTCGCCGAAGCAGTAATTATCCCGACATAACTGGACTTTGTATCTCGCCAAAACGCAAACAGCTAAAGGTGATGAGGCTGTAAATATTTGAAATTCACGTAGGAAATAGTGATACATACTTCATCCCCGGATTTCATCTTCCCAACAGGAGATTACAATTTTGATTTAAGGGGTCAAAAAACAAAACAAGAAAAAAACAAAAAAAAAAGCAGGGACGAAGCGAAAGTGCTTAACTAAGCAGATTTAATAAGCGCAATCGAGCGCACAGAACTAGTTGGGTCAACTTTTCAGTCCTTCCATGAAGTTTTCTGATAACTTTGTTCACCCAACAATAGCAGACATAGCATACATAGCTTTTGTGTAGCCTAATGTAAGCGATCTTTTCATTTGTAGTTTTGAGTGAAATCAGCAGTCCATCGGCAGTTGTGATTTCATTTCACGCCTCACTGAGGTAAACAAATCCGATCCTACACAAACAAATCTTATCTTTGAACAAACGATCTTTATTTGAACGCTTCAGTGATTACTTGAATTAATGACATTAAAGGTTAGATAATATGACCTAAGCAGTCTAATCAGCAGTATTTTTTCAACTAGCAAATTCATTTGTTTCCGATCTCGTTTATGTTTTCAAGCATTTTGTGACTTTTTAAACTAATTAATCATATACTCTGTCCAAGATCAATTGCATTTGTCACTGTAGAAGGCAAAATTCCTTACGTGCTGAACCCTATAAGATCATTACAAAACCTTATCTTTTAATTTTAGAGGAACGTCAGTCAAGTCTATTTTTAGCAGAATGATTCGAGACATCCAATGGCGGATTTATGAGTTAATTAATTTTCTCGATGCGTCGTGCTACACACAGAAAGCGTTGAAAATGACTTAAATGTCGATTAAATGAAGGGCTATCTTACATTCGATGTCAAAAAAAATCACGAATCATTTTCCCTTTTAAAAAGTGAACGAGGTTGCCAAGGCAACGGTTTGTCAGAGGTCTGGCTTCGGACTTAGTCCTCTCTGCACATTCTATTCATGCGCCGCTGAGACACGTTGCTTAGCAACCCCTCAGACAAAATCACGCCGCCATCTTGTTTAAGAACTTTGGCGTGGTTACAAAACCCAGTACTTGTACACGACAAGAAATTTCATGGGAATTTTTATTTTTATTCGAGATTGTTACCAAAACAATTGCTGAGATGTTTTTCATCGTAGTTTCTGTTCAGAAGTTTTTTTAGAATAACACCCTTAACATATACTATATTTCACACATATTATATAGACGTGGCTCAATATCAATTAATTTTTTTTACCCTTCGTAAGAAGTGACCCGAGCTTTACACTGCGGCTCAATCTCAACGCACTTGGCAAAATCGACAAAAATGATGTTGATATGCGATACTGGTTGAACAAGAGGCACGTACGTTGTACGAAAAAAGTTCAACTGTCTTGTCAATAAGCTAGTTTCGATATATCAAAATTCTAATTTGCTTCCGAGGCTGAGGGTAAAAAAAAAACACTAAAACGAATCACATCGAGGTTCAGGGATGGATAATTGATTTCTTTTTATTCCCACTAAGCCTCGAAGCCAATTTAGAATTTTAATACAATATATGGAAATTAAGAATTAAAAGTCAGCGAAAATGAATGACGTTTCGATGATTCGTTCATCATTTTCAAATTCTTAAAACTAAAAGTCAGATTCCTATGACTTCTTTATATCTTCTTTATATACTAAGAATGCGTGCGGAAAGCCTCGCTGCATGTAATTAAAAACTCTACAATGTGGAATGTAGAGAGCGTTGATATAAGTACTAAATAGTTTTGCTTTGATTGAGTGAGATTGGGTGTTCAGTTAAGGTTTCTTTCAAGAATTTAAAAATGATGAACGAGTCACCTAAACGTCACTCAAAATTATTATTGCTAATTTCTATTCTTATTTTTTTATCCAAAGCCTCTGTTATTAGTATATGGAAATTAGCTTGTTCAGTTTTTAACAGTCAGTTCCTGTTTACTTGCGGCTTTATTTGAAGAAGTTCCTTAGCTTAAAACTGTGAAAATAAATATTCTAAAAGTTATCAAAACTGCCTGAGATTCTCAACCTTAATACACTATCCGTTTCTGTTTATTTTACCAAACAAGTTGAATGAACGGGTAAACGATGAAACGCTGTTGTTTTGAATGACAAAGTTTGAGTTAGGGGCGGCTAAATGATTGCACGTATTTATGCAACACAAAAATATTTGATCGTTTAGCCGCTTAAGCCGTCATGCCGTGTGGTCATAACTCGGAGAGTTACTCCACTCCACTACCCCCGTTATTTGATATGGACAACAAACTTGTGTTGAACCTGAAAAACAGGTAATTTTATGAAAACACAAAATCTTAAATATACGGTTTTGAGGATGAGGCGGTTAAAAGTAACCACATTTTTGACCTCTGGTAATATTTTCACCTATCGTGAGCTGCTAAAGTTTACAGGAAAAAATAAGGTCTTGTGATTTTCGTGACTTCAGGTCCCGTGGTTTTATTACCGGAAGCTTTCCAATATAAATCTGGCGCGATTCAGGCTTGCAGTGTTTGAAGGAAGTAACATTTTGGCTGAATTTAATCGCTGATCGTGATTAGATAAGTGTCATGATGTTAGTTTCCTCGACACGTCATAAAATATTCGGCGCCATCTTGTGTTCTCTGCCTGAGGTCGTCAGATGTCGTAATGCTCTTATTTTTTTTCATGGTATATATAGAGTTGTTAAAGATTGAAACCTTTGAACTTTGATATTGCGAATAGCTTCTGCCTACTTGATACCAATTTCCTTTCCAGGTGTCTCGATTTAATAGTGAATGAAATAAGGTAAGGCAAGCTCCGTGATTGAAAAGCAACGGCAGTAAGCAAGAAGACCCAGCAAAGCCGCTATTTAATTTAGTGTCCCAAAGATTATAGTCAGCTTCTGCATCATAAACTTAAAGTTACCAGCGAACAGGCTAAGCAAACTAGAATGAATTCTGTAAAAATGATAATTACAATAATAAAAAACTCTAATTCGTTGAACACTGAGTTTTTTCTGGTCAGTGAACTATTATTCCCATTACGTCATCCTATATTTCAAATTGAACGCACAGTTTGTCAGTTCCTAGTTCTATCCTTGAGTTTCTTGCTGTTATTATATTTGCTCGTTTTTTTTCCCTCCATAAGACTTCTCTGCATCCCTTCAATTTCATACAACACCAATTCATGTACATTGCCAAGCGCTGACCAGTTTGACAGGAATATCGCGTGAAAAAGACAAATCAAAAGCGACGAATATCAAGTTTAACTTGATCCTTTCGTATTGGTTACCTCTATATTCGGAACATTTTTAATTTACAACGAAAATGTGTGACAGTCAGTAGGGAAAGTTATATTTCTTAGCCAGACGACAGGTCAAGTCAAAGGGTTCATATTTTTTTTCTAAGGCAAGGTAGTCTTGAACATTTAATCCTAATTAACGAAAATGTTTGACACTAAGGAAGATATCATGTCTTAGCCAAACTATGGGCTACGTAAGAAAAGATTCATGTTTTATTCTAATAAGCCTTGAACATTTTACAACGGAAATGTATGACAATCAGTGGGGAAGTATCATTTCTTAGGCCTAAGGGTTCCTCTGTTTTTCTAAAGTTCTATTACATTGAGGCTTTGAACACGGCGCCCAACGTACTGTAGCTTTCAATCGCTCACTGTCTCGCACGACTCGCACGGCTGTGTAAAACCGGTTTAAACCCATACCGATTGTGGTGTTGACTGAAATCGTTCTCTTTTTCATCGCTAGTGAACTTGCCCAGACTCAAACGTTGGTTAAGGAACTTTAAGCAATACTAAGGTGATAGCATTCAACATTTCTGCTTTTGTACTTTTTTTGTGTGTGTGTGTGTAAGTTCTAATATCATGATGTTCTTTCAGCCCTGGGCGCTCACCGTCAATAGTCAGTCTTGTTTTTCCATCTCAATTTTATGAAGACATTCTTTTAATAACTTTGTTGAGACTTACCACCGCAACCGGAAAGGGAACTTAAAGAAAGTAGTCGATAATCTCAACCTTTATCTACAAGAACAACATCACGTTCTGGCATATTACGTTTGCTATGTTTTTTCACAGTCTGTATTTAGCAATACTGAAGATTCGACTGCAGGAAATACCATCGTTTTCCGGTTCTTAATCTAATGGCTGTGAAAACAATACCATCGGATTGTGTAACAGAAGGAGTCATGCAATTTATAATTCGTTGCCAAGCCAGATCGCTAGATATCATCGAGGAAAGTTACATAAGCTAATAAGCAGAAAGGAAAACAAAGCTTTCTTTTGTAACTTAGTTAATTACATGTAAGCTCATTTTGTCACACAAGTTCCCGTAGAAATTTCTGAAATCAATCCATTTGTATTACAAAGGAAATAAGGTTTGTAAACAACTCAAACCCCCATTTTTCTCTAAAAAACTTGTTTGTAAAACCTCACGGTGTCTTTCAGAGAGGCCCGTCCACATAACCTTGGAAAAATTTGAAAACGCAGCTTTATTTCTTCGGTTAGGCCTACCATCCACGTCAATCCCTCGCGAAAATGGAAAATGGGGCTTTTGGAAAACGCTCTTCAAATCGGAGGAATTTGAAAACGCCAGCTTTACGTTCCAGTGTGGACGAAAAATATTTTAAAACCGGAGCTTTTCGAAAACGATTACATCACGATAAACATAAGATTTACCAGCCAGAGTTTTCCTCTAACACAAATTCAAAATGATCGGTGATCGATTGCTGCGTTTTCAAATTTCCCCGGCGCAGTATGGACGGAAAACATTTGATGCATTTTCAGAGTGAAAACGCCGTTTTCAAATTTCTGCGGCGCTTTATAATTATCCCAAGGGTCTAATAACTTTTAAACTTCCTTACTAGTAAACAGTCAATATCGAACGCACACACCTATTAAAACTGACAAGAGATATCCTTTTGATGCCTTGATATCAGCCTTGAAACAAATTTTCTGCCCACAAATAATAATCAAAAAGGACCGAATATGTGACGATACAATTTCTTAATCTTTCATTTATCATATTACATTTATTACATAACAAAACAGGCGGTCTTCGTCCCGTGCCATGCAAGTTTAAATTGACCAATTGGAGCGGACAGCCGCGCATTCTGCGTGTACGTAAATGGCGGGAAATTTCAAGATGTCTTCGTTCAAAAAGCTGAAAATTCTATACAACAAAACAGGCAAATTAAATTGCTATAACACCGAAATACACCGTGTCAGACATTTCTTCGAATGTTACAGTGCTTTCACTCTCCGACAGATTATTCCCTTGATATTTTCATTGCTTCTCGACCCTCCTCAGTTACCAAATTGCAAAGTTAATGATATTTCAATATGAAGTAGTTACATTTTGATTGTCAGTCAGGCTTTGACTTGATTGTTTGATTTCCCCCTCTCCACTCCTGACGGTAATTTATCATCATGGGGGTCTTCATCCGTCACTCACGTGTATGACGGGAAAGGCAAGACTTGAGATGAGTTTCCGGTAACGGATTTTTTGCCCCTTTTGTTTTGAACACACGGAAATTACAAACCTGAAAGATTGTTTGCTCTTCATTTTCGGCCATAAGAGTATGCTCTCTGCACACGCAAACGCGCGAATTGGCTTGGCACGTAAGCCTCAGAAGAAATGCATAAAACGCAGGCAGCCAGTCAGCAGAAGACGAACGGCATGCAGAATTAGTGAGGCCCCGTCCATACGATGCCGGGGGAGTTTGAAAACGCAGCTTCACTTCTGCGGTTAGGCCAACTGTCTACACTAATCTGTCACGAAAACGAAGCTTTTCGAAAACGTTTTTCAAATCGAGGGAATATTTGATAACGTCGGCTTTTCGTTTTCGTCTGGATGGAAAACATGGTGAAAAATCCATTCGTCATTCATCGTTCTCAAGGGACAGAAAATCCGCCTTTTGGAAAGCAAGAAATATTAGTATTGCCAGTGAATGAAACTAGTCAGTTAATTTGCTCAGCCAGAAATACGTGGAAGGCATATCAAAACGGAAACCTAAAAACAGCTTTTCACACGACTTAAAAATTTTCAAAGAGACGTTTCTTCTTCAATTCTGAACATTGCCGGAGTGTTTCTGTGTCACCTTGTCACACTGTGTTCAAAGTCTAGAAATTTTTTGTTTTTCATTTTCATAAATTTTCATTGGAAGTAAACTCCTTTGTTCTTTTGAAAGAGAAACAAGCT
>Ga0126338_10001483_pt1 | contig 15225 bp, 4 predicted proteins | sample OrbCmetagenome_2_FD_92529 | JGI IMG/M metagenome (GOLD analysis project Ga0126338, IMG submission 92529) | Coral microbial communities from Petempiche,Puerto Morelos, Mexico - Orbicella C C metagenome | ecosystem: Host-associated > Invertebrates > Cnidaria > Coral | place: Petempiche,Puerto...
AATACGTTGCTGGCAAAATGCAACGTTAGTCAGCTCTTCTCTTAAACTGAACGATATAATATAAGAGCTGGAACCTTGTGGCAGCCGAGGTCTTCCTGCTTTTGTTTTATTCCTTTCGGATGGTCTGAGCTTTTACATAGGGTAAAGATAACCAAAATAGAACACTTTACACAATTTGGGACGCTCTACCGATTTTAAATCAATTTTACACAGTCATTTATTTTGGAGAAATCAAAATTCATTAAAGAAAGATTAGAACATGCCACTAACGTCATAAACTCATCATAATTCAAAAGCAGGGACTCAAACCCCTTGAGCGTATCTTTGTTTCACAAGCGCTGGCAGAAACATCTCTAAAGTCAGGCCCATCTTAAATAGTTCTTTAATGACTTTGATATGTTTCAGCAGGCCAATATTGGGTAATGAACCCTCGGGGGCTTTGTTCGCATTTATTCTCACATCCTTTTCAGAAACTTCAAGCTTCGCCAAATTTGCCATTCTTATTCACATAGAATTGACAATGAGCTTTTTACATAATGATTGTCTCTGGTGGTGCTTTTAAACGAGGAAGTAATTTAAGCGTTATTCGTATGTGGACGACCAATGCCTTTCTGTTGTCACTTTAGATGCCACGTCAAGTAAGACATTGGTTTCATTATTCTGCTGTCTAAATCTTGGGATAATCAAGTTAATTTAAGCCAATTTATTGAATATATGATCCTTTAAGCTGTGTTATGTTGTAGCTTAACTCTCTTTTACTGAAACCTTATGCCTATGTGATCTTGCGTGGATATCGGTAAACAGACAATCGGGATTAATCTGTATTTATCATTGATAGCCATAAGGGAGTTCTGCTATATCATACCTTAACGTACAAAGGTTGTTGTTGGAGTGCCTCTGTCACTTTTGACTAATGTATCGCTTTTGGCGATTCCCTTGTTCCAGTCCTGAGATATAAATAAACGCACACGAGGTCAGTTAAATTAATGAGGAACAAAGGACAAAGGGTGTATAGCGCTATTTCAAAAATGCTGCCCCACCGCCTGGCCAACAAACCTGTCAACGAATTTCATTAATCTCTTAACGGAATTGCGCTTGAGTTCATTAATTCAAGTGTTTGCTATAATTAAAAGCAGCTTTACATATCAAGGAAAATTCAATGAATGACTTTTCTGTTGAACTTCATTACAGTAGAAGAACATGCACCTACAATTAACCAAAGCTGAGATTAAAATACGTGATTAGGTACCAAATAAAGCTGTGAATAATGAAAGCAGGATGCGGAAAATAAGCGCTGTTTTGCATGTTTTTAGCGACCTTGTCCCAAAACTGGTCACCAGGACTTTCTAAATTACGCCTTTGAAGGAGTGGCGTGAAATAAAGAAAGCCTGGGTGCTAAGAACGAAGACATTATGCTCAAATACTTTGGAGTGATTTTGTTAGACTAAAGAATATGGCTGGTTTTTCATAGAACGCCGTCATCAAAGGAGCAATTTAAATTAAAATAAGCGTCAAAAATCCCATCATGTTTACGTTGTTCAGGAGTCCAGTTAATACGTAACCCCTGCGTTTTTAGTAGTTAAAAGTAAGTCCTTGATAAGTCTTTCACACCGCCAATCTTTTTCCAAGCTTCCGTGCGATTAAACAAGAACATTGCAGGTTAAAGGTAACAGACATATTGGAAAAAAAAAAGCATCAGCTTTGTGAACTTCACTGTACTTGAGTATCAGGGCCACCTTAATTCCCCCTGGGAGTTCCAGGAGATAGAATGATCAGGTCAAGTAACTAATCTAAATACAGGATGAAATGATGAGATGATGCTTCCGTGCGATTAAACAAGAACATTGCGGGTTAAAGGTAACAAACACATTGGAATAAAAGCATCCGTTTTGTGAACTTCACTGTACTTAAATATCAAAGCCACCTTAATTCTCCCTGCGGGGTCCAAGAGATAGAATGATCAGGTCAAGTAACTAATCTAAATACGGGATGAAATTTCTTGATTAAAGTTCACTTTTCCAGTAATTAAGGCCAGCCGGTTTAAGACTACTTCTTAAAACTCTTCTAAAAATAAGTGACATTTACTTTAAGATTAGGTGCATCTGGAGTGACTAAGTAAAACCCTTGGTGGTCCGCACGAGAGCTGCATGTGAGCACAATTGGGTTAAAACCGGACAATGTGATTCTGTTACATAGAGGCTGCATGGTATCAAAGTCCAGCGACAACTTAGACACTGGATTAGTGATTTAATAAAAATTCAAAAAATAACGGAAGCCAAAAACATTTATGTGATATAGAGTAACGACTGAACAGTTTATAAAGCTGAACTTGTTTTTGTGTCAGACCAAGCGAAGCAGTTTTCGGCGTCATTTGACGTACGCATCTATCTGTATCTCAGAATTTATCAGTAAATTTATGTTCCATTAACAATTTTAAGCTAGCACTAATAACCCCCTTATTTGGCCTATATGAAGACATGCCCGTCCTAAACAGGAACAGGACTTCAAGCACTCGGCGGCACCCCTAGCCTATGGGTAAAGTATCCCCCTGGGGTCCAATTCTTACACTATCCGTGATTTCCATTTTGTTTAACGATGGACACGTGACTGTAATCGACCAATCAAAAGCGTTCGTTAAAAATCTTGTAGGAAATACTATACCGCGCTTATTCGTCAATTTCCTTCTAGTGAACTGTAGCCAGTGATCCATAGTTTTGATGATAAGCCTTGAAAGCCGGAAGCTTTTGTCTTTTCACTGACAGATTATTTCTTGACTGTGGCTTTAGGATAGAAATGATAATTGGATCCAAACACGAACACTGCCTTAATTGCGACGAGTGATTTTCTGATATCCTAACTAATAACAAACGGGCCTTTTCTTCGCGAATCCTTCCACGCTTTTATATGCTGGTATCATTATGAAATTTTCCCTATTTCAAATTTCGCACGTCTGAATCAGTATTCTTCCCGTAGCTGGACGAGTCACGTGACCTTTCAATTTCAGATGCATATTATATGAAGTACTTACCAATCGTAGGTACCTTCACATAGAGGTGTTTGACGTGGAGATCGACTTTTAAATGTGCCTTTTGTTTTTCGAGACTTCTTGTGCGTTTAACTATTGTTTTGAGCGGTGTTTCTGTACTGTGCTGTGTTACAAAGTTCCGTTTAAGGTTTAAGACTATTAATTTCCTGATTGCAGTCTGTATGTTGCAGAATTGTCTAAAATGATGTGTGACCCAAAAAGTTGAGCAGTTCAGGAAATGCGTTTAAGAAGTTTGACTTAACTTCGAGTTGCCTTTTACCATCAAAGCTTAAAACAAATGGAAACATTTGCCAAAAGAGGCTTGTAGTAAGGGTGTCATTCAGGTTGCCATAGAAACGTCCTAGATCAAGCCACCAATCCCATTTGCATTAGAGTACAAAATATTCTGTGTAATGATTTCTGCTCTTTTCGGCTCTTTACGTGAGGTTAGCCGTGTTCATAATCGATAAAGGGATTTTTTTTTGTCAAGTCATGCTGTGTCAAATCTTGCATCCGGTTTAGAACAGAGCTAGTTGTTGTAAGCACGTCTTCGTGATTGATTTTCAGGCGGCCGTGTCAGTCAGATTTCTCTAAAAGCTTGGCGTAAATAAATGTGATTAATATTAATCGTACACTTTGCAAAATAAGTACAGTGTCTGCATATGCCGCTATGACGTCAGAGAAAGTTCTTGTCGCGAGCCGTACGGGTTAAAAAACAAGATTACACGCCATACAAACAAATAAATGGTGTCTGAAAGTTGAAACTCTCAAATAACGAGTCATTTAACTCTTTACACGGGATTCTTTGATGGAAGAAAATTCAATTCTCATTGCAGGGTTTTAGTTCGTTCCTTTTAAACTGACTTTGAAAAAGGGCTGTTACGTTAAACTGCTCAAACGTTGAGTTTAGAAACAAACAAGTTGTAACTGAAACAAAACCAACAAAAACAACAGAAAACAATTAAACAGGAACGGGCTAAAGACCACTTTATGTAGGGAAAGGAGTGAATCCCTAACCTCTAGACAATTGTAGAAATCTTAAAATTCGAAGAGGCCAGCTGATCTGCCTTGACTGGTCACCTATTGAGATCTATATTATGGCGAAGCTTGGGAGACCTTGTAGACATTTTGGTCTCTTAGTATCAGGTAACGATGAGATTCCAAAGAAGCGAAAATCTGCAGATATACTGTAGTGTTTAGCACTCGTTCTTAGAGAGAAAGACACTCGACTCAGTAAACTATTCATACAACACCTCTGATTAAAAAATAAGAACAAATCACTATCACGTACACTCCAAAAACAAGTGGAAATTACCAACGCGAATCAGTTCCACTTATTTCGGACACCTACGCAATTGGGTTGTGCCGCTTACACAACGGAGCTCAGCTGAAGAGGGGAGTTATTACGTATAAAATAAATCACCGAGTTGAGGACTTTACGGTCTAATCTGATAGGTCGAGATTGAAGAAATGTACAGGACAATGCAATCTTTATCACTGTAACTCGCGAAAGATAGTTATCTGACCTAATTTGGACTTAAGGGCAACACTTTTCCGGGCAGAAACACTGAGGAGGTAATAACTGATTGTATCGGTCCTTTGGGGACATTAGATAAGAGAAAAACTTACCTCAGTGCTTGGGAGTCCTTGGAATTACAGTGGAATATATCTCCGTAATTGTAATTGGAACAACAGTGGAATATATCTCCGTAATAACTATTGTTTGTTTTTTAGATGCAACCCGGCAGTCACAGTCATCTAATAACACGGAGGGAAATCCTACTCTTTATAGCCTGGCAGTCTGGTTGATAATTACGTATGAGCTCAGAAACTCCAAAACATAACAGTCTGTCAGCCCTCTGTCAGATCTTTATGCATCTACGTGATAAGAAGCAGGCATAAGAAAGAACACTCCTTATTGTGGTTAGTTTCCGTTGCTGGACATTGGACATCCTGAAAATACCACTTAACTACAGATTTAGTTTCTTCCCTTTGTTGTCCGCCTCAAGAAGTTCAGTGAAAAGCGGCGAACGAAGGTCATCTTTGTTGGAGATGTACAACTTTCTAAATTTATCGGTTTATTCATACAAAGATGACAGTTCTCAATAGCGCTCAAATTGATGTACAAAACATTGATGAAATCGTTTGTGTTTCAGTAATAGTTTTAAGTAGCAGTTATTTTCGAGAAAAGTAGCTGAAGCATTTGTTTCTGGAAATCTTCAGCAATCATGATTTTATTTTCAAACTCGGTTGTCAGATAAAGGTCTAAGTAGGTCTGAGCTGCTTAACAAGTTGTCACAAAGCCAAAGGAAGATTTAAGTTTCACAGAATTGGCCTACAAGTTGCCGCCTTGTTTACGTCAGTTTAAAGGCCCTTTTACGTAGAACAAAGGGTTCCAGCAAGGTCCTTTCCACTGCAGTTTAAACATTATAACCAATTCGGCAATGAACGTGCTTTCTCTATGCCTCTTTGTGACTTTGATTCGTTCTTTTGGTTAAATGACAACCTTGGTTGTCAGCAGATTTATTCTCGGCCCCAGTCCCTTCTCATGGTCAAGCAACTGACTATTGCAGGAGGATCATCCACACTTAGTGGATTACATACATTCAAATGACGAACAATCTCGAGCTCTTCCAGTTAAGTTCGTCCGATTCTACACGATTCTACAGACATACATATATAAACTTTTTTTTGTTTCTAGATTCGACATGTCGTAATTTGTTCGATTAAACGCCGGATTCCGAAAAAAACCACGGGCTCCGCAAAGCAGAATTGAAACTTAGCCACAAAGCATTTATGCAAGATTTAATAATTTTCTAGCCTCTTCCAGGCGTTTTTCAAGTATCAAAGAAAATACATGGCTGCCAAAAATAATGAACAAAAACTACGTCGGGTCTCCAATTAAGTGCAGGAGTCGACAAAGCGAGTACAGTGGGCGAAGGTTGAATAGTCGTCGGGGACTCAACAAAACATGTTGGAATCAACTTAAATCAAGCAAATGCTTTGTTCTTTCCGAAATAAAAGGTTCAAGACCGAAACCGCAAAAAGTGACCTTGTGTAGCGGAAAAACATTTGCAGTTTTTCTGAGTTTTTATGATGCCAGCAGACACTTTGGTTGTTTACGGTTAGGGAAGGTGGTAGTATATGTGACAGGACTATACGCTGTACAATTCGGAAAAATAACTGAATGAAAAACATTACGAGTAGTCCAGTTTAAACAGTCTGAGGAATTTCTTGAATTCAGTTATTTCCAAATTGGATGGATTATACTATAATTTAATACCTGTTAATTGAATTGCACGTAGAACTGTCGAACTAATCAGCAAGTTTGAACACGTATCCAAATTTAGAATTGCAAATTTAACAAGTATTTACACGCGCTTGACTGGGATTTTGGTCTAACCCTGACTAAATCCATGCGAGTTATTTCACTCTATTTTGGCAAACATTTAAAAGAGTTATTAAAATTGTTTTCCGTTTTTTTGAAAAACGTGGACGTATAAATAAACCCATAATCTTGTTGTCAGATCCTAAAATTACGTTTCGGATTGAAGAAATACAAAAATAAAGCTCAGTATGGGTTTCCGACAGTGACGTCATTGTCAACAGAAGTAAGAAGGCAAAAAACACGCGCGAAACACAGAATGGTCGAGAAGGGAGGAGAGGGCGGGGAGAAGAGGAAGTAATCTTAGGCGTACGGTGCAAACATAAGCGTGAAACAAGGAAATCTGTAATCTTTGTCTTTCTTGCGCTCCCACTTATTTTGTGCATCGCTCGTGTAAATCGGCGAGCACAAGCAGATCTTTATCAAGTTTCGACCTCACTGCTATCACAGCTAGTTAAAAAGTACATTCCAACTAAAGGTACAAAGCTTGTCCGGTACAATATTGACCAAAATGCATTTTAAGACACTTAGTCCTTGTCAGCAATCTTATGCTTGTGTATGTATCCGATACGTAGCCTAGCTAAAAACAGCAATCATTTTTTGACCCTTTTAACTCGACTCATTTGCAGGCAAATCTTTTCTAAAAAAGTTGAAAGTTTCAAACAAACAAGAGGTAAAGAATCGGTGTAAGTTTCAGGAGGTAGAGGTAATTATTGCCGAGTAATTTATTTGTGATATAACAACGTTTATGTCAGAATGATTTTAGCGAATCGTACAAATGTTTGAATTGTACATAGCTTTTAAATCTTGTTTCTTTTGTACATAAACTATTAAATTCCTTATTGTATAGTTTTACACATTTCTTTGCAAAGCGCCATGAACATAGGAACGGCGCTGTATTGATAAACGTTGCTATTATTAAGTTAGACTTTTAAAATTAATCGGTATTGAATTCAGTTTAGTTCCCTCGCTAAAAAGGAGAGAAAAAAGATCTTACTCTAGCCAATTTATAGCCGCTGGGCATTTCTTCAGTTTTTTTGAAATATTGCGTTTACATGACGTTTCTGTAAAATAACGACACAGCCGAACATACACCCTAAACAAATTCTTGTCTTCGCACGTGAACTACGCTAAAGTACAATTAAACACCGCGGGACGCTTGACGTTCTACACTTGTCCCTGGCGTTTGGCGGGACTTTCACAGTGGGGCTCTCGATCATAGCTCTTAAAATTAAAACCATATCTTCACGTACACATCCAATAGACTTCTCAGTACAACATGGCTCGGCAGGCATAACTTCCCTGAACGGTTAAGCTGGTGAACTTTAACCGCCGAGTTGCAGAAAACCAATTACACGAACCCTACTTTTATTTATAATAGATTGTTAACCCCGGAAGACTAATGAGACGGGATTAACGCTTAATATAACCACTTGTGTAAGTTGAAATTAAAGCACCTGACCAAAAGGTAACCTTTTAGAACATTTAAGTTTGTTCTGAGAAGCTTTGTACGCTGTTTCATTATGCTGGAATAAGATTTGATTTCGACAGGGAACTAAAAACTATACTAAAACCGGCATACACATTTAGTTCTCAGTTATTTTTCTAGAAACGGAACTGAATCTGGAAGGCGAACAAATCCACACGGTGAAAACTCACTGGATTAGTTAAACACGATTAAACATCGCTTTCAGAGTCTAAATTTAATTAAGCTGTGTGTAAGTTTTATGATCCCCCAGAAAGACCTTGAAACTGACATGAACCGGGAAGGCGAACAAATCCACACGGTGAAAACTCGCTGGATTAGTTAAACACGATTAATTAATTGAACATCGCTTTCAGAGTCTAAATTTAATTAAGCTGGGTGTAAGCTTTATGATCCCCCAGAAAGACCTTGAAACTGAAATGAACCGGGAAGGCAAACAAATCCACACGGTGAAAACTCCCTGGATTAGTCTAACACGATTAAATATCGCTTTCAGAGTCTAAATTTAATTAAACCGGGTACAAGTTTAATGATCCTCCAGAAAGACCTTGAAAAATAACGCCAAAAAACATTTTAGCCCTTAAGTTATGTTATCAGCTTATCATCCTTCCAGGTTGTTGCTCAAATTAAAGAAGTTTCTAGTTCGGTTCCAGCCCTTTCTCTGTCAAGTAGGGTTGAACCATAGAGAGGGAGGAATTAGTTACCAACCTCACGTTGTGACAATGGAAGTAAGAGTTTGTAAGGCGCGAGCACATTTTACGGTCACCAGGAAAACTTTGAGGAAAAATGAAAGATTTCAAAATTAAAATAGCTTATTTTACTCGTGTTTCTAGTGTTCCTTGTTTTTTGTTTTTGTTGTTGTTTGTTTGTTTTTTGTTTTTTGTTTTTTTTTTTGCGCGACTTTAATTTATAAGATAACTGAGCTACTACGCGCGCTCTCATTGGTTGCTAGGTGTGTTTAGATGAGGGTATGTAAACACGGTTGTGACTGTACTTTCTAGATTCGCGCGTATATTTGAGATTTTAGTATAGGTAATCATACGGTTTCGAGTTCAATTCGGAATTCATTTGCACGAGTGAGTTTTTCACAAAGTTGAAATTGCACGAGCCGCTTCGGCGAGTGTAATTTCAGCTTTTTGAAAAACTCACAAGTGCAAATGAACTCCAAATTGAACGAGAAAAACCGTATGATTACTTAATCATATAAACATGAAAAAATTCGTGCGGAGGAAGTACCGGAAGATCTTTCTTGAAGCCATTTTTTCTCATTTGAGAAAACTCTTTTCAAAGTTTCAGCACAAAAGTTTCGTCATCATTTTACGTGATATCATTTTCTTAGAAAATTTCCTATTTTCTTTCAGTCAATCATAATCCAGAATTTCGATGTGTAATTTGCATTGGTGTTACACTTTTTGCACTGGTGCTACACTTGAACTGCACTGCTCTTAGCCAATCAGAATCGAGTAATTTTTTCATGTGTATTATTATAAAAGTAATAGAGCAGTTTTCCGTGTTTACATAGCCTCACCTTAACAAATCGAAGGGTTAGGAGAATTCTCGAAGTTATACAAACCTTCGATTACATCTCGGGTTTGATTTTATTTATGCAAATTTTTCTTGGATAAGATCCCTCGGTATGATAGTTTTTTTATACAGTATTCATTAAAAAAAAAACACATAACGAAAGATGTATTTTAAATGCTGTACCTCAGAGCATTTTTCTTTTATTAATAAACGTTTTACCTTTCAAAACATAACTTAAGCATTAACTTAAAATTTGTCTGCAAATTCAATGTACTTAAACTATTTGAACTATACTTCTTCAATTTGCTAATTAGTTGTTGTATAAATGCATTTTTTCTCCAAAAGTCGTAAAAAAGGTCCAAGATGCTTTGATGTAAAACATATTATCATATATTTTAACAGTACTTCTTTTCTCTATATTTTGCTGCGTGTTTCTTTTTATAAATATTAAAAGTAGCATTGCTACAAATTGTTATCATTCCCCCAATCTCCCGGTGAGTAAATTTTACAGTGAGGCCCGTGAAGTCATAACCACTAGAAACAAGTCCAGAATGTTGAATAGCGACCAATCAGGAGTGAGCTGAACCGCAGGAACAAACGAAAACAAACAAACAAACGAAAAGAAAAACAGGAGAAACGACCCAAAAGACAGGAAATCCGAGTTACAAAAGAACAACTTGAATTTGTTTTGAAAGAAAACGGCAACGTGTGGAGCTTATTTTCGTGCCCGAGTCAACGCATTCGCTTTACTTTATAACCCACGTGGCTCAACATAACAACGATCTGGGGTTCAAGAAAAATATCGAACACGAAAGAGTGTCTGATTACATTTCCAAACACTACGAAGAAAGGCGAAAACATGACCCACAGCGGAGTATTCAAATCTGATGAAATTCGAGGCGTTTGAAAGTGTGATAAACGTCTTTCGGGTTTGTATTTCTTAAACCCGAAATTCTCGCGTCACGGTTGTCATGCTCTACCAAAAGGCCATTTCCGAATTACCTTTAGCCTCTTCCTCAAAGCGAATCTTGGTGCCCATCCTTTCATATGAAAATGAATTTCGTTCACCTACAAATGAAACTCATTTTCCTATGAATGGTTGTGCACCAGCCTCGCTTTGATGGAGAGGCTTAAGGCAACACAGAAACGGGCTATTTGAATTATGAAGAAACACACACTAACTCCGGTTAACAATCTGCAAACACGGCAACCAGGATAATTTTTTCACTTTACGTAATAAGCATTCCAACCGTACTTCATGTCTTCAAGGTTTAGATGGTTTCACCGTAATTTTTTTCATAAGAGTACGAGCTGGGGGTGGGGGAGGGGGGGGGACGGGGGTTCTAGCCCCCAATAACTTTTGGAAAAAAAAATGACAAAAATTCGGGCACAAATTGACAAAAATTGAAACCGCTGATAGAGGTCATTGAGTATGCAAGCTTTCAGCATAACTATTTTTGGAATTATAGCAGTTTAAATGGATGTGAGAATTGTGTACGTTTTTGTGTTTCATGCAATTTGAGTGCGTTTGCATCCCGATTTCAACACTCACGCATTGCGTGAATTTGTTCGGGCAAGAAGGTCACCACCCTCTCTCCCCTCTCCCCCTTAGTCCCAATGAGCCCACACGCCCATGACCTTTTTTGTCCTTAACATTCGGCACCAGATTGTGACAAATCCGTGTCTTGATTATTAATCGACAGAATGTCCGCCATAACAGGTATTCTTGGCTCTCTCGGAATATCAACAGGTACCAGCAGGTCTTCAAATGGCGTATTCCACGACTGTTGTTTTCCACTTCCGAGGAGTAGATAAGTGATCCAGCCAACTACGTACAGACCGGCAGATATGTAGAACACTTTCTGCCACTGGCCCCTGGTTGGCTGAAAACGAAAAATGAAAAATGAAAATCGGATAAGGGTGCAAGACCTTGCTCAGACTGTGCGTATCAAAAACCGCGGAAACTGGGACTAGTTTCTCCTCTGTTTGGTTCCACTCTTTCTGTCAAAAGTTGCTATATATCTAACAAGACTGGGCAGAGTCTCATTCCCAGGGAGAGGGTTAAATAAGACTGGGGAAAGTACAAAAGTGGGAACTGGGTCTAGCTACTTGTATGCTAGTTTCCAGTATTCTCGCTAATCGTTGAACACGATTGGACAAAACCAAGTCTTAAAACGCTTGGGAGGTTTTAAACCTTTTTAGAAGGGTGCAGTCAGGGTACAATTCTGTTTAGCCTAGTACATTACGTAACTGTGATTCAGACAAGTTTGGAGCGGCTTGTTGGCACAACGAAAAGAACTCAGCCTAACAGAATTCAAATTCCTCCCGAATTTCTTGCGAGCTGGTTGTGTATTCGATTCATGTTTTTCCTTCAGAGAATCACACTTTTCCAAGAAATCCATTGGGTCAAAATTATGTCCACATTTCCCCCTGCTTATAAAGTGACTCTCTTTTTGACTGTAATCCAGACAAAGTAATTAAGCTCTCTGCATGTGAATATTTTTTAAAGTCGCCGACACATTTGTATGGTGATCGATACACAAAAGATGATCAACTGCAAATAGGAAGAGATTGTTTGTTTTCACTAAGTTAACAGCTCCCTGCATCACTTACTCATCTCGAGTTTCGATCTCATCAGCTTGTTAACCCCTTTTACAAACAAACATGAACTCCGAACAGCAGACAACAGGGGCGTATAAGACTCAAGATTAATTTTCAAAAGCTTTGTTTTCTTTTCATGATTAATAGCTGCTTTGGAGAAAGAGTTCACGCAAGATATTTTACCAGAAAAATCAATCTCTCTCTCTCTCTCTCTCTCTCTCTCTGGCCCCCAGTTAATGTTCGTAGCTTAGAATACCATATTAGTTATTGCGCGAAATTTGACGCAAAACAAATGGAACTCTGCTCTAAAGCCCTAAATTTTAACGTTTGTAAACTCTAATATCTGCTTTCAGCTAACGCAATTAACAGCCTCCATCTTCCCATCACATTTCCATTCCTTCCTTTGTCAGGATAAATTTACCTCACATTAATAAGGAAATCACGTACAAAAGATTAACCGATAAGCTTTTCTTAGAACCTTTTTGAGGTCCATTTAAACCCACGGCTTATTACCTGGAGTTTAAAGTATCAAAAGCAGCGTTGAATACAAAAGGCAATAACAACGTTATAGCGTTAAGTCCACAATAGGCTTCAGACATTTCAAGCAGAGCAAGTCATTAGAATCTTTTCTGACCAGCTCTCTTCTAGGACCCGCTTCATGTGCACATCAGGAGTTGTCCTACAAAAAGAAACACAAGCGAGCTCTGCCGGGAAACTTTCATTCATCCCCAATGGCTATTATTTTTTTTATATAAACGCGAACATGTACTTGATGAAAACACTTCAAAAATTGCAGTGTTTATCTCGTGGAATCTGGTGTTAGAACGTTTCCGTCTGAATGGGATCGACTATTAAACTCCTTTCTCAAACGCAAGATGGCGACGAGACAGAAGATTACAAACTAAGTTAACTCTTGCTGGACAACATCAACGTCTCTAAAACTATGTAATATTGTTTTAAAAACACTTATGTACAGTTGTCTTTAGACTCTATTAGCACTAAGTCCACTAAATATTGTGTATGATATCAATTTACATATGCTTACGTAGGATTTCAAAAATAGAGTCCAATTTTGTTTCCGGTATAGTACGCATTTGTCACGACTGTTTGTTGTTGCAGCTTTTAAATTTTTCTGTAAAAACGATTTCATTCCCCTGCGTCTCGTGTAAAGCGAAGCGTTCTCTACGTTATTATATTTTTTCTGCTGAAACCATTCTTTAAAGAGAGATTAATTTAACCTTTCTTGCTTTTGAGTCCGTCAAATAGGGACTGGTAACCCTTCAGTTAAAATCCCTCTTAGCTAGAAGACGTTACCTCCCAGTTAATAAGTATCCTCAATACTTCTCACAAGGTCGGATAATATTAAAGGAGCTGAGTCACAAAATTTATTTTGGCCGTGAACAAAATTACCTTTAAATTAAAGGAAACCTGAAAATAGTAGTTTACTAAGTTAGAAAAATACCAAAGAGATAATAGCAAACCATAAAGGAACAAGGATGGTTAAGGATGGAGAAGATTAACACAGATTGCAAACAACAAACTTGAAAAACTTAGGCTTAACTTATCAAATGCATGTTATAAAATAACTGAGCCTCTGCGCGTGCTCTCATTGGTCGATAAGTGTGTCAAGATGAGAGTACGTAAACACGGTTGTGACGTTTTAGATTCGCGCGTATTTTTGAGAATTATTTTACAAAAGCAATAGAGCACTTTTTCCATATTTACTCGGGTGGCTGGGAGAATTCTCGAAAGTTATGCAAACCCTCGACCAAGTCTCGGGTTTGCATAACTGTCTCGAATTCTCCCAACCCTCCTCGTGTTTAGATGAGACTGTGTAAACACGGAAAAAGTGCTCTATTGCTTAAAACTCTGACGTAGCGCCTTCAAGGTTTTGATTGGCAGGGAATAAATAATCAAATAATAATAATAATAATAATAATAATAATAATAATAATAATAAATGAAACATTGAAAACAAGAAGTGACGTACACATTACCTCATTGTCTGTTAGATATCCCACTACATACGGGCCAACCATCCCTGGGATTGTCGCAGCGGAATTGGTGATCCCCATAAGAACCCCTGCATATCTAGGAGCGATATCCAAATGATTGACATTATACGAAGACATATTAAGAGCTGTGATGCCCAGGGCCAGTGAAAACAAAACAACAGCTAGTGTCGTGTTGTCGCAGCCAACATAACTTGTTGCTACCATGAGACAGGCAGGGATAAGGTATCCTAAAAAATGAGATATGTAAGTTATAACATGGAAAATAACAGGACTTTTTATATCAGATTTTCGTGCAAATGCATGACTGTCGGCTAGATAAATACGTTGTAACTTTACGATAACTGCAGAAATTCTTGTGTGCTCATTAGCTAATTTTCATTGTCATTAAGTGGACAGACACATGAATTTAAAATTTATGCAATGCGTCAACAAGTAAGAGCGGACAATTTGTAAAAAACAAATTGATGTCAGTTTTTAATACTGTCTGTCCTGTTATTGACGATGAATTTCGTCATAACATTGTCAAAGTACAGTAGATCCACAGCTACTTTGACAGTGTTATGACGAAATTCATGATCAATAACAGGACAGACGCATGAAAAACTGATGTCAATCTGTTAAATTATAATTGTATTTAGAGACGAAGCCACATCAGCCTTAGCTGGTTTTCATGCAGGTCCTCTATCCTTCCTCGAATTGGAATTTGAAAACGTTGGTTTGTCATGAGGGAGGAAAAGCAGGCAACCTGGAGAAAAACGTTCAGAACAAGGCAAGAACCAACAACAAACTCGACCCACATATGGCACCGGGACGGAATCAAACCCAGGCCACCCTTTCTGTGCTCACAACTGCCAAAATATCCACATATATTAAAAGCCAACCATCCAATAAAGTGTACAAACAGTGAATTTGACCAAGATATCCATTGCAGCTAAGTCTACTTTTCAGAATATTACATTCCATCAAAAATACCACAGAAATTTGTGATCCTCTCAAACACTAAGTTCTGACACACTGTTGCTGCTTTATAGTGTCCTCCCCCCCCCCCCCCCCCCCCCCCCCCCCACCTCTTTTCAGCTTTGTTTTCTTCCACTTAGCCATCTGGCTTGAGTGTAACAGGTGCCTGTGGGGGGCCTGGCACAGGAGGTTTGTGGCTTGGTTGCGGGTTGGGCAAGCCAGCCAGGTGTTC
>Ga0126338_10001484_pt1 | contig 15217 bp, 4 predicted proteins | sample OrbCmetagenome_2_FD_92529 | JGI IMG/M metagenome (GOLD analysis project Ga0126338, IMG submission 92529) | Coral microbial communities from Petempiche,Puerto Morelos, Mexico - Orbicella C C metagenome | ecosystem: Host-associated > Invertebrates > Cnidaria > Coral | place: Petempiche,Puerto...
AACGAATCAAATTGCCTGTTAGAAAATAAGATGGTATCTACATTAATCTGGAGACATGTCAGATTACTGTAGTTTGTTCAGTCAAACATTTTATGGCTTACTATTTAGCTATCTTACCATGACTGATGTAACATCCCAACCAAAGAAAAAATGTCAAATTAACCAAATCATTACTGTACCATGAATGCTCCTATCTCTGACACTTCACACAAAAAAATAACTCTTGCACACCTTCTGTGCCTATGTTTGTCTTCAGGCAAGGCAACAAGAAGTTCACAAGATAGAGTGGTTCCATCAGATGGACGACTGGACAACTGTGAATATGCATCCCTGCAGAGAACTCGGACTTTACAGAAACTCTCTCTGGAGGAAATGTTCATATCACCTGGAATATATGCATTCCACAAATCATCTCTGTTGAAACAAACCAGTGCTAAAGGGGCCACAACAGACACTTACTTCCTGTTGTACTTTGGAGTTTCAACTTGGGCAAAAGACTTTGTGTTGTTGAGTTATTACAAGCTTATACCAAAAGGACTGCCCCACTTAGAAAGGGAACAAAGCAACTGCTGATTTGTTATAAAGCACCACATGGACCAGCCTCTAAAGACACCATCTCATGGTGGATTAAACAAACCATGAAAGCTGCGGGAATTAAGGACTTCTGCGCTAATGGTTTCTACACATCCTTACTGCGCACGCAAATTCACATGCCATGTCATGCATGAGAGCGCACTAAGTAATAAAAAATAATTTAGCGTCTACTATTTGCCCATGGGTGTACGCTACTGACGTGTGTGCTGATGTTTACAAAGCAAATCTTTTGACAGACATTGTTTCCAAAGTAATGGCCGACGTTCTTCTGCCAGAATTGCGAAATTGTCTTCACAGTTGTATGAAGATGAAACTTTGTCGAGTTACTGGTGTGCAGTCGGTTGTCATGAATAAATTTTCGCGTGCTTGTTTTCTCTTGTCATGTAAGGCTACACGAACATTTTTGTGTGATGTAGCTCAATAAAAGGACTTCTGTTGTTCCAATGTCTCAATGTTATGTTATAAAACAATGGTAAACACCATAGCGTACACTATTGAGTTATGGATGCACTTGGGAGGTTTGCTAAGCACTCAAGAAGCTAGAGTTGTGATAGCCTGAAAAATGCACCATCGAATTCTGTTCTTTTTAGCTCTTTATCTGTGCAATGGTTTCAAATGCCTTTTGAAGGGTTAAGTTTTGTGAAAATGTTGGTAACATTTGAAATTATTTACGCAACAGACCAACTTCTACAAAATATGACTAAGATCGTTTGCCTTCGCTGACTCACCTTCAATATTTTTAACTATAAACCCTGTGTGCCAATTTTTCAAACTCAGGGTAGTTTTCAACACGCTTTATCTCTGAAGTGAAATCGGTGACCCCCAATTTTTTTGCATTTCTGACACAAGTAACTCTTATCTGACGGCAGTAAAATTTTAATCTGTCAACTGGATAATTTTCATGCAAACATCCTAAATACCACAGTTTTTAAACCCCATAGTACTTGAGGCACAGCCACCTCTGCAGCTTAAGCCCCTAATGACCCCATTTAAGAGATCATGAACGCTGCTGGGTGGTGCCTTGACTCAACTTTTGCTAAGTTTTATGATCGTCCAATTAGAAGTGAAAGTCACCATAACTTTGGAGAGGCTGTTCTCAGTAGCACTAGCCTAGAATTACTTCCTCTCTATTTCATATGTACTAAGTATATGTTTGCCACAGATGTTGTGACTGAGTTTTTGTTATAAATTACATTATGTGCCATGCATGTTCGGTGCACCTGGTAAGAATAACCATTAAATACTCAGTGTCATGAATGCTATGTAAACTGTCATGAATAGTCCTTTATGTAGATCATTAGGAGATAAGTCTTTGCCAGTTTTGTTTAGGCTATCGCGGTCGGTTTTTAATTACCTAAGTTTCCTTTCAATTATCAGTCAATTCTCTTTTCTTGGATAGAACACCTGTTAGCCATATGCTTCCTGTTTGGCGACATTTCACCATTGAACGCCCTTTGTTTCCCACATGATAAGGAACGCCACTTTTGATTTTAGCCAGTCGGAGTTACGTTATCATAGGAGAAAGAAGTCATTGGAGTTTATTAGTAGTCAGTCCTTACACGTAACTATCAGAGTACCGTTGGAGCATTGGAGTTACCTTTTCCTTTTCAGCCTTTAACGCAGTACTGGACGCAAGTTCTACTCGTTTATATTCACCTTTTTGTTTTTGCTTTTACCATGCCTTTGTAGATCTTGTAAATTTTAGCTCTCTTTTAATTATATATTGTAATCTACTCTGTAGCTTTCACCACATGTGTATAATATTTGGGCAAGTCAACCTTAATAAACGCTGATCAAGTAAAGCCTGTCTAATTGTTCTACATCGTGCAGTTGATGCTCAACGATCTCAACACGCACCACGTGCCAGCTACTTGGGTTCCTTACACTCAGTATGCCATTTAAATATCAGTTGCTCAAGTTTTATGTGGCTTCTAGCTTTTAAGTCTCACATGACCTCTGATTGAATGCAAATGCAAGGTAGAATTGTAAAATTAAATAAGACTTACCTGCAAGTCATGGTTTGATTGAGATTGTACCGTAGCATTTGCAGGAATGAGGAGGTCATGTGCGGTATCCAAGCTCAGTCTTAAAAGTGGTTTTGTGTGGCTTTGACCGTGCAGGAATGGGAGGTCACCAGCAAAATGTGTAAGGGTACAGTAGGGTAATGGGTGGGATGTGACGTCCTCATTCCTGCAAATGCTACGGTAGAATCTCAATCAAACCAGGACTTACAGGTAACTCTCGTTTAATTTTACAATTTTGCAACTTATTATATGACTGAGAAAATTAGGTCGTTGTGATTGGCTGAGAGCAGGCCAATTCATCCTTAATTTTCAATTTGCAATGCAGTGCAAATTAACACGCGTACTTTCATAACTTTCTCGCGCATATTAATAATAAATGAGTAATCGTATGAAAGCTTGACCAATTAAGAATTTACACTACCCATGATATTTGAAAATTCTTTCAAATTGCACTCGCCTAAAGGCCAGTTCAATTTTGAGAGAATTTTCAAATAATATTATCACTCGAAGGTTCTCACAGGTGATTTCTTCTCATCACACATCTGTTTGGATCTTAAATCTCCTGAAACTTTAACAGCAACTCACTGATTGTTGATTGCAAGAGTAGGACTGGGTGCCGAAGTTGAGAGAAAGCCTCCATGAGACATTCACATTCCAGGTGGAACAGTTGTCAGTTAGATGAAAGCTTAAAAGCACGATTCCATCCCATGTACACAAGCCGAAAGATTGGATCCAACATCAAGCCAAGAGAAAAGTTCTAAACCCCTATAGTGAATCAACAATCCGTTGTATACCATTTCAGGTGTAATCTGTGTGATGTGGATTATGTCAGCTACACATGCCAACACCTGTCTCAATGTAAATTGAGGAACATAAGGGGTGTGCGATCGGGAAACATGTCAATGAGCAGCATGGGAGGAACCCAAGTGACATACAATCATGGACAAAAGTCCTTGGGACACTTATGTAATTTAACAAATTATCTGTGTTTTACCACTGAAGTTTGAAAAAAGGCCTGCTTTCCTTTTAAAAACATGGTACTGTTCCCCCTTCCCACCCAATACAATGTTGAAAATCAGGAGAAATTGCAGCTAGTAGTTTTCAACATCGTATGGGGGGTGGGGGGCGAGGTTAGGCAGGTGAAGTAGTATTCGCGTCTGGCGTGTGCGCAAAAGCACCAAAAGTGCAAATTTGTCCCAAGACTTTTGTCCATGATTGTGGACAAAAGTCCTTGGGACACTTATGTAAGTTAACTAATTATCTGTGTTTTACTACTGAAGTTTGAAAAAAGCGCTGCTTTCCTTTTAAAAACGCGTTACTGTTCCCCCTTCCCACCCAATACAATGTTGAAAATCAGGAGAAATTGCAGTTAGTAGTTTTCAACATTGTATGGGGATGGGGGGCGAGGTTAGGCAGGTGAAGTAGTATTCGCGTCTGGCGTGTGCGCAAAAGCACCAAAAGTGCAAATTTGTCCCAAGACTTTTGTCCATGATCGTGGACAAAAGTCCTTGGGACACTTATGTAAGTTAACTATCTGTGTTTTACTACTGAAGTTTGAAAAAAGCGCTGCTTTCCTTTTCAAAACGCGTTACTGTTCCCCCTTCTCACCCAATACAATGTTGAAAATCAGGGGAAATTGCAGTTAGTAGTTTTCAACATTGTATGAGGGGTGGGGGGCGAGGTTAGGCAGGTGAAGTAGTATTTGCGTCTGGCGTGTGCGCAAAAGCACCAAAAGTGCAAATTTGTCCTAAGACTTTTATCCATGATTGCAGATCTTAGATTTAAGATCTTACGAAAGTACATGTACCAGAGCAAATTTGACTGCTTAATTTATGGGATGCTTTTAATAAAAGAACTAAAGCCAACTTTGAACAAGCAGTCTGACTTCATCCACTCAAAATTATTATCATAGCGCAGAGTATTTCATATTTCACACTTATTGTATCTTTTGTAGTGTTTAGTCCTATTGTCTTACCTAGCCTTTTGTATTATAGTTTTTATCACTCACATTTTGTAATGTTTAGTGCATATTTACATATTTTTATTGCTTTTTAAAACTTGAAAATGATGTCAGTGAGATTGAAACATCTGTAAACTTTATATCTCGTTTTTATCCTAAAGAAAGGACTAACAATAATAATATTAAATAACAACAAATACATAATGTGTCCAATGCATTCCTACAAATACCTTAAGGTGTCTTTTGAAGAGGCATTGCTGCTGAAAATGTAGTCTGCATCATCAAAGTGATTGCTTTGGATTCCTCCATTCATTACTACAATTGGAAATAAAGTTACTGTACTAAAATGTTGAACAGTACTTTACTCCCATAGTGGATCACCATCAAGAGACCTAGGGCCCCTTTCTTGAAGGTCCCAAAAAGTTTTCGTACCCAGAAAGACGTAGCAAAATCTCAAACCTTATGATTACTGAACTCTTTTATTCACATATTCTTAAAATGAACAGAGGTTTTCTTCATACAAGAAGTTTCAGGTGTATACACCTCTCTTTTTTCAGATACAGATGAACTAAAAATGCTTTACAGGCTCAAAAAGTTTCCGGGGTATTCGAGGAACGGGCCCCTGGTTAACTTACCAATGAATATTTCAGGAACATTGCAACAGTGTGGAAATGTCTTAAATTAAAGTAAACTATGAAGCCAATAACCACTAAATGTTAAAAGCCAACTTAACTAACGGCTATGAACTAACTAAATAACTGGACAAAGATGCAACAATGGCAGTGATAAAGAACTAGATAGCTGCAGGGAAATAATGACACATTGGAAAGCAAAGTATGCAAACGAGTGAGGCATGCAAGATATTCCTAGGCCACCCCTAAGTGACAATGCCTTACAGGTGTATCTCATATCACCCGTCACTTTTTGCCGTTATCAAAATAATGAATCAAACTAACTAATAATGAAAGCAATAATTTGGATCATTCGCACTTGGGTGATTCAACGGCTACCAGTCGTTTTGGCCCCACACATTGGTTTGTGAAAATAGTTTTTTCACGTTGAAAATAGCCCAAACCCTCTTCACTAATGTTTAAATAGCCTTTAACAGCAATTATCTAATTTCTTGTATAACCAAAATAGCTGATTTATTTTGAGACCTTTTGAAACGAAGCAAATTTGTTCAGTGACTGATGGAAACTCGTCTGTTTCTGTGGTTGAATATCTCACTCATGATTGGTTATGACAAAACAAACATTCCAGACATATTTTTTCGGTGTTCACGGTTTTGTAAGCTTGACTGTAAAACAGCAAAAGCAATCTGTTAAAAAGTCCAAGCATCTGTTTAAATGGCAAAAGCAATCCGTTAAAAAATCCAAGCATCCATTTTAACAGCAAAACAATTTGTAAAGAAATCTTGTAATCCATTTTAGCGAGAAGCATATCTGGAAGCATATCCCGTATTCTAAAAGAAAGTCTTGGAACCATTATAACTAGTGAGACAATCTCAGATAGTGCAGAGTGTAATTTACGGCTTTGATACAGTAGTCACATAGGTCCTCACCCCTGCCATTCTCTCCCTTGGTAGTCAACTAGGCCTTTTCCCCTTGCAGATTATGAGCAGACAAAAACTTGATAAGACATAATCTTAGCATTGTGTAAGTTTCATGTTTGTATTTTCTTTCAAGGCCCAAAAATAACTTACAATTACCGTTTGTCAAGACAGCTTTGAATTTTATTGTGATGTTTTACACTGAGTTTCAGTCATTTTAAATTCAATAATATGCAGAAGTGGCAAATATGAAAATTTTATTTTTCACTCCAATGTACATAACTTGATACTTTTGTTTTCCTTGCCGAGCCATGCAACATGATACCCTTGTTTCCTCAAAAATATAAGAAAGATCTGTATTTTTTTACTTACTGCTGGAGACAAATGGAATAAAGCTAAACATCTCATGAAAAATCGAAGAGGAATGATTTTGTTTTACTCCAAATGCAAGTTTTCAGTTCACAGAAAAACAAGAACTAATCTTATTGTCAAAGAGTCATGTCCAGTCACGGAATAGTTCGTTCTTATTCACATCAAACTAAAATACAATGCTATCGATTAATACAACTGAGGAGCGTTTCAGCGAGAAGTTCTCAAGGTAGAGATCATTACATGGTCGAAATTATATCCTACATCGGTGAGAGAGTCACCTCAAAGACTGATGAAATTAATTGGCAGTTTTATTAAGTGCCACGGAGTCTGTGGCAATATTTGTGAAGTTTTTTGTGTCACAAATTTATTAGTTTTATATGTAACTAACGTGGGAATATGAACTTTTTGCTCCCTTCATAGGAGAGGAAATAGACAAGCCGCTAAGGAGAAGCATTCTTTATTTGAGCCCTGGCAAACACGCAATAGTTCTAAAATAGCAGACTAAATTTTTTTAATTGAGCTAGGGGTGATTCCAGATGATATGCAGTCAGCATTATTTGCACCAAAAAAGTGAGAACTGACATTACCTGAAATACAGCTGCTATCCCCAGTCAAAATAGTCCAGTTCTGGCCCTCTCTCTGTCAAGCAACGCAACGGTAGTATTGCGTGACAGAGAGAGGGCCAGAACTGGACACTGAAGGCTAAGTTATCTGTGCATGCATTTCGAGCAAATTGATTTTTGTACTTAAGCACCACTAGGATAGCAAGAGATTTGCAAAAACATATATAGGTTTGTGATGCTATCTTAAAAGCAATGTAAGCATAATATGTTTTATGTAGTAAACAGAGGTACCTAGCCCACCCCCTTACCACAATGCTAATTAATTAATTGAAATTAATTAATTAAACAAACATTAAAGTTTACACCTTATTGTGTTACAGCGTTAGTGCCTGACCAAACAGCAGCCCCCTAAACCATCCCAATAGTGCACTCTGCATTACAAATGCCTTAATGAACATTTTAAGCTTACTGTTGAAACAGCCAAAGACAATGTTAACCAGAAGCTACAGAGTTCGGAAGACAGACAGAACGGTATTTAAAAAACTTGTCAAACCGAGCAGAAAGCCATGGTATGCATGTAAATAAATCAAGTTGGCACCACGTTCGCGAACGCTCAATTTACAACTGTCTTATGTCTTATGTTTCGTTGCAGGTTGAGTTTTCAAAGTTAGCTTGCCTTAGTACATATTTTTGTTTCCTTCTTTTACTGAAAACAAAGACATCAAAATGAAAAAGTGGTGATCAAATGAAAACAAGAACAGCTGTGTTTGGGTCATGTGAATTCATGTAAAACTACGGTATGCAATGTGCCGCTTCGTTTCAAGTTAGAATTATATTATAACAAACATACATGTACCTTTCCGGTAATCAGTCTCCTGCATTCTATTTTGTGTTGAATCATACTGAGGTCATGGACAGTATGTTGCTAGCTTGAAATCCCTTTTTAAACATAAACTAAAAACGTTCCTTTTTAAGAAAGCATTTTTATAACTTTTTAGCGACATTTTTTTATTTTTACTTTATTTGTCTTTAGTGTTTTTAATATTTCAAACTGTAAAGCGCTTTTGAACTTTTAGGATATTGGTGCTATATAAATATTTTATTATTATTATTTATTATAAATGTATGTCAGTCGTCGTCCGATTTATTTCCCTATCCAGGAAGTTTTTTACTCACATCACATGTAAATTGCATGCAACAATGGTGTTGTGGTATGAGTGTGTTTGCACTCTTGAACAAGCTTTATCGTCTACCGTTTGTAGCATTTTATTGATAGTAAATCATGTTTCTCCAAAAATTATTTGTGACTGGAGGTCACGATTCAACAGAGTTTGGTCACAAATGTTTCTGGATTGGCATTGCATACGATGATGACTTCTATTAACCAAACATGGACAGAATTGTGTTTTTGTTTTCTTGACAATTCGACATACAGACAATTTCCAACCATAAGTAGTTATTCCTTGCTTTGAATTATATCATCTATCCAGTTTACTGATGATTAATTAGAATCGTTCCTATTGCTTTCAAGAGCTTATAGTTCCATAAATTTTTGGCTATTTTGGTGACCACGTGCTAAGTCAGTGACCCTTTGATCGAGAAGTTGACCGTTCAAAAAGTTTGGCTAACCGTTCAAATGCTTGAAGTCACCTGTTAAACACATGAGCTAACTGTTTGAACGCTTCAAGTTATCCATTCCAAAATTTTTGCCAGCGGTTTTAACGCTTCCAGTCAAATTTTTCAATGCTTTTTAAAGGCGTTTACTATTCATTTATTATCCCATTACTATCCCTCTATTTTAGGCCATTTAATGGATATTAAGCTTAGTGCACATTTTTCAGTCTAAGGTCGCATTTTGTAAATGACCAAAGTCACTGGCTATTTTTTACTACCATGCAGGCAGCAGTGTCTGAGGCATAGAAATAGAATTTGAAAAATAGATACAGCACTAAAACATTGCCTACAAATTGGTATCATTATGGTGCTTACTACCATGCTTGTTGATGCTGATCTCAACCACTTTGTCAAAAAAACATGGGTTAAATGTGCTTGTTGCCTTCAAATTGTTCTACAATTGCATTTTTTTGCTCATTGGCATTACACTTGAATGGTGTGACATTCAAAATTTTAACCATGGCCAACTGAGTTCAGCAAGTAGAGAGAAACAGAATTAAAACTGAGAGTACTTTGCAGCTAGAATCACATAGCAGCAGTGAAGGGAAACCTGTCTGTGTCAGTGAACAAAACATGCTGATGGGATCAAAACAAATTCCAAAAGAAACTCAACAAACCTCAGTTAAAGATGATGCAAGCCACACTGAATGGAGCTTTTTTTTAATTTTTAAAATAAAACATTAGAATGCTTACTGGCAATTTTCCCTTTTTAAAGAAAAGGGAAAAACAATGAAAATACAAATCTTGCTTGATGGAATAAAGATAAAGAATAAACTAAATTATCCCTAAAAACCTTAACTCAAAAGAATGAACAGGCAGCAGATTTGAGTCGGGGATTATGTCTTTGTCCTCTCAACACTGACGATGAACTTCTTAAGATTCTTCTTATTTTAATGAGCAAAATGCATTTCTAATTCCGCCATGTGGTTTTAAGCTCCCTTAAGGTGGCCGAATACAGTTTTTGTGCACGCTCTTGCTAATGCAATTCAGCATGCGCACAAGGATTGCAAAAAAAAACTTGGTGTCAATACAGCGATCATTTTATTTGCTCAATGTCTGTGCTATCTGTACTATATTTCTTCATAATTGAACACAGTGTATTGATGGTTTTAGTCTTTTACTACAAAGGTATGTTAGAAAAGTTAACAATGCAAATAACCCAGCAATTCTCAGCTTTTTCTTTGTTACCAAAAGAACCCAGTTAAATGCAGCACATGCGTATTAAGTCAAATTAGTGTGATTAAATGCGCAATAGTTTTCTCGGAAATACGACTATTTCTTGAGAACAACTCATTAGAATGTCATATATAAGTTATAAGTAACTGGAGTATTGAATAAAATTTCAACTTTAACAAAGGAAATTCTAGATATTCCAGTGAACCTTCAACAAGGGATAATTAAAGATTTCTCGGTTTAATTGTTATTAAAATAGTGTTAGCTTGTGAGCATTGTTACAAGGTTGTTGCACGCAAATTACAAAGAAAACCTAATGACTAGATTTTCTGCAAATAAACAAAACCGATTTTAAAGGCCTGTTTATATTTAATCATGTTGCCATGGCAACAGCACATACATCACTTTAACCCAAAAAATGGAAGGTTGTGTTGTTAACTTGCTTGCTGCCATTTTTGGCGACCAAAGGATCAAGGGTTTTAGAGAAAAAGGTGAATGAAACACAGGAATCAAAAACTGTGTTCAGCCACCTTAAGCCCTGTCCTGCGCGCATAGAGAGCATAAGCATAAACATAAGCAGGGCTGGAAATAACAGTCGGTCAACGGACATTGTCTGACCAAATTTTAAATATGTTCGGCCAATGTCACATTATGATTGGACATGATGTCCCGACATTTCACCAACACCATGTTATTGTCCATCCATAAAATTTAGTTTATAGATACATTGTTAAAAGGCTCGCAATTGTGAACGGTACGGTCACCAATAGGGCTAAAATTTCATCTTTGTCAACCAAAAATTCTGGTTTAGTTGACAGCCGAAAATACGTCTGCATTTACAGGCTACCATAATGGTACAGGAATTCATTCTAATGAATCACCTATTATGACTCTAGTGTTCAACTTATGTGCTTGGGGAATCATACCCCTGGTTTACCCAGGCTTCATGAAATGATCAGCAAATTATGTAAGTATATGGAATCAAAGCCTTGATGTTGCAAGACTTCATCAAACCATCTGTGGAATCATCACCCCAATTGTGCAACCTATTATATCATAGTGGTGGTGCCTGAAAGCTTGTGGGCATCATCTCTTGAATAATAACCTTAACAATACTTGTCCAAAAATCATGGTTATGATGTTGACAAGCACAAAATCGTCTGGGGAATCATAACCAAAATATATTCACAAGAAAACTGACATTTTTGCCTTCTGTACTGCACTAAATTTCTAATTTTTTTTTATTTGACCTATTTTTTTTTTTTTTTAAGGCCCTTTTTTGGTGAACCTTCATGAAGTCAACAAATCGAATGTGGTTTAGCATTGTCTGTACTCTTATCGATAACAAGTATGCCTCATCACAGTGGTCAAAATGTTGTGGACTCAAGAGGCGCAGTGCTGTCTGGACTCTTATCGACAACAGCAAATTAGCCAATCCAATTGCAAGATTAGTAGCAATTGTGGTAAAATTGTTAATTTAAACATTTGTAATTGAAATTAAAAATAAATCCCTTCCTATTTTCAGCTACAATATATTTCAAATTGACATACTCAAGACAATATATATCTATTTTGAAAAATTTAATGTTATTTTAATTACAATAACTCAAACAACACGATGGTGAGTTTTGGGAAACTCTACGGGTAATTGGAGTGATTTTAACGGTCTTTGTCAAATCTGTGCAACAATAATTATCACTTCAACTAATTAATTCAATCATACACACCTGGCCATGACCAAATTCCCACTGGTTTGTGGCAAAAGTTCTGCTACACTTGTATAGAGGTATGAAATTTCTAATGCTCCTTGGCCACAGCAAGCCGCTTCAGAGTTGACAACATCTTTGTTGCGGCTAAAAAACTTTTGGGTGGCCCTTTCACGTACTTTTTTAATTTTGGAGGGCTTTCGCCATCATGTCGTATGATTGGCACAAAAAGAGAAAACAGCCACGACAAAAGTTATCCTGACCAGCAGACGTGTGAGGCATAGTTTGTAGGATCAAAAATTTCTTGCCCTCCACACATGAGGTGATAATTGACCACATTCCCAGTCTCAGCTGAGCGGTGATGACAGAAAACTGATCAACTTAGTGGTGTCAAGTTGTCGCTATTTTGGCCTTCATATTTCAACTTTTTGCCCAGCTAACATGGTGAAACCTGAACATGTACTTTATTGGACTGCAGAGAGAGAAACTACAGGTCTTACATTGTAAGTTCAGCGAGAAATAGTATGAGTAAATGCTATTTTTGTGTGCAAATTTGACTTGTTTCCAAAGAGTGTTTTGCCATCAAACTAGCCAAAGTTTCCTACCTTGTCTCTTATTATAACACCGTAGGATAAATTTATCAAAATTCACTCAAATCTTGTTTAAACTCTCCAAGATAAAAAAAAATGACATCATTGAATGTTAATTAAGAAATGGTAAGCATGCAGCATGCAACTATCGAGTTATGGATGCATGCAGGAGGTTGCTAAGCATGAGAGAAGCATAAGAGTCGCAGAAGATGATAGCCGAGTGCGACTCTAGCTTCTTGAGTGCTTAGCAAACCTCCCAAGTGCATCCATGACTCGATAGTTGCACACTGCATGTTTACCATTTCTTTTATAACATTGAGACTATTGAGATAGTATATATTGAATCTCATCTGGCTTACATGAAGTCAAAAGTGCCATAAACCGTACACAAATGTTCATTCAAAAATCTGACAAAGGGACAAATTAAAATTTTTCTTGGATCACGGCGAGTTTATAGTTTACATTTTCTCAATCTTGGGCAAACAAACAACTTCAAACTGCTTGGTTAACCTAAATATCAAGCTGACAACAAACGAAACTTGCAGTTGGTAAAAGCGTTTCTCAAAAGTTAGTTAGCTTAATTTCAGATCAGTCTTCCAAAAAATTGAAAACAAACTGCACATGGTTGAAGCTTTTGGTGGCTGAGCTCTCTGTCCTTTACGGCCTTTTCAGCAAAGGAAAAGAACAATATGGAACCAGACATTTCTTAAAAGCAAGAGTGGACAAGAAAGCAAACAAACACCCCTGGCTTTGAGCTGTTTGAGATGCTCTTATTCAATAGCAGGTTTGTGGGTTTCGTTTTCCTTTCCACTTTGTCGATTGATGAGTTGCACGTCTAAGGCTGAACTTGAACACATGAATGGCTTTTAAAAATGATCTCTGTCACTTTCATTCTTCGGTAAAATAAGCTTAAATGAACAGAAGACTGATGCTTTAAGGAAAATGTCAGAGATGTGAGCTTATATTTGTGTACAATGCAGTTGTTCCTTCGAGCTGCTGTTTCTTCAATTTCAAGAGTTCAATTTACGATCGATCAAGTCGAGCGATCGAGCAAAACTGAAACCCAGGAACTTAAGTTAAATAATTCATCAGAGGCTACCAATATTTGACAAAACTTCCTTTATTAAAGCTCAGAGAAACTATTATCTTTAAAGTTTTTGGAACAGAAGGATTCTGTATGCAAGACTACAGTTAAAACAGAAGTTTGTTAAAATTCTCGTGTACAAGTTTTGCTCACCGAAAGCATTCAAATGGCTTTTAACACCAGAAAAGTTTTACAATGAAAGCTTGTACTGAATTTTATTGTCGCTAAATCGCTGAAAAATTCTCTCTAAAATTCCTGCTACACATTAGTAACCTTGAAAGGTTGATACAGACCAGTTTGTTGTTTTTTGGTCCGTCTCTGAGTGCCAAATGCCTTTGTTCAACCAGCTGATTGAACCCCTGCTCGCATAAGTTAGCAAATCTCTTAGGTGGAGGCCCGGCAAAAAACTTGAGCTCAAAATTTTGAAATAATAATAATAATAACTCAGCTCAAAGAAATAATCTTCCTCATCTCTGGAAGAATTATTAATTTTTTTCCTGTTTTAGGAGAAGAAAAAATAAGAATTATGTTTTAAAAAGTGTCACCATCGATAAAGAAAATTGCTGAGAAAAAGTACAAATAAACAAACTGATATCAGCATGCAACCCCCCCAGGCAAATGGATCAAGCATATTAGCCAATCAGAATGTACACTTCACTAAGGCTCTGTTATAAAGAGTCTTTAAATTAATTACCCATACATTGAACAAATTTAATGTCAACTCCTGATCTCCATATTTGGGCCACAGTTCTCCGACAAACTCTTATATTACGCTTGCGTGACCTGTGGTGCACGTCGGCACACAGGAAATCTGCTGAAAATAACAGTTGTTGTCTACAGAGTATGAACTGATATTGAACAGTGAATGAACAAGCGCTATAAAATGCATAACAACCTCTTGCAAACAATATCAAATATAAGCATTCAGTAGCTAAATTCGTCCAGTATCATAAATTTTTCACAAGGTGGAATGACGCTTGCAACTGAAAAACCCAACAGCGGCGCCAAAAGCTATAAATACGCGACTTTACTAAATATTTACAACATTCGTTGATCACTAAGGAATCCTTCAATTAAAAATTGTTCAAAAGTAAATCTACAATCAAAACTGGTCTTGCATTGAACAACTTACAGCTTAAAAGTTAAGTTAGACGGTAAGGTTCGGTCGCGGCTTACCCCATTGAGACCGCAGCCTTGTAGGTACACTTGCCGAAAACCAAGCCAACAATCCTTTGAACACCTGTTCTTCGTCAAACATCATTTCAGCGTTTTTTGTCCGAGTTTCTCCGTTTTCCCAGGGGCACAAAAGCTGTACGTAGTTAAAATACCCGCGCACCGAAGAGACACCAAAGTTACCCATAACCACCCGCACCCTTTGTAGACCCGAAGGCCCTGGGAGCTACTAGCATCCTTGACGTCAATTTTTCATGCGTCTGTCCTCTTATTGATGATAAATTGCGTCATAACATTGTCAAAGTTTACTGCGGAACCACTCGCCTGCGGCTCGTGGTTCCACAGCCACTTTGACAATGTTTTCCGTCCCTCTAGCTTTTTTGAGGGGCTTTCGTGTCAATCTGCTAAGTCATTCTGTTCTCTCCTTTCGTTATTTCCGATTCTTTGAACTGGTTTTTCACTCTGACTGCATTCGACAATCAAAGTGGCTATGAGCCACTCAACTTGAAAATGGATCGTCTGTAAAACAGTGACAATTTTGATGCCACTGACTTGAGGTTTTAATCCGTAGGCTTAGTTAAAGTTATAGTTAAAGTTAAAGCCCACTGGCAAAACGCAACGGTAAGAGTAAGTGAGTAAGTAAGTAAGTAAGTAAGTAAGTAAGTAAGTAAGTAAGTAAGTAAGTAAGTAAGTAAGTAAGTAAGTAAGTAACAACTTTATTTACAGAGCGTAACACATAACAGTAAAAAACTGAC
>Ga0126338_10001485_pt1 | contig 15215 bp, 7 predicted proteins | sample OrbCmetagenome_2_FD_92529 | JGI IMG/M metagenome (GOLD analysis project Ga0126338, IMG submission 92529) | Coral microbial communities from Petempiche,Puerto Morelos, Mexico - Orbicella C C metagenome | ecosystem: Host-associated > Invertebrates > Cnidaria > Coral | place: Petempiche,Puerto...
TAAATGACGACATTTATTCGTAGCCAATAGTTTTACCCCTTTTTTCAAGAAAACACGAACTACTTAATATGAAAACGGTATAGAGCAAATTTTATTTCATCGTTGAAATACCTTCTTATTTCTAGACAGAAAATGCTTAAAAATTGTCAAAGCAAACATAATCTTGACTGGCCACTCTATCTAAAAAGCATAAACTGAATCTTGATGTTGATCTGAAGACAGCCACATGTTGTTTCATAAGTTTCGCTCTTTGGGAGAATAGGCTGTATGTATGTAATACAGTTGGACCTCGCTAATTCAAACTCGGTTATTTCGAATTCCCCGCAATTTGGAACTGTATTTCAATTCCTGTGTTACAAACCAGTTTTGGATAATTATCCTTGTAAATGTCTTGGCTGACAAGAAAAGTTTTAAAACACTTAGTTGGTTCAAGAGACTAATTCATAGTCTCTTAGTAGGTTAAAGTGGAATTAAAACAGGTTTCGGTCATATTTTATTATGAGTACGCTACTTTTTACTCTGAAACCAAAAATATTCAACTAAATAAGTAAAATCAAGAAACCGTTACAGTGGTAACAAAATGATATTCTTCTCAACATCTGAAAATCGACGCGAGCATTTAGGCAGTCATGGGGGTAATTTTAAAAAAGAACAGCCATTTGTACTGAACTGCTGGTGGTGGATTGCTGTTCCAGAGACGATTAACTCCTTATTTAAGACGATTTCAGGTTCATTGTCGAGAAATTTCGCTTCCCCGGCGAAGAATAGGCTACTTTCACATAATTATCCTTGCAAATCTCCTGGTTTAGAAGGTAAGTTTAAAAACAGTTGGTTAAAGTGGAATATTTGATATATTTTATTATGAGTTCGCTCCTTCTTACTCTGAAACCAAAAATATTTAACTATACAGTAAACAATCCAGAAATCGTTTCAATGGTTTCAAAATTATGTTCTTCTCAAAATCTCAAAATTGAAGTGAGCGTTTAGGCAGTGATGGGGGTAATTTAAATAAAAGAATTGCCATTTGCACTGAACCGCTGGGGGTAGATTGTTGTCAGCTTGTCATTTTAGACGGCAGTAAAGTTAATTGTCGAGAAATTTACTTTGAAAATAAAAGTTGACAGTTACTTGTGATAATATATTGTTCGTGGCTAGTGTGTAGCTGAATATTTTTGGTTTCAGAGTAAGAAGAAGCTAATTCATAACAAAATATGACCGTAACGTGTTTTAATTCCACTTGAAGCAACGGCTTTAGAAACTGTAACCAACTGTTTTTTTGTTTTTTTTTACTTGCAACTAAGACATTTGCAAGGACAATTATGTAAAAGTCGCTTGCACAGGAAAATTCAGCAGGTTGCAGAAAAATGTAGGACTATTGACCGTATTTTAAATGATTGTACACACTGAGCTCACACATGGATAGGATTTAGACCATGGTCTTTATTTCATTACAAACCTTTACTGAACGGTAACTCGGATGAATAACTTCAAGAGATCGCTCATACTTACATCTTCTGAGACAGGGAAACCAAACTATCTGAAAAAGAATTTAAAAAGTGACATTAACACTCAAGTTGAAGTTAAGTGTCTGTATTTGTAAAGTGATATTTACACTTTGGTTGAAGTTAAGTGTCCGTGTTTTGGAAGTGTCTGTATTATAGAGTTTGAGATATTATGAATTCTAATGTCTCTGGAAGCAACTGAACTCTCCGCAATATCGAGGTGTCCCTACAAGGAGCGGACAAGCTGTACACAGGTGACAAGATTAGAAACTGAAAATCATCAAATGTTGCCGGGATGTGTTCTCGGAGCACCTAAACAAGGTAGTAAATTTGAAATTAATCAGGGACTTCATAGCCGATTGTAGAAATACGCAGGCGTGCTTTAAACAAGAAGAGGGTAGGTTGTAGAATTTACATTGCCTGGTTAATCTATCAAACCTAAAGAAAGGCATAAGATTGCATTAGAGATCATGGGAATTATTTAGACGAGACAAATGAAAAACAAGAGCGCAGAGTTGCGTTACGATAAACACAATTTATACCCGTACGATTTTAAACCGATTCGACTATTCCTTCTTGTTTTAAAAATACAAAGTAAGACAACCAGCTGTAAATTGAGGTTAAACAGCAGGTTCCAGCTGGTAAATGTTTTAAGGCCTTGTAGCTCCATACAGTGAATAAAAGTTAACTCCTATATGACATAAGTTACCTTTTTGCATGTTCGGTTGCGCTTACAGCCTAAGATCAAGCTGGAATGAGAGAGTTGACCTATTTTCCTCTCATGTATGCACATAAGACCTGAGCGAAGTGTTCTGACGACGAGCTAATGTGGGCTCGAAACGTCAACTTTACAAACTTCTACGTTGGTTAATTGACCATGATGAAATTCAATTTTATAAATAGCAACTGAAACATAGATGTAGTACAACATTTTCTTCAAAAACTAATAACTTAGCTTGTTCTCAGCCCACGGTATACGATATAAAGCATGCATGGATGAAAGGCAAAAGAAGAAAACTTTGAAATAAATCAGAAGCAAGGGTATTAGGGATGTTGTTCGCAAGGACTAAATAAGTGCATTCATTCTCTTTATGATGCCCGCAGTTTTAACGATTTGAGTAAACAAAAGGCCACAGCCATAGCTATTTATCAGCCATTTACATAGAAGAAGCAGTTGAAAGGCAGAAGTGAAATACTTCTGAAATTTTCATTCACGCTAGACGAGAAGCAACTGGTTCTAAAAATTGTCCGAACCGTCAAACTGAGCTCGTTGGTCTAATCTAGAACAGCTTTAATGGGAATGAAAGAGTTGAATCAGTGCAAAATGACCCCAGCAGATTATGAAGTACAATAAGCGAAAAGTACAGAAGATTACTAGAAAGATGGTTTTGCACGATCTTTCCATTCACTAACCAATGGATATTTCCCGTCGATATTTCACTTGCAGTGAATAGTTAGTCTTCCTTTTGTGTTTGTATTGTGGCTAAAATGTTTATGGTAACACAGTAGAGAGACCACATGTTTTTTCGCATTTCTGAAAGCCTGTTTTTAATTGCACTGTTCGTTTACATGTGCAGTTATTTTGCGTTTAGTCACGGAATGTGACTTTAAATGAAATTTCTTCGTCCTATTGTCTGAAAATCGTCGTTTGATTGATTAAGCAATTTTTTGAAAGCCACGCCATCAGTTCATATAAGAGCACGAACAATGCTCTTAGCGCTAAGGAACCTGTTTCTCGTAAAACAGAACAATGTGGAAGATTTCCAGACAAGTTTGATTTTGCTTTTTGTGTTTTGTGTCGGAGACTGTTGATCGGCTTCTTTGCTACGCAAGCTGTGTCGCTTGGACACAGAGAAGTCACCGGCTACTGGTTGTTAGAGGCAGACGCTTTACTATGCACATGCATGGTTTTTCTACATACATGTGCTTTGACGCCTAGCAACCAGCACCGCACTACCATAGACACGACTGTTATTTCACGCCAACTTTCACTCCTAAGCTAGGCTGAAAAAAATTGCGTTGCAGTGTATCAAAGTGAATTACAAAACCGTACAAATCAAGTGATATCAGACAGGAGACAGATTCAACAATACAACCTACTTCCATCACCTTTTTGTCATTGAAAGTCTCAATCTTATAAAAATAGATACAAATGTGATATTTGCTCACGCAGGTCGTTTCAGTATATACAGCCATTGAGCTAAAGAGAAAGTTCATCTAAAGCTCCAGGCGGTTTGAATACTTCGTTTCTTACTGATGAGCTTATCGCGCCGTGTCTAGCATATAGATCATAATTCCTTTTCTCCCATGGCCACCTGCTAAGACTTTGATTTAATATCTTACAACTGAGGCTTAGCACATCCAAAGCTAGAATTTTAAAAGTCTCAAGGATTATGTCGACGACAACGATAGCATATATATAAGATTCTACGAAACCGATAGCAATTCAAGGATTGAGGTTTTTCATCCTATGAAAACCACATACCAATAAAATTAAGGCTCTCTATAGTCAACTAACAAATTAATTGCGTAAACAATCTCGCTTATGAGAAAATAAACTATTTAAACAATGATATAATTTTATAGCTTCACAATGGGCGCAATTCCACGCCTTTGGGTTTCAATATAATCTTTCTCATCGGTTTATGACAAACATTTCCTCAGACATTTTACGTTCAGCATTCTTTGGAAGAAAAACTAAAGATTCCCCTTATAAGATTCTTTCTTTTGCGGAGAAGGAAGATGTTTAAGAATACCGGCGTCAATGAGCGAATTTTTATTTCAAAGAGATCACTTTAGAATAAAAACTTAACAATCTTTAATTAAGAATTTGGTTGAAATAATTTGCACGGAAATAATTTCTTCCTGTGTGAAACGTTATTGCGATTTCAACTCAAAGTAAATAGAGCAAGAGCAACAATATTAAAAATCATCTCATAAAAACACTCGCACTCGTTCTCGAACGAGAACACCTAAGCAGAAGCGTTGTATCATTTTTAAGGCAGCTATTGGGGGTAGATTTTCTCAGACCCTAATTTAAAAGCCGTGACACTTGTTCCATGAGAAAATAAATCACGCCCTATATGGTGTACAAAATGAGTCTAGAAAATACTTTAATACTGTAGTTTTCTACTAGAGCCAAACTCTATAACATATATATTTTTTCCAAGGGGCCAACGACCACAAGCCCCAACAACTTCTACTCAGCATATAAATTTCCTTCACAACGATTTTAGTTTTGCTTTGCTTGTATTCATACACAAGATCTCATAACGTGTGTGGTTTTAAACATTTCGTCAGATCAAGCCCGGTTAATGAAGAAGTAAGCCATCAGAGGCGTTTCCCTTTTTCTTGGATGTATCTTTTAAAAGCAAGGATTTGGTTTTGTTATTACAACTGTTATCAGACGTTGGTTTTACTCATATGTCTGTTACATAACATCTACAACGGTCGCTCTTACAACTTAGCGGAAAGTGGATATTGAAAATACGAAAATCTCTCAATTACCTCTACAAAAAACGCGGTTTCCTAACACTGGAACATTTTCCATGTTCACTTCTATCGAATAAAAACGTGACTATTTGCAAATTAAACGATAAGAGAGTGTTTTTCATTTCACTGATAAAATCTACTATACTTTCCCTTGGAGCAGATTAATACTAAGACGTTGTATTTGCTTTTCTGTGTTTCCTAGTTTTGGAAATTAACGTTTAAGTATATGTAAATGTTGTGGAGCTTTTCAATTTGTCTCCCTAAAATTCCTGAAGATTTTCGAATGGCAACCTAGGTTTTTGTAAGCATTGCATGTTTTCTGGTAGTTTCGTTGTACAATATTTAAAATAAAAACATGTTTGAGATAAGAAGTATATTTAATTCACTTGTTTCTACTCGCGATATATTTTGAAAGCTATCAAAAATGGAAAGAATTAGTCAGCAAAATTCACAGAATACCGAACATTTTCACTCTTGAGACAAGTAAAGCATAAAACGTAGAGTGCAGAAAACGAACCATGGTGGACCGCGTGGAAAAACACCAACAACCGTGAAGAAAAACGAAAACAAAGAAATCACCAAAATTCATGCGCTATTGAATTGGTGGGAAACATTAGAGCTGGTTCAGATTTCAAACTACTTCAAAACGCTACGTCCCGTAAAAAATGGCCTCTGAGAAATAAAAAATGGCCATTTCCATTTTACATCTACTCCTGTATACCAGTTGCATGGTTGTCAAACACAGCACCTGCCGTCCATCCTTGTGAAGCAAAGCAGCACCAGTTCGGTGAATTCTGGTTTCTTAGGGTTGCATTATTGTTTGCTTGAACCAAAATAGAATATGCGATTTCGCAACACTATAATTTCGTAGAAATGTAGGCTTTTAGATATTAGCTCAACATAAAACTAAGAAACTGTTCTCGGTTTTAAAGCGAAGGCTAAAATAAAATTGAATTATCGTAATGTTCTATGGATGGATTTAATTACATGGCATGTCTATGCAAGAATATTTTGCATCGGTAACATGAACTCTTTTTTCTAAGCTTCCTCAATCAAACGTTTTTCGTCGCGGTGATAATCGAGTTTCTATCTCATTGGTTGCGGCTACACAGTAAATAAAAACTTTTCTTTCTTGGACGTAATTATAGAACCACAGGGGATAAGGAAATAGGTAGAAAAAAACAACGATAAGACGAATGACTCGAGAGTCCAATTCACGTAAAAATGGTAATTAGATCTTTGGTATTCGTCAAGGTGAAAACTACGCTCGCTTGATTACACTTTGAAGAGTCGTTCTACTTTAGCTTATTTTGAAAATATAGATATGTTAAATGTTTCTTACCTATGATTGTTGTTTTAATTTTTTTTCTCGTGTGAGTGAGTTCTTTGCGGTTAACTGATAGCCTCGTAAACGCACCATGAAGAAAATTCGCTATGAACGTTGTCACCCTCGAACAGTAAGCGCGAGAGGTCGCGGTAATCCGTAGTTATTTCGACGCGTATTTGTTCTTTGCCGTTTCCGTGGAAGCTTTGTAAAGATTTGTTAACGTTGATAGCGCTGGTATGCATACATGAATATCGCTGCACCTCGAAAGCTGTTCAGTTATGTACGGTCATGTACACACTGCATGGCAAAACCGTCTATTTTTAATGGAATACTTGATAGAGTTTTACATAATAAAAGTAGAAAACATTAATTTTTACGAGGATACGCGTTTTCTTCTCTCGGCGTTAAGGGTTTCACAGAAAGCGGCGAAAAGAGAACTTCGCTTCTTTTACGACGAGTCAAGTTTTGGTAGTTGCGCTTGGGAAATTTTCTAAAATGGCGGAAAATCGACCAAGTGAATCAAGATGCCTTCATCAAAGGCGGCGCTGGGAGATAATGGACTCCCTCAAAGATTGGGGTTAGGTGTGTATCTTATATTTTCCCTTTCTGTCTTGGTATTGAATACACTTTTTTTCGCCTTGTTTGGGTTCGCGTTTTGCCGCTTAGACCTAGAAAATAAATTCAAATATAAGCAATTAGCATTTTATCAACACTGTGTTGAAAAAAATTGGGAAATTTGCATTGGCAATCATTTTCTCACTGGGAGATTATTTGGAGAGCATAACAGAAGTCCTTGAAGACTGCGCGACTCTGGGAAATCGTTGAAAGGCGTTCCAGAGGAAAGAAAAAGAATTCACTATTTAAGTTTGCCTATAAAACGAAAAACCCAGTATTTCTTGAACAAAGGACAGCTGGGATTGACATCTGGTAAACATAGCTTCATTTGTTATCGTCTCCATTATATCAGACCTATATGGGTATTAGAATCACAACGATTTCCATTGTATGTGTAATTTGCGTCAGATAAGCTCCGCAGAAAGAGAAGTTGGTGATTACTACTACGTCCTGTCAGAATTTCTCGGAATTTCACACAACACGTCAGCAGGCAAATTCTTGAAAAGCTCTTTCAGATTAGTTATCATTCCGTCGAATAAATCGGAAATAACCCAGAAAGATCTTAAAATATTTCCAAGAAAATGGAAAACATTTTTAATCAAGACAGAATAATCACAAGATGGAACTAAAGATTTTAAATTTTTTTGCGTAACAAGGAACTTTCAATGAATAAAACTAGAGTGCTTTTAATCCAAAACATTCGCTCGACTTAAAAAAAAATTAATGCGGCTTTACATCATAGGCTAAGAAAACCGAAGAATTTTCCATTACCACGTCAAGTTCAATTACCGTCAATGTCGATTCTTTTTTTTCCTTTTTAGCGAGCAGGACTATTAAGCTAAGGGCGGAGCGAGAACAATCTGTCATATTCAGTTCCTAGTTGTATAGTTGCAATGTTTTGAAGTTCCTTGGCGAATAAAAGCTTGCCGCCGTGTGCCAATAATGCTTTGCATGAGAGCCCAAAAATTCTATCTCACGCCGAGTAATCAGCCGGGAAAAAAGATAAAAACGAACACGTCTTTCGCTTGATGGTAATGAGTGAATTCACGTACACAACGCAAAAGGTAATGATTGCGCATTCACGAAAGGACGAATTTAAAACTCTGACAACAATACGTCCAATTCTGCGCTCTGTTAGTTTCACTTTCATGTAGTTTACCATCATTAGCTCCGCGAAGTTTGTTTTGCCAATATTAATTCTTAACCAATGAAAAGTGATAACCTTCGTAATTATCTTCTTTCCAGCAGAATTCATTAATATAGGGCTTAGTTCATTCATCAAACTAATTCTACACGTCCAGAAAGGTTTAGTTTGGTGGCCAATGGCGCTATAGCAATGGGCTACCCCTTACACGTGTGTGGCGTGTGCCAAACAATAACCCGATTACACTTGAATTGGAAATTGGCAAGAAACCGCGTTCATTGGTTCTCTTCTTTATTGAGGGGAGACTGTAAGTGCGTTAATGAATTTTAATAAAGGAATTAATTGTCTCAAGCCGATTTGTTGGTAACAAAAATGTTACACTTCAACACACAACTTCACGCATGGATACCGCTTGGAAAAATCTCGCTCCAAAGCTACGGAGACGAAAAATTGCCGCGAACGTTTGATAGAACTACGCAGTTATAATTCCCCCAAATTCCACTAGTTGTTTAGACCGGTGCTAATCTTGTCAGGCCTTGAAAAGATACCCGTAACTGGTGATTGCCGAAATTTTTTGTTATCAATTTCCCCCCGCAGATGTTTCATGAATGAGTTATTTTTTCCCAGCGAACCGGGTCAGCCGAGAGCTGGAACTCACGACCGTGTCAACTCGGACAGGTTCAGCTGCCGTTATACGCACGCGCAGTATTAATTTTTAAACTGCGCTTGCGCATGGGTTTGGAAACAGGTGCATGTGAAGTGCAAATGTTGTTAACACAATGATAATGATTGTCTCTTTCTTTACGGGCACTCTCACTGCATTTAAGAACATTTTCACGCCATGCTAGCAGGCTTCAGTTCGCAGTGAACGTCTCCGAGATGAATCGCGACAGTTTATTGAATAAGACTTTAAGTCCTCCTCTGTCATCTCGAGTACCTATTTCTCATTCTAATGGTATTTCTTACTCTAATTCTTCGCTTTCCGGAGGTCAGATGAATGAGCCAAGCTGGATACCCTCGATTCGTGGATCTACTCACTCGGTATTTATTCTGAAATTTTTATTTGATGCTTTTTGTAATGTTTGCGTTCGCGCGTCGGCCGCTCGGTCTCGCGTAAAGGCGCTCGCTCGTCCGCTCGCTCGCAATTTTCATCATCTAAAACTATTTCTCTGACTTGAACAATTTCAAATTAATATTTTTATTCTTTCTTGTTATAGCTGTCTTTCCCGTCAAGATCTAACAACCTGGTATGTGATAAATAAAATAAATACAACTTGATCGAATTCATTTCCGTTAGTCAACATTACACTCTGGTGCTTAAACATCGTTTTTCCCTTCCTGCATTGTAGATTCCTCCAAGTGTATTTGATGGATTTGATGACTCGCACCTACTCTCCGCCTCGCAGCTCGAGCCGATGCCCAAATATCTCTCGACGAAGCCAAACAAAGCGTCCGGCTTCACAAGTTTGCACAGCTACCACTCGACTCACGGGCACGACACGAGCACATATGATGCGCACGACATTCTGGATCAAATCTCGGCCTCGCTGCAGCCAACAGTAAGCGAGTCTGCGTTTGATAAACCGTTTGAAACGCCATCGCCAGTCACCGCCACGCCTGTGCACTCTTTACACTCAGCTATCCATTCCGCTATTAGCGTGGCGGCCAGTAGCGACGATGTAATGAACCCGCGAGAATTAGAGTGGTTTGCAGAACGCTTCAAACAAAGACGAATCAAGCTCGGCGTTACTCAAGCGGACGTGGGCGCCGCACTAGCACATTTGAAAATCCCTGGCGTAGGGTCTTTGAGCCAGTCCACGATTTGTAGATTTGAGTCGCTTACACTGAGCCACAATAACATGATGGCGTTAAAACCCGTGTTGACAGCATGGCTAGAAGAGGCCGAGAAAGCGTACAAATGTAAGAATACAACGAGCCAATTCCTTCCTAATTCGGATAAAAAGAGGAAGCGAACATCGATTGGTGCGGCCGAGAAGCGCTCGCTAGAGGCCTACTTCGCGATGAACCCAAGACCTTCAAGCGACAAGATTGCTTCGATCGCTGAAAAACTAGACCTTTCAAAAAATGTCGTGCGGGTATGGTTCTGTAACCAGCGACAAAAGAAGAAAAGAATGAAATTCTCCGTTCATTGAAGGCTCGAAAAAAAACTGGAGTAAAACTGAATTGAATTTCCTGCCGGAAATCCCAGCAAAAATCGCTCCATGGATCGATCGACGTAAGCGCAGATGCAGACACCGAGTGGTCCACAGCAATTTGGAGTAAATTACAAATGGTGAATTTTATTTATATTATAAACGAAAATTTTTGAGTCAATGAATGAAGCAAGCCCTGATTTTTATTGCTGCTACTATTAAGCTACAAAAGTTTTAAAAATAAGATAGTAGTTCGCGTCTTTCTAAAGAACGAACGCGCTCGGCCTTGAGTGGAAAACGAACTCCGTTGGAAAGCGATGCCTCTGGGCATTGCATTGGAAGACGTTTCGTTATCTTGACGAAACATGTCGAGAACAACTTAAGAGCCCGCAGGTAAATAATATTCAGTGTATACCCTATTAGCTTAACAACTAAAGCAAGAAATTCCTAAGCACGAATCACTTCCGCCAGTAGTAAAATTATTCATAGTTCATATTACCACAATTTCGTCGAAGTAACGATAAGAGTTTCGATTTTAGGCCCGAGGTTTGATGATAATGAGGCCCGAAATTATTTCGCCTACACCTGTTTCTTTTTGGCAAAATCAATTTCCCCATTTATGAAAAGTTGAATGTATTACTTGCAATTTATGTAAATTTGGAGGTTCTTTGTGAGGAAAAGCCGTTAAGACGTTATTAGTTTAGCACAGAGTCAGTGGAACGACGGAAAATCGTTAAATTAGGTGAAAACAAATATGAAAACGTCCATCGCTTTTCAAACGGTTTTTCTTCAAATAGAACCACCACAGACATCAATTACGCGCCCGGGTTTGGCTTTGTTCGCCAGTGCAGTCCAATGAAATTCATCCTTTTAATTGCTTACAAACACTTCAGTAAAGAACTTACTGCTAGATAGAAATAATGGCATAGGCCCGGAAAGTATATGTATTTAAATATATATTTTGAAATTTTATACGTTGAGGAAACTTTTATGAATTAATCTTTACGATGTATATTTATTAACGCTGTACAAATTTTACCGCTAGCACCACAATTTTAAGTCATTTTCTGAATCTCTATTTCGTTTTTAACTCACTGGTGCTGCGGGAATGTTGTCGATGGTTACGTTATCTGAAAGACCGGATAAAAATGAAAACCAGTGTTCTCAATTTCCAGATTTGTAATGAATTGTGCTTAAATAGACGAGAAGTTTTAATAAACTGAAGAGTTCGAGGAAAACAGACGAGAAATCGTTTTTATTTGTTTTGCTTTTTGTAGCGCGCTGGTTTAAGACCACCCGTATCTATAATTCCCTTGCGTGGTACATTGTGGCGAAGGCTTTCTTGATTAACAGTCGCTTTTTGTCCGTCTTACAGGTTGTTTGGTGAACTAATGGTGATTTCGATGGCAAACTATTGCTGAGAAAACCGAGTTGGCTCGAAAAAACCGCGTTGTGTTCTTTCCGAACGACATTTTTCGGTTATTTTGTCAGCGAGATAATATCATAAACCCACAAAATGAAAAAGCAAATTAAAAGGGAAGTAATTTTGGGAATTTAAGACGGCATCTTGTGAAAGGCGCAGAAGAAACCACCGCCAGGCCATTACGTAGTATCAACGAACTGAACGTGACGTGGCTGCAACGCGAGAACTTTAAACTCTTTTATTCCTATTTCTAGAGAGAATTTTCTTCTTACATTTTTTGGAAGCGTCGTTAAAATCGAGAAAATGCGTGAAATCGAGTGCGTAAGATGCCCTCCTTCAACTTTGAAGGGAAATGGCTTGGTTTGAAAGTAATTATTTCATTTTCAGCAGGTGCGCGGATGGAAACTTGCAATCTCCCGCTAGGATTTTCATTTTGAGATTTCCCATACGTACTTAAATGATAATTTCACGAAGTAAGTTGTATTTAGAAGTTTTAACCACAGTTTATGTAATCGAGGTTCGAATCGATTCTGGCGCCATTCCTTGATGGAAATGGAAATGTGTCGCTATTCGGCCCACGACCAAAACAGAGCTGATTCGTTTAAAACAAACGCGATGACATTTACACAAAAGCCTGCGCTTTCTCTAACACCGAAGTTGAGAAGCAACATATTTTTTGGATCGTAAATGGCTATCTTCTCTCACGGACCCGTTTGTGTCGCGTTTTTAAGTCGTCAAATTTACCGCATTGTTGGCAGTTAGCACGTTGTTTTTTCTCGTGGTTTCAAGCGGTCGCACGTGCTAGTTTATAAATGATACTACCAAAAAGTTCTATCCCTCAAAAACTAATTACTCCAAAACTATGCCTACAGAATCCTGTATGAAACAAAGCCAAGCCCTCGGGGAATGAAATTATTTTACCGAAGGTTTTTAAATCCAGGATAGTTTTGACGGAAGCGCTTTCCTCGAGTAAAACGAAACAATTTCGACGCTAACAAAGCGCAACACGAGATCATCTCCCAAGACAAAGACGAACTTCTAGGCAGCTGTTGTTGTATTACATACGACCGACGTCTCCAAATAATACTCTTCGCTGGAGACACTTAATTAGAACTCTTCCAATAAAAATTTTACCGTAAACTGAATAAACAAGACTGGCTATTCCTGTGCGTGTTTATGCCTTCAATCGGAAATCCAGTCTTTGAACAAACGATAACTAGAGAAGTGCGCAGGTATTTTCCTTGACACATCTGTAAAATTGAAGGTAACGAAATATATGAAGAAGGATTATGATAAACTAGTGTTTGAAAATATCGTAGAAGCGGCAATTTTTGAACAGTTGTAAGAGCTTTCTACAGAGGCCGGTTAAATTAAACCTTGCTTGAAGTAATAAAAGCAATAGTTTTGCAACAATGGCTCGTGTTTTTTATGCTGACTATCGCTTCAATGAGCTACCTAAACATAAAAAAAAACTAAAATAAGAATTGGTGACTATACGTTAGGTAAGAGAGCCATGTATTTTCAAATGAAAAATCATGAAAAATGGTATCTAAATTTCACAAAAAAAAATTGAACACAAGACCTTGTGAAATGAAATAAAACTGGTATCGTGAGGTGAAGATATTGCATGTTTTAGCCAGGGGCACAAAGTAACTCCTCATAACCCAAGCTAGTTAAATTAAGGAATTTTTCTAATTTGCGAAATAAGAAGCATCACTTTCTTGCCGCAGTTTGTTCATTGGACCCTCCGTTCTAGTTACCAGAGTTTAATTCTACGTGCCTTCATTGCCTCGTCTTGGACCTGGTACATGAAATAGAACTAAACTTCAAAAGCTCTGGGAGATAATTTATACTCCCAAATAAAAGTACCGTAAATAAGCGTAATAAGGAAGGCCAAAATTGATAAAAAGAATTTTTAGTGCTTCGTGACACAAAAGTTGCCTAAACCTATGTGAAAAGGATGAAAACTTGCTCCATCGTTATCGGCGACCAAGTGAAGTCTCCACCCGGTCCGAAAATATCCTTGTTTTGAGAAACGCAACAGTCAGCTGTGTGAAAGCCAGAACCACACAAGCGAAACCTACAACACCTGTCAACTCGAAAATTACAACGACTCGCTAGGGGAGAGATACAAAGATAGACTTCCTCGCAAACATCGAAATTTTTAAGTGATGATTCGTTCAATGAATAAGTTGGCAAACATGTTCCAAGGCCCGGCAAAAGATACTACAAAGTATTCCAAAAGCTTATACGGGTAGACGTTGTTGACACTGAAGTGTCGTCGCTTTTCTTATTTCCATAGAATCGAATATACAACAAATGGAGTTTATTTCAGCCAGGATGTGTCACAAATTGAAGCTTATGTTTTTTTTTAAAAGAATGAAAAGAGAATCTATCCATGCTTTCTATTGCCAAGGATAGTAATGGAAGATTCTTTTCAATTGATATTTCCAAAACAAACGGAATTCATGATTATGCGAGGTAGGAGGTAATGAGGAAATATAAACAAAGTAAAATAATAGTTTTCGTATGGAATAAAACCCATCTACCTCTCAGTCTTACGCTTTAAGGATATTTCATGTTACAGAGAAATAAATTTCAATATTTACTAAAATTTTAAGTAATAGTTTCATGCTCTACACACTTGCAGGTACTTTCATAACTGGTTCCAGTCTCAGGTCAATTTTCTTGACTTGAACACTGACCTATGTCCTTCCTGGCGGCCATTTTGAATTTATCCTTGGCCTTGCAATACGATGAAAAACAAACTTCACTCTCACGCACAGAAATAGTGCTACTAAACTCCATTTTGGAGTGTCGATTGAAGAATGCAAGTATTTTGAATTCCAATAATGCGAGGACGAAACTGAAAAACTTTGTAATTTCGTTTTGGTGCCGTCGCCATCAAACCCAAAGGCGATTAATTACCACACCTCAGCTCACATGAAAAGTAACTGAAAACACGAAGATAAGAAAGTTGTAGCGACGCTACGAGTAGATAAAATTAGCCACCAACTTAAATATTTCATGCTAACATTTGGAAGCTACAAAATTTTAATTATGTAGGAATACGACTTTGAGGCTGTAGAATAATTGTGGAATAGATGCAAGTCCACACAAAATGGAGTTCTTGTAACTGAGGTAAGATGTGTCGAAGAATTGCATCGATGTTTGCATTTTTGTTAAGCTATTGCTCAAAAAACATATTACTACGAGAATAATCCTTTATAGTTGTGTATATGTCGCATGAAATATGCAGCGCAATTTTAATAATGGCGTTTTCTCGCAATCGGAAAAGTTCAGTTTTTGACCTGTGGAGGATGACATATAATAAAAGCTAAATAACTGAGCACAATCATGTTGTCAAATATAACCTTGTCAAATATATTGCGAAGAGATGAATTTATAAAACAGAAAGATTGAAATTAAAATTTCTCCTCAGTGAAGCAAGAACTTTACTTACAGTACATGCATTTTAATGTTTTTAACTTGAAATCCTTTCATCACATTAGCGACTTAAATGGTGGCCAAACTGCACTGCAGCAATGGTTTCACTCCA
>Ga0126338_10001486_pt1 | contig 15209 bp, 5 predicted proteins | sample OrbCmetagenome_2_FD_92529 | JGI IMG/M metagenome (GOLD analysis project Ga0126338, IMG submission 92529) | Coral microbial communities from Petempiche,Puerto Morelos, Mexico - Orbicella C C metagenome | ecosystem: Host-associated > Invertebrates > Cnidaria > Coral | place: Petempiche,Puerto...
CAGTGAAAATAGCTTTTTCATCAATCTCTGGTCGCAATACTTACTTTTATACAGCAGTTATTTCAAGAGAACAGAAAACAATCAGAAAACGGCAGGTATTAGTCAGGTCATGCTAGAACTAATGGAACATCTTTTATCAAGTCCTAAGGAATCTCGCTCGCGTGAAGATGTAGAAAGAATTCTTCCCTTCTTCAGAACCAGAACTCCTCTGTTTCATGCCCTTAGTAAAGGTGAGCGTTTAGAATTGTAATTTTATTTAGTATTACTCGATCTAGAAATACAATACGTTTCTCAGCTAATAGGCTAGCAAGGGTTTCATCAGATAAACAGTATATCTGGTTAGAAAAGAGCCCGAAGAAAATCCACTCGCCGATTGGTTTAAAATTGTGTTTCTATTTAACAAATAGATTATGAGCTCGAGATTTCTGTCACGAATTGAAATCGAGAGCGAATTAATAGTCTAATTGGTTTAGTACAAATCTGCGTCTTGACTGGAAAATTATCAATATCCTCTTCACAGATGCTTCGAAAACCCAAAGAAATGACAACCATTTTGTTAATAACCGCACACTGCTAGGCTAATCACTATCTGTAACATAATAGATAGTGAGTAACGTAGCCAATCAGAGGACGACATTTGTGATAGAACGCTAGTAGATTTTTACTTATGAGTTGTAGTATAAATCTAGTAGCGTTCTATCACGAATACCGTTCGCTGATTGGCTACGCCACTCACTATCTATTCTGCTGTAGATAGTGAGTGGCCTAGCAGTGTGCGCGTGTTAACGAACTGGCGGCCGCTTATTTGTGTTTCTGAAGTGTCTGTGAAGAGGATTTACGGAAAGAGTTTTGAATGACTGGTAGATTTATACTAAATAATTAGTTTATTCGCTCTCAATTTCTATCTGTGATAGCTGACTCGGGCTGCGCCCTCGTCAACTATCACGCTATAGAAATCTAGAACTCCTAATTTAATTGTTTAATAGAAATACTCGGAAAGTTTGGAAACACTCACCTGTCGGTTTGTGTTGCCAAAGCATTTCTCGTTCTCCCAAACTTCGAATCGTGCTTCTATATCTCGAGAGAAACACGCTATGTATTTTGCATGTACGATTAAAAGTTTGAAAAAGGATAATAGGAAATTATATCGTGGCATAACTTCTCTGTTCCTACCTTCACTTGCAAAGAACTGGCGCGCGTTAAACTAAACAGAGGAAGCGCGACTTATTTGAATTCTCTGACCTATGGGTTTAGTTCTAATCCGCCGTAGGAAAAACGATGGCGATTGGTACCGTTACCCTTAATTCTTAGCGCACGGAAACTTAAATAACGCTCATAAAAAATGCACCCAAACGTTCTAAAACCTTCAAACCTAGAATACACAGTGTCGTTAGCACAGGGAAAAATACTGCAAAAATATGGCCTTCCTTGTACTCTACGGGCTGTATTAGGTTCGCATATAATTGTGGTAAAATGTACGGCCGCCATCTTTTTCCCTATGATCGCGCATAACTTGGCATAGACATAAGTAAGCTTTTGCAAACGGCCGAAAATTAGCATAAAGACAAAACACTGAAAAACAAAGAGAAATACTTTCTATTGAACCTCCTTTGACTAGAAACCTTGCGAAAGCGCCACCCACTTAGGTGCTCGATTTCTAAATGCTAAAAAGGCTGCCGTTTTGTTGATATGCCCCTGATTTGTGCATGCCTAGAATTATGAATAAGTGTCCGCTCACAGGGGAATCACGCGTGAGCGTTCGGGTGTTCAGTGTTTATCTTTTGTCGCCCATTTCACAGATCTGCTTGTGGATATTGCTCAAAATGCCACTTTGAAGAAAGTCAAGAAAGATTACGCAATCGTGTGGCAGGGACAAGAGGGAGAGAAGTAAGTGAATTAAGGAAGAATACATTTGCAAAAATACAAATGCGATAAAAGTTGACATAATTAAGATTTAATTAAGATTAAAATAAATAAAAACTCGTAAGGGTGAAATATATGTAATGTATTGACAAATGCAAATCGTTTATTGCGGTCAGGGCTGCTTGCCTTTTTTCGTGCATGCAGAAATTCTAAAAATGAGCGAAATCTGCTCTGATTCCTTTAAAAATCATATATATTTGCCTGATCCGAAAACGTGGATCTTCGTGCACGCGAGAGAAATCGGTGCAGCCAGTGTTTCAGCGTAAAGGGTTTCATTTTTAAGAGCCGCCCTCTGTAAATATAAACTATGGTCATTTGGACGAGAAAAATCAAATTTCTCAAACTTTTTCAGATGAATGGTCTAGATAAGTGATTCACAAAAATATAACTTTCAGTTCAATTCGATTCGCATTTTAGCGCTGGGGTGACCATCTTGGGTTTACCCCTCTGAGAGGGCTTTCAGCGGCCATTTTAGGGCACATTTTTAACAATTTTCCATACAAAGAAAACTTTATAAATTCGGGTAAAAACCCTTTATTCGAAGCAAGCAAATATTTCTTGTTACGCTGAGAGGCTGTTTTGGGAATTTGATCGAAGTCTGATTTTTTTTTTTTTTAATAGAATTTTAAATTTCTTCCCTTTCGAACTACTCATGAAGTCCCATAAAAATGGCGAAATTTAAAGTAACGTAAATATCACCAAAAGTACATCACTTGAGATCCCGTACGAGTGAACGTACGGTTGGGAATCCCTCTGCGATAGAGGGCCAGACTGTCAACATCAAGAATTTGCGAACGGGACTTTGGGCGTGATGCTCAACGAGTTTGCCTTTGAATTCTAAAGGTCTCTGAAGAGTCTCTTGTCCGAGACGAAACGCCGCGTCAGACTAGCCACGAACATTTCACAAGTATTTGACAATTGTTTGCTTTTGTATAAATAAAATTTTTGGGCTGTTAAAACTGTCAAATGTTAGAAGAAGAAGTTTAAGCTGTGCTTTTGTCAACAAAGACCACCGTCCTAATTAGCATAACTATGCTAATTATTACGGTGGTGAGACATTGCAGGTGAGACATGGTGGTGGGAGAGTTCGAGGGATTTGATTTTTTTTTCTCGTCCAAATGACCATAGTTGATAATTGCAGAGGGCGGCTCTTAATATTTAAAAACTGCTGTGGGTCTGCAATGCGTCCAGGGTGAAAGAAGTCCTTTGAATAATCAAGAGGCATTGATATACATATGTACCTCATCATCAGTGATTTCAAATTAGTATTATGAAGTAAAATCTTAAAGGATACTTTTCTGTAACTATAATTCCTTCACAGTTTTGGGATCATTCTCAAAGGAGCTGCGTCAGTGCACGCCAGAAAGGACCAGGCACGCGCACCTCAGCAAGACTCCTTACCAATTCCTCGCAGCAATAAGGACCGTGTTGCCGTCGTGGGTCCTGCGCTTGGTGGCTTGCGATCAGGAAGCAGCTTTGGGGAAATGCTAATGTCACATGACCACTTGACATATAACTCTACTATCATAGCTGACGAGCTGACGTATGTTTTACTCATAGACGAGGCGTTGTACGCAAGATCATTCGGAATTCATAAACTAGAATGGGAGAACAAAGCGAGTTTCGTCAATCTGTCGCCTCTTTTTCGAAACTTGACGCCTGCTATTAAGAACCTGCTGATGGAGAACTTAAAACAAGTCGACGTCCAGTTCGGCAATCGTTTCATAAAGCAAGGAAGCATTTGTAACAGTCTATTTTTTGTCTTTCATGGTTGGGGAAAAGTGATCGCTGACTTGCGTTTGAGCATGACGCAATATGAAGCGATGAAAGCGAGTTCAAAGGTTAAAAGTCTATCGTCCGGTCGAAAGACTGCATGCTCTGAAAGAGCTGAAACCACAACGAAGAAACTTGACCCCAGTCGCCCTCTGTCAGTTATTGAGAGGCGTAGGCACAGGAAAGAGTACGGGTACGTTGCCATGGAGACGCTTATGCGACAGCGAGAGTTGCCAGTGACGGCGACAGGCCCTAATGACATCATAGGAGACATTGAAATTATCATGAACCTACCTACCTACTGCGCGAGTGTCGAGTGCATGGGAAACTTACGCGTTTACGAGCTAAGCAAATACAACTTTTATCAAATTATAAATCAGAGATGCACACAGACTTATAATCTCATAAAGGGGAGCGTTTTGAGTAAGTTATACCACCGAGCACAACGACACGAAGACATACCGCTGTACAGTCTACTTTACGACCAAGCCTCGGCGTCGCCAGCTAAGAAAAGAAAGAATAAATCAATGTCCGCGCTGTGGAGTAAAAAGGTCTTAGAAGTGCAAACTCTAAAGAGATTAACAGGAATAGCGAGAAAAACTGAACCACCGGCTAAAATTGGGGATAGTTCAATGTCACACAAGGCAGCTGGCACTGTGGACAATGACAAAAAGGAATCAAAATACAGGTAAACGATGTATTAGAAGAATATATATTAGCACGCCCCTAAACAAGGGATAAACCCATGTAGTAGAATAGTCCATATTCGTATTCTCGGTATTGGATTGGAACTAGCTTGGAATCGAGGCTCATTCGGGACCATTTGCCAAGACTCCCCGCAGTAGCCTTAGTTGCAAGCTAGTGCCAGTCCATCATTGAGAATACGAAAATAGAGGATAAATTGACTGCACATCCTCAGAACTCCGCCATTCTCCTCCAAAACGGTATTCTCGTCCCCAGTACTACTCGTTTTAATTAAGTGGCTCTGGTTACGAGAATGCCGAAACGCGTGAAAACCACATATGGTAGGAATTCATACACGCCCGCTCCAGAGCTAAAATTTCTAGCAGAGGTAACACATTCATCTAAGTGAGCGTGCACTAATTTTTTGGGCATTTCCCGCTCTGGCATGGTTTAATTAATTATATATAAGCCGGGGTGGGGAGGGGAGAGTTCACGGATGGCACGAAACATATATCTCTCCACATTAACATTGTACGAAGTGAAACCTTATAAAATGAAATAAATAACTAACTAAATGATCTTAATCCCGAGGTCAACATGAGGAAATCCCATAAGGTTGGTTATAAGCACGCACTAGCGGGCATTAATGAGGCGAGAAATTTTGTGCAGCAATGATATGCATTGCAGTTCAATGGAATCTTCTTAATGTTTGTATTTTGTTTGTTTTTCTTGCAGTTCTGGTGAGAGCAAGAAAGATGACAAACAGCTAGAGAAAAAGGCAAGTAAACGCTAAGTAAGGCAGTTTTATAGCGCGGCTTGTCAATGAGTATGTAGGCCGGTCGGTCAGAAATTAAATGCAATCATACAGTCAGTCAGTCAGTCAGCCGGGCGATCGGTCGGTCGGTCGGTCGGTCGGTCAGCCAGCCAGTCAGTATGTAATTCAGTCAACCAGTCAGACAGATATTGGTTAGTTGGCTACTCGGCTGATCAGGCAGTTAGTGTGTCATTCCGCTACCCTTCAGCTTTTAGCTAGGCGATCGATTAGTCAGTGGGACAGCCAGTCATTTGTAGGATCGATCAGCCGATCGGATAATCAAAGGGTCAGTCAGTCAGTCGCACTTCGGAACGGTCGATTGGTAAGCCAGGCCACACTTAGACTATAGTGAGCCGCCATGTAAGTCGATACACTTACACTGGCGTATTCTAGTTCGAAGTTTTCTGTCGATATTTGGCTCTATGATTTACACCTGGCTCGATATAATTGATTTCTGGTTCTTTTTAAATTTCTCTTTTGTTGGGAACTCGCCTTAGCTACTTACTCTAAAACGTCTTTCCTTGAAGGCTGGCTACAAGCAGTATACTGTTGACGAGTTCCGCGCGTTGAAGAAAAAGATGCAGGCACAGGCGAAGATTGCGCTCTAGACATTGGACCGAAGCCATCAGCATCTGGGTAACATACACTGCACCGGGCTATTAGCTGGAAAAGTGGTCGTCCAGCTAATTCGGAATTCCGTCGTCCTACTACAAATCTAGGCACACGGCTTACTGTTTGTTTCTGTCTCTAAAGAACCATTTGGGTTTAATTTAGAAATCGTTGTTTAGTTGTCCTGATCATGACGTTGTCGTTGTGGATGTAAGGCTTTGAGCAGTTTTAACTTGGTGATAGTTCTGTCGTTAGTGCTACTCCTAACAAGGTGTGGGAAAAGGAATTTTTATAGTCACTTCTTTACTGCGCTCAAAGCAGCCTGTCCACTATACAAGCGAGAAAGAAATAGAATTTTTTTTTTCCGACTTAAAATTATCTTGACCTTTTTGTAAGGAAATGGTTCTCTTGGTAACAGTAAGAATAGAAGACCATAATAAAAGAGGATATAGAACGGTGTAGAATGTTCTTTAAGTTTAATTCTGTTCTGTGATTGTTTTTGTTTTGGTTTTGTTTCGTTTTGTTTGCTCAACTGTTACAGTTAGTGTTGCCTCTGAAGGGCGTTTTCTTGATTCAGCACGTGGCTAGCCTCTCCAGCTTTCTCGAGGAAGTGTGTTCTCTAAAGGGATTTTATCTTTTGTAACCATCTTGTGCCACACTCATCCATGGGGACTTCATGATTTAAAGCAGGAGCCCATCACGAGGAGAGTGCAACTCCCGTACTAAGCTTATGTTACGGCATTTTTACATACCGCGCCGGTCTATATTTTAGGCATCTTTTCCCTCGAAATATGTCAGTTCCGGTCTACATGAGCGCGCATCGGTAAGGGAAAAATCCTTTTCAGACTGGGAGAACTGACCGGGGCATTAAATCCGCCCGCACGGACCATAACCACTTATACTTGTTTCAACATTTGAGTGGGAGCTGCCAAACTTTCAGTTTTATTTGACAATAATTTTGAATCACATATACTTGAATTTGACCTGGCAATGACATTTTAAAGGCGTTTTTCCCCCAAAAATTTCGACTTGTTTCCATTTAAAAAATATAACTTTCATACACTTAGCTTACATGTTTAGCTTTTTGTTTGGGACTTTTAAAATCGATTGATTGCTTTTGAGTTACTACTTTGAAACATCAAGATAGTGGCTGTTTTGATAACCTGATGTTATCACCTCGTAATAGGCATCATTGTTCCACGCTTCTTACTTCAAAGGAAACGCTTTTGGGACACATTATACATGTATATAGGCGCAGTGGCGCCTATATAAGTGCGTTATGTAAGTGCATTCGCCTCCTGATCCAGCGGTCGGGTTTCGAACCACGGTTGGGGACATTGTGTTGTAATGTGGGCAGGATACTTTACTCTCACAGAGTCTCTCTTCACCCAGATACATAAATGGGTACCGCCCAAATGCTGGGGGTAATCTTGCGATGGACTAGCATCCTATCCAGGGGGAGTGAAAATAGTCCTTGTCGCTTCGTGCTACAGAAAGCGGAGATAAGTGCCGGCCTGATAGGCAACTCGGCTTGTATGTAAACCGCTTTGTTCACAACATATTTGTGGACAATTCGTGGACTTCGTTAGTATTGGTTAATTAAAAGGTATTTTTGAATGTATGGAAGGGGGTTGATCCCCAGAGAGGAGGATTTAATAAAAGCCCTGCTTAGGTGGGATTGAAAACTGGACACTAAATGATCGGAAGTCAAAAACTGTCAAATATGTTAGCTTCACGAAAACGTCTTTTTCAAACTACATTAGAAATAACGGGCGATTTAGACGTTTATTTCTAGTTTTGTTGCTGAAATCCCAGAGCTTGAGATGGCTGTGAGCTCCACACTTAGAACGCTACTATGAACTTTATGGCATTCAATTTCTAGAGTGTGCCCTGCGAAAATTCATCAAGGAAAAAGGTGAACCTCTTGACTTCGACGTGAAAGAAAGAGTACTTACGAAAGGTTTGATTGGGAGTTTCCATCAACGTTATAGCGGTTAAAACTTTTTAACTATAGGGCGTCTAGCGTACAGTCTAATCTCCCCTTATGGACACCTCTCTATACGAAAAAAATCAAGAGTGGATGACAAAATGCATGCAGCGAGGAAATACATGGGTGAAAATCCGATACAAAGTATGTACATACATTTTTTTTTCTTTATTTAAAACATACATACGGCCTTCTGCCCATTTTTAAGGCCTTGTTGAACCACCGTTTACGTTTTCCCTGCAACTTTTTCTCGTATACGGGGTCATAGGTGTGGACGGTATCAGTTCCCAGCAAAAACAGCGTTAGCGGTGAGATAACTGCCTGAGTTGCCACTTTTGGCCTTGAGGGAGGTTGCCGCTCAGGAATACCAGGTCCGGCCTTTGTTTCACTGCTCCTCTCCGCCAAAGGAACGAGACAAGCGTTTAGGTCTTTCTTGTCATGCAGTTCTGAATTAATCTCAGGGACACTTTGCTTCTGGGCAACTTCGTCTTCGATTGGAATGTTTTCAGATGTGTCTTTGAGAGCTAGCAGAAGCCTGTTAAACAGGAATATTGATAACAAGAAAATCAAGAAAACCAGGAAACAGGTGCGGCTACAGTAAAAATAAATGGTATTAATATTAAATTGCACTAATTTTGCTTTTCATTGTTGAGAAAATAAGCGTGCGCTAAGAATTATATTTGTATGTTCTAAGAAAATTACTTCATTGTGATTGGCTGAAAGCGGGACAGTCTATCTTTAATTTTTTTATCTGTGCAGCAGTACAAATGAACGCACGCGCGTTCAATGCTATGATAAATGAGTAATTGTATGAAAGTTCGAGCAATTAATTATAAGGATTTACACTACTCGTGATATTTGAAAACGTTTTCAAATTAAGAGAATTTTCAAACATCACTCGCAGAGTATATCCTTAATTCTCCAAGTTAGCATGTTTATCTTGATGACATTATTCCAAAAATTGTAAAAAAAAAAATAAAAAAAAATAGGCACCTTACCCAAGAGAGAAGACAAACCAGAGAAGTTTAAGAAACTCGTTTCAATTTGAACACGATCTGAGGAAAGAACATTTGACGATGTAGTGGAAAGTCCTAGTTATCTCTGACTCAGCGCTAGCTACTCTGTAGCATGTGTAATTAAGGGCTTTTTGGAAATGATAGCGCGGCTCCCTTACTTAGTCACTTGATCTAGTATCGAAGCCACTTTCCTTGTCAATAGCACGGCTCAACGTGCAGGTTAAGGTTCAAAAAGTCCGCTACATGTGAGTAAATACTTGATCTTTTCTTTTTAAGTGATTTTCTTTCCCTGACGCTGTGGCAATAAACCCAAAGGCGATACTATAGAACGTAATTTTATTAAACAATAGACTGGTCTTCACAGGGGCCCCACTGTATGGAGTGCCATCCCTAATAAAGTCATTAGGGACGCTTCATCCTTGAAAAAAGAAGACTTTAAAATGATTCCATGTCTCTTGACCATATCCAATTTGAAAAAGAAACTTGTTTAATTAGTTCTAAAAACCCGGATTTTAATATCCTAAGATTTTCTTTCTTTGTAAATATAAATATTAGATAAAAAAAATACAAAAAAACATACCTTTATGTACCCTCGGGCAGTGTTTATCGGAGTTGGAGGCAGCGTGGCCGAGTGGTTAGTGCGTTAGACTTACAATCCAGCGCTCCCAGGTTCGAGTCGCGCTCTGATTACTACCTGGATTTGTTTCACGGTAGCCCCGAGTTCAAATCCTCGGCCACGCTTGTAAATAGCCATCTGGTTTGCCTCCGACCAGTTGGGATTCTTAACAGTGTTATGTTCAGTTTGAATAATTTGTTTCAGTTGTTACATTTTATGACAAGTGCAGACCAGCCCTAATAAGGTTGTCTTATTCAGACCTGCCTTATCAAAAAGTATATGTGTGTGTATATACATTGTTCTTTACTTCGGTCTGGTGAACCTTCGTACAGTCCGAAAATGCCTGAAACATTCCTTAGTTCGGTGTACTCTGTATTCAGTTAATTGAGTTCATTTGCGGCTGAATTGCAAGTTGCTGAATTGCACACTTACTTTTCTTGTTTTGGTAGTGTCCTTCTGTCCGGTTCAAGATTTCGGGTTGTTCCGTACGAGTAAAGTCGTACAAGAAAAGCCATAACGCCGAGAATCAATAGCATCAACATCAACAGATAGTACACAGATGTAAACAGCACTTGAACCATTTCTAAGCGGAGCGGGAAACCCGTGGCAGTTAGGCAATATATATAAATAAAAGTAAATTAATAAAAAAATAAATAATTAAGTATTGAACCAAAGATTCACGCGCACAATTAAGGGGCGGACCATTAGAAAAGTGATGGGGGTGGGGTGGGGGAAAAAACAAAAAAACAAATTCATGCAAGAGAGGGTGACTGAAAAAAAAAATCTTCCTAAGGAGAAGTGAAGAAAAAAAAATATTCCTGCAGAGTGAACTGCACTGTCGGGCTAACAAACTGTACTCGCCTGAAGGGCACCTTGGCAGCCATTATACTGCAGCTTTAATTTCTTGGACCTGGTTTTCTCTACAATTACGAAAACAGACATTTTTCAGGCCTTTCAAGTCTGCTACATTTTGTGTACAGTAATCTCATAATCTTAAAAGTGATAACAAAATAATAATAATAATAATAATAATAATAATAATAATAAAAAAATACCATGTTAGGCCATAAACAGCCATCCTGCTTCATTTGTTTGCAATTAAGCAAGAACATACCGTGTATTGAAAGCCTCGAGATATAGGAGTGATTTCACAAATGACATGTTTTAAATGACGATTGCGGACACAGATGTACACACCAGCATGGCGAACCGTAACACTTGCCCTAAGATGGCCGCTAAGATCAACGTTGGACAAACGTCGTAAATAATGACATCATGATGCGATTACTATGGACAACTGATGCGTTTAGTTTGGGTTGTTTCAATCTAGTTTAGGTTTTTGACAAAGTAAACGACGCATCATCATTCAAGTCCAATCGATACATTAAATTTATCTGCTGAAAATCGTAGAAAACGCACCAAAAATGCTTCAATTTTGCAAAATTTTCTCTAGTGAACCCCTCTAGTGGAATAGGCCATTTCCCCCCATATTTGTTACTGGACGGCCAGTCATAGAATCCTAGCTTAAACCTTGATTCACTACATGCCAAGAATGAATTTCATTACAAGGGGAATAAATAAATAAAATTTATATTTCCCTTAACATGAAACAAAAAATGCAACGCAACCCCATCAGTTAGGTTATAGCCACTTAAATGTGTCTGATAGTTGGTTATGTTCCCTCCGCAGTATAATTTTGACAGTAAAGCAAAACGGCTATGTGAAAGACAAAAAAAAAAAAAAATGTTTAAAGCCTGTTCCAGATAATCAGCTTGCGTCAAGTGTCAAGATTAAGATTGCGATACTAGAATCCCCCCCAACCCCATCCAAAAAAAAAAAAAAAATTCGTGCAGGGGACTTGAACTCGAAAAAAAGAAAACAAAAAAAATCCTGCAGAGGCAGTGGACGTGAAAAAAAATTCCTGCGGGCTGAAAAAGTCCCACCCTCCCCCTATCACTTTTCCAATGGTCCGCCCCTAATGAGTGGCTCTAGCAGCTAATTCGCCATCAACCTGATGTTTAGGGAATGGTTTTTGACTTATTAAAGACTCGGGAGGGGTAGTTGGGAACAGTATTTGTTGATATGGATAAAAACGCGCTATTGTCAAGAAATGGACAAGAAATTTAAAGTTGAAACTATTATTGCGGGTAACGTAGAAGCAGGAAAGCACGGAAAGAAAACAAACAAGCAAACAAGCAATCAAACAAACAAACAAACAAACCCGACGAACAGAACACAAAAAGATCTTAAAATAACTTTTGGCGTACCGTTTAGATTCCCTTTTCGTGTTTGACTTTTTTTCATGCTCCTTCTGAAACAATAAATCAAAAAAAAGGAAAACACAAGTGAAAGCTACCTACCAGCAGGGAAAGAAACGCCAGAAAGTTTTTGTTGCAAGATCTTAATAGCGGCGGACTGAAGAAAAACTTCAACTCTCATCACGTATCAAGTTACCCCACACAAAAATTCGAACGATGGCGATTATATACGTCACAATTAGATTACGTCACTTTCAGTCGCGTCGAGCTCGTGCACGAAAGAAAAGGCCGGCGGGCAAAGAACAAAATATAAATCACTGATTAAAATATATTCCAAAACCTGGTTATGTTAAATTTCCACTCACTCTTCGGCACGATTCAGTCTCACTCGGATAATTGCGTTTTTATTTTGCTCGCTCGCGCTTTCCGCGTTTCCAAAAGAAAGACAGTAGATGTGGAAAGTATCTCTAAGTTTCTCTAAGTTGGACCCCAGGCCATTTTAGAAGTCGGCAAGCTAAGAAACTGTGCACTAAATAGCAAAATCATCCCCTCCTACCTCCCGGACAAGAAATTAGCGTCGGAGGGCTTCAAACGAGAAACATGGCGGCTGCCGGCGAAGGTCGATGGCCGAATGAAAAGGAACAGTATGAACTGCAGGAAGTTATAGGTGCGATTTTCATGTTGTACTATGCAAACAGACGTTAGCCTTTGCATCTAAGATATTATTTTCACCCAAGGTTATGGAGCTACGGCCGTCGTCCAAGCTGCTCTGTGCATTCCTCGCAAGGAACGTGTAGCTGTGAAGAGGATTGACTTGGAGAAATGCGGAGCTAGTATCGATGAAATGATGGTAAGTTAACTACTGTGAGTCACGACAAGCGGCTTGGAAATGCTAAACAACATGACGCATATGCTGGATCTCTGATTGGAGCTCCAGGATTACCCTAGTTTAGTAAAATTGGCTTTGACGTATTCTTTTTTATTTCACACTGTACTTTGTACGGTCGACTTCACCTGGCATTTCTTGTGAAGCAGTCTTTACAAGTGCTCGATAGGTCTAATCTAAACAATTTCATAGGTACCTGTCATAAAAGCCCTTATGCCATAGAAACCGCATATTTAAACTTAAAGCTACAAGCTGATTTTGTCAATCAAGAAAAATAAAAAATTAATGAAAATGTCATCAGCGAAATAAGTTACATGCAGCTGTGTACACTATCTTCAGCTTGTATCGTGTTTATTTTTCAAGTGCAAAGTACTTTAAGAAAGTTCTCGTATTGAAATCTATGTACTGTGTATTATTTCACCCTCTAGGATGTCTTTATGTATTCTTTAATACAAGTTGTGAATTCTACTATAATTTCCAAACAGATAGATCTACGTGTAAATTTGATTTCATAATTAGAGGATTAAGGCACCAAAATGTGTAATTTTTCCTAAAATAGATATTTATGGATTAGAGGCAGGGCTGTCGTTAAGTTTTAATTCACCTGTAGCCTTGATCTTGGCACCCGTAGCAAACTTGTTACTTTATGGGTGAATTGTATCAACTACAGGCCAGTTCACCCGTAACATCAAGGGTCCATCAAACATACTCAGCTGTAACAGGTGTTACGGGTTATGGCCCTTATTGATAGCGCTGAGAGGAATGTACATTGCGCATGTCACTCTTTCATGTTCAGTTTGCAATAAATTGTTAGGGGCTGTTGACATATTCACTTCTTCCTTACATAACATGAGCATGAACCGAGCATTTTGGTCATAATCGCCTTCCCCACCCCCACCCTGAGAGTTACTGCATTCCAGTCACTGCAGTTTATGTCTCTAACATGTTAAACTATCATTCTATTGCTTAAATTCAAACATAAAGGACACTTTTTATTTATCAAATGAAGCTTTCTTGTAACTGTTCTGTTGAAACATCTGTATGTTTTTATGCCATTCACATTTTCCATGTTTGACTACACTGTTTATGTATGCTTTGCCCTTTATTCTTAAGTCTAAGTTAAGTCAGTTGTGATCATATTTGCAGGTGAAAACTTCAAGACTGTCGTTGTTGTGTCATTCTCAGTTGAAAGTAAAGCTATTAAATTGGATCAAATCTTTTGCTTTTGGTCCAAAGTGCCCCAGACTGATATCCAGAAATGAACTCGTCTTATCTCCTACCCTCTTACAGTGTAAATGTCCAGTTGATGTTGCGGGTAATAGGTGAACAATTATCAACAGACACTTTAAACAGCCTCTCTCATTTCCCTCCATTTCTTGGGCAGCCCCCACTCCTTTAAAATGCAAATTGCAATTTTCGGGGGGTCCTCCCCCCAATCCCTTATGCAGACTACAGGTCACTAACAGCAAGCAATCTGGCAGTTGCACAATCACTACTGGTTGAGACCTGCACAGAGATTCAGCAACTGTTTTGACCCTGCATGCTAGGAATCATAAGATTAAGATTATCTACTTTCAAGAGCACACTCACCATGGTGCTAATGTAAGTTTGGGAGGAGGGGGGTAGGGGGGAGAGATACTTGGATAGAATTTTGGTGTCTGGATTGCCTCATGGTATCCAATTCTGGACTTGGTTTCTCAGCTGCATAAAGGATTGTATTCAAAACATGACATCCTGTGTTTGAAAGGGGCCATTTTTTAATGCCATAGAAATTTAGGAAATTTCAATACTAGTCCTTTTTTGATTTTTTTTTTTTTGGTCCTAATATTAATGACCTCACAAATGTGTAACGCAAATTATTTTAGGCAATTTAAAATAATATTTGCTGCTGCTAAGCTTTTGTTGGTACGAAATATATTGTGCCCCATTTTAGAAAATGGATATCCAGTTTTAGATCAGATTAGAGGACCCTGTTGGGTGGTGTGATGTACAATTTTTATACATGTATACATATATAACAAAATTGATATTCAATTGGACAAATCATTGTTTAATGCATACTCCTGGAAGCTATTTTATATTTTACTAATCACATCTATATCTAATGTAAATTTTTGTTGTAGAAAGAGATCCGTACCATGAGCCAGTGTAACCACGAGAATGTAGTGAATTACTATACTTCATTTGTGGTTAAACAAGAACTGTGGATTGTGATGAGATTGCTGAATGGAGGTATATTAATTCACTCTGCTGTAATGTCTTATTGACAAAAAATGTTCCATGCCAGGTCCATACCATCAGATCTAATCCCATTTTCTTTGATATTAAGCAACTGGGAGTGCATTTTGTATTTCTACACTGCCCTGTATGGGATGCTATTCCACTGCAAGGCTACATGTACACTCTAGCATTAAATTTGCCGACTAGTACCCACACTGCAAGAGTTAAATGTCTTGAGTACTCGAGAACACATTGCAGGGATCTTTAGTCTAGCATGTTGGAGGCGCGGTGGCCTCATGATTAGTGCGCTCGTCTCCGGATCGAGCGGTCAGGGTTCGAGCCCTGGCCGGGGACATTGTGTTGTGTTCTTGGGCAAGACACTTTACTCTCACAGTGCCTCTCTCCACCCAGGTGTATAAATGG
>Ga0126338_10001487_pt1 | contig 15209 bp, 9 predicted proteins | sample OrbCmetagenome_2_FD_92529 | JGI IMG/M metagenome (GOLD analysis project Ga0126338, IMG submission 92529) | Coral microbial communities from Petempiche,Puerto Morelos, Mexico - Orbicella C C metagenome | ecosystem: Host-associated > Invertebrates > Cnidaria > Coral | place: Petempiche,Puerto...
AAGTTCCAGATGTTTACACTATTTTCCGGCCGCCATATTGGTGTACCACGGAGGTACACCAACATGGCGTTTTCATACTGGGCTCTGTAAATATCTGCGAAACACTTCGACGAATATCTGAGGTTTGGGGAAACGCAGAGGCCTAAAACTTGGAGAAGTGTCTTATTTAGTTATCTTCTATAACATCATAATTTCATAGCTTTTTCCAAAGGATGGTTTTCGATATAATTTCTTATTGCGTGACAGTGAAAACGATCTATACAATGCAATACAATGCAATGCAATGTAATGCAACAAAATGCAAATACAATAAACTTAATTTAAACATGGTAAGGATTAAAGCTGCAAGCTTGTGGGCCCGTGTTGAAAATGAATTTAAGAAGACAAGTAAGGAGGAGGAAGAGGAGGATGACAATGGTGCTGCTGATTATGTTGTGTTGTTGCAATTAGTCATTGAGTTTAAAAGAAGACACAGATTCGTCGCCCTCACCTTGTCTCTCAGTAAAGCGCCGCACTTGTATGGGCAGGGTAATGGACGCAATTTACATTTCTCTCGGACATGATCCTAAAAGTAAAAAAGAAATCAATATCTCTCAATTCTCATAATATCACCTGAGTATACAATTTTTGTACAATAGGCTAAAAGCATCACATTTCTTTTTCCAGAAAATGGCAAAACCTTCCGTTGTTTCCCGCAGTGGAGTTGACTAACTGTACGTGTTTAGTACATAAAATAAATAAATAAATAAATAAATAAACGAATATTGACGTACCAAATATGGAGGGTTTCATGTTTTTGTCACCATCATATTTCTCAATAGGTAAGAAACATTTTGCCCATATTTAAGCGATTTTCTTAGTGACTTTTGCTCATAATCAGTTGGAAAAGCTTTCTTACAAATGTGCGAAACGAAGAGCTTATTCTAATTTTTCCACGTAAAAAAAGGGCAAACCCTTAGAGTGGAAGTGAAGAGCAATTTAGATCATGAGTTTGATGAGCCAATCAGGGCGCGATAAATGCACTGTACATCATTTTGGTATATGCTAAGACGAGTATTTCCGTATTTGCATACTGACAACATGTGATCACTTTTAATTTTCCAGTTATATTAAATCAATGATTTGTAGGAAAGTACACAATTAAAACTATCCAATGAAGAAGAACTGATCATGATAATTCCTTTATTTATTAAGAAGCCAATTTGAAGGTTTGTTGAGCGCATACTGACTGGTTTCAAGATCATTCAGCTCAAACTGTATCTAGTTAAAGTTTTACAATCTATTTAAGCATAGCTCTCATCGGTTTATTGTTACCTCCATTTGACACTTTGGGTGTTGCTCATTGCAGAATTCACACAGTATAATCCTCCACTGGCACGTGACACTCACGTGTTCACTGAGGTCTTTGCTTTTCAATATAACTGGACAGTTTTTATTGGTGCAGGGAACATCACTGAAAGGGCAGGATGCCAAGTGAGTCTGTCGGAAAACCAACACGCTTTGGCTAAGATCGTTTACCTTCAATAGATCACTTCTTCACCGTCTATATTATTTAAAACAAGTCAACAATCATTCATTTGAAAACTCATACGTCACAGCACGCCGTTGCCTACTCTATACTTAGTGCGTACGTGTACGTACGCGCTTTTTTCACATCCTGAAGATGGGCTAAGCCCGAAACGTCTGGTTTACATGTACGCTACTATTTCACGCTTTCAAGAGCTTTTTCAGCCTTATGTTTAGTTCATCGTGATGTCGACCTGAGCTGGGAGTTGACTTCCAGGAGGGAGATTTATTGTTCAAATTTGATGGTGCTATTTCTCCTTCCACTGATATTAAACAAACAATCTGTACCTCTTTTTGTCTTAATTCACCAGTCCACCCACAACCATCACTTGGACATTTTATGATTAACGATAGAACCTTCCGCTCCGTTGCTTTGTCCGGAAAGATATCCTAAAAGGAACAGAAAGTCTATGACTATTGAGGGATCGAGTGGTACAATTTCATAAAGAACGCTGAATTATGCTTGAACGCGTGCCCTTTCGCCGAATGTAAGGAAGCATGCACATTGATCAATCATTACGAATAATTGCTTAAAAATTAATTAGCGATTACAGTTAAATAATAAAACTAATTTCTAACAACAACCTTTTGGAGGAAGAGTGATCGGTCTATAGAAAGGGTGGAGAGAAGTTATAATAAAGGGTTTACGGTAATATAACCTGTTCAAAGGGTGGGGAATGGTCCCTCAAAATCTCTGGGTCTCGCAAAATTTCACGGGCTCGCAGTGTCGTTTTTTAGGAGTTATGTACATAGTTACGCGATTTCTTCACAACGCTGTCTCGCGATCTCGTTTCTTTGCATGGTTGAGGAAGTCTCGAAGTCCCGTAATTGTTTGCTTGTTTTTATAAATGACGTCTTCTCGTCACTAAGTATATTGAATTTTAATAACGCAACTTTCAATTTTGCAAGAAAAGGTCAATCCGAAATTCTCCTTGATTGTCTGAATGCCACCAAAAGTACCGCAACGTCATTTTGGCGCTAGAAATTAAAAACAGGGAGCGTGTTTTAGGATATCACAACGTATAGTGTTATGGTTGAATTTCCAATTCCAGATGGTCTCCGTGTGGCAATTTAAAAAGTCAAAGTGTGGTCGGGTTTGCAAAGAAAACGCTCGTCTCAGTGTCTAGCAAAGTCTCGCGTTTACCATTCGCTGTCCCTTGTTAAAGTGCACCTAACCCCCAAATTTTTTTTTCGCTAAAACGAATCTACATGTTAGTTGAAATGCTTCTACGAAAACATTTGTGGATTCGGTTAAATCCTCGATTTTCTGTGCCCCAACGAAATCTCGAAAATAGCCTCAAAACACCGCCATTTTGTTTCATGACCGAGTTTGAGGAGAATGGGTCCAGCGGCTGTTGTGACGTCTACCCAGGAAGGTCGAATATCTCACGTCCATTCATTTCCCTCAGGATGCTGCAATACACATTCAAAAAGTGCGCAGAAATGCCTTCCAGAAGTGCTATCGGCTGTTGCAGCAATATCCCAGATCTAAAACAAGATATACTACACAGTTTACTGGCGATGATCGGTCAATGGTACAATAAAGACATAACGATGATTGATTTTGTCGAACCGAAACTAGCGAACTGAGTCTGCGAGAATCATTGAAGAACTCTCACTGGAATTTGTTCCGCAGACTTACAAACGCTCTTTTCAAAATTTTCTGCTTAAAGCCAACCAGCAATTTGAAATAGTACCGACAACCCATATCTTCCAGTCACGCAGTATTTATAAAATAGCCGGCAAAGTTGAGTGATCAATCAAGAAGCGTTACGACCAAATATACTGATGTGTAAATAGGTCGCAACTGTACGCCGCCAAGCAGCACTTATTTCTCTTTCGATTTAGATAAAAGTCGAAGATTAATCCTTTCGAGTTACATGATAACAAAAATTGTTACTCTCACAGAGTTTTTCGAAGGTTTGGAAATCAGCAGTGCGGCAAACATTCTATACATTAGTGTCGAAAATATGACTGCGTAACATTATCTGCGGACCGCATAGGGAACACATCCTTTTCGTTTATCCGCCGAATTTCACTGCAAACTTTGAAAAAAATTTACACCGGTTATTTGGAGTTACGACTTAAAACGTGTGGCTATGTGAAATCGGTAAATGCATGAAATGTTTCCTTCCGCCTTGCTTCCAGTAGCTTCAAAAATACAAGTCCAAACAATTCTAAGATTTTCAATCGATCTAAGCCAGTGTTTTGGAGGTCATCAAGTCTCGAAAACTGCAACACTTACGTCGCTCTTATAAACATGAAGCATTCCAGAAAGTAAAACAGAAACTGGATTTAATAGAACAACCATACCTTGACAAAATACATTCTCGCTAAGGACAAATGTAAACTGGTTATAAACAAGCGTGGGAGTCTTGTGTTTAGGTGACGAAATTACCATCCAAGGCAGTCCTTGAGTTTTCTTTCCTGCTTTTCGTTTGCCTGCTCCTCCACTTCGTATCTAGCTTTCCATTCCTAATATACAAGCAGCTCGTCCGCAAATAAGTCTTCTCCGTCGTCGCTTGAAATATTGCAAATTGTTCTCAAAGCTCTAAGCAGTGAGTTCACAGTTGTCGAAGGTGCTCGATCGAAGTTTATTTCGGTGTCTTCCGAATCGAAACCTAACTCTGACTCCAGTGACGAAAACGAAATGATTCTGAAACAAAACTTGGACGTTTTAGTCCCAAAATATATTGGAACGATTAGGTTCAATTTGTCTTCCATTTTCTCGAGCAAATACAGAGAGCTGACTGAGGCGCCATTATGTTTGGTTCCTGGGTAGACTTCATCTACAACCACCGCCCCAGACTCCCTGAAACGCGGTCGTGTAACACTTCAGGCGCGACTTTGAAAAGGCATAGAAAATCGAGGATTCAACCAAATTCAAAATTTTTTTTCGCCCAAATGCTTAAAAAAAAACAAGTGGATTCGTTTTAACGAAAAAAGATTTTGGGGCTAGGTGCACTTTTAAGACTCTAACGGGCCCTATTTCAATGAAACAAACAGCGATGGTTATGGACTTGTGCACATTAAAATGCATTTAATATACCTCACGGTTCAAGGTCTGCCTGTCCGCGGGACAAGTTAAAGGTTCGCCTACTTGCCTGTTAAAAAAGAAATGATAAGAAGAAAATCAAAGTAATTCCCTCAGTCCTACTTCGTATTAATACCGTACAAATTACTAGTTCCTTGTTTTCAGACCGTTATGCTTTATCTACAGAGATTTTGTACGCGCCTACATTTTTCTGACTTAAGCGATCCTTCTCGCAGGGTCCCAAATTAAAGCGCGTAGGGTAAGAGGTAGGGGGAAGGGGGGAGATGTCCATGGAGCCCTGAAGCCCGAACGTTTTGGTTGCTGAGCCTGGAGCCCCCTCATTTCACAGCGCGGAGCCTTGATCTTTTTTAGATAAGAAGTCGGCAACCCTGAAAGCTTTTCTGTGAAGCCCAGACCCCGAAGTATTAAGATTCAATCAGTTTTAGTGCCCAGTAAAGGCATTTACTGAAGAGAAAGTGTAAGAGATAAGAGAAACATGCTTTTCTTTTGCCATTTGTCCAGTGTGTTACGCAATTATCATATTCCCATTTTTTTAATTTAAAGTATCTTCTCTTAAGACGAAGGATGTCCGAAATAAATCAGTTTATCAAAACAGCTACCAAGACTTCTATGTTTGATTAAAGGGTCAGTCACATATTGCACCCCTTGATTTGCAAATAGTATTTGAAACGCACAGTTTAAATTTAATTTGTTCTCAAAGAGAGATAACGTTCTGCAGTAAAATGTCATCTTTATCAAAACAACAACAACTTCGATCAATTCATGCTAATTCCTATTCTCCGGTAAATGACTTCAATTATGGAATTAATTAAGTTCCTTCTGAATTCGGTGCACAGTAATCGTGGATTTAAATTTTGATTGCCAAATCAAACCATGAAAAAAGGTTGTACACATGCATTTAGTAACTTATCTTACTTACATGTATCAACCTCTGGGATTGATAGTAAGTTTAATAGGAGAGAGTATGGATTTAATTATTAAAAATGCTTTTCGCCAGTAAAATACAAATTAAATATTTTTTTCTGGATTTTTTAATTTGTTAACCAGTAGATTTTTCTCAAGATGTACTTATTTTAATAATGACACTGACAAAAGTTCAAATGAGGCCTGAAACTACTGTGAAGTTGATGCTAAAATCCTTTAAAGTCCAAACTTTTTTGAGGCGATCCACGGCATCATCAGGGATAAGAAATACATTCCGCATAAGGCTTCTATACAAATGGAAAGTAAAAATGTGTGAAAAGGGTAGGAATGTGAATTGTATAAAACAAATATGGTAAGGTACAAATATGAATAAGAAATAAAATATTTTCCTGGAAATAGGATTTTTATGCCCTTTCTCTGCTTGTGTATTGTTTTATTCAGAGAGGGCCTGGGACAGGCAGGGGAGACATTAGTACAATGCAGTCGACCCCCCTGTAAGGGTTTCGCGTAGATCACATGACCCACCAAGCCATGTGCTTCTCATTGCGTCCCTGTTAGTCTGCGGTGCAAGACGTGTTTTCGTACTCCCTCCTTCTCCCCAGGTCCTATCCACGGTTTTCCTTTCAAGTATGTTTTAGTGTATGCGTTTTTAGTGCCCACACCTTTACTGGGCCAAAATTCTTATGAAAGATTGTTAAGGAAATTTGATGTTTGAATAAAAGCGGCTATGGGCAAAGGCCCATAGCCATATTAGCCCAATCATTTGATGTGTTTTATAGTAGCCCACTAAACAGAGCTCATGCAAGGCAGCACTGGGGTGTGTTCTTTTGGGGTGGAGGAAAACGACATAAATGAGTAAATTATCTGATGGGTGAGTGTCGACACTATACAAAGAGTCTCTCTAAATATGCTGAAATAGTCATTAGAACAAAAGTATCCAACGAGTTATATTTATTTGAACTTCCCCTGTCTGCCCTGTCGAATCGCTGTTTTTTTAACTGCCTGAAATTGGACGCTAGGGAAAAAAGACAGAGGGCACGGCACACTCGATATCAAGCACAAACTGACGAAATACCTGACAAGGTGCCAAAAACTAGCCCGTAAGAGCATCCCGCTTTTCTGCTCTTAAAAAAAACCAGATGCTCTCACAGGCTAGCCGGAAACGGGCAAACGGTAGCGGATATGGCCACGTGACCAGTTTTCGCACCATTTATCACGGTTTTTGTTTACACCTAATACAAAAGAAAGATATAACAGTGCTAAACTTTTAATTCCATCCTATCCGCCGTCGTTTTGTCAGGAGAGTGTTTTAGATTCATGCCGAGGAATCCTGACTTAAGGTCAATATTTCAATTTCTAGCTGAAATTGAAATAACAAACAAATTGAGACAAATATTACATCAAGTTCATAGTATTAACAAACTAGATTTGACAGGACTTTCATAGTGCGGTGTACATATGGTTAATTATTCTGTCGATCATCAATCAATTTTAGGCTTGTGCATATGTAACGGAAGTCTTAACTGTTTTTTCAATATTTTAGCTTTTTTAGCTAATTTTGGTCACTCCATGTTCATTATATTTTAATATTTGTTTTCTAGTGATATACCTGTAAACTAGCTGGTGAACTATTGTAGTGCACCACCACAGCTGAGTGTGTATTCACATTAAACCAGTATTGTATTGTATCGTGTTTTTTAGTAAGTTCCAGGTAATATGAGACCACGAAATAAGCATAAATTTGCATTGTTTCATTCTGATTTAGAACCATTTAAGTCGCCAATTATTTCTACCTGTTTGGTATTTTCATTTCCGTGGCACGAAATTAAATCTAGTTTCAAAAGTTATTTTTGCTGAACATGTTTACCTTTTGAATTACAAGCGTTACCCCGATAACATTCATACTCACTATATCAATAAATCACTCTGAGACAAAACAAAACTAAGCAATACTAACTGCTTCCATCGTCTTAAAATATCGCATTGGTTGACAAATTGTGTGGTGTACCGGTGTCTGTACCTCAAAAACATATTTCCTTTTCACTATAACCATCCGATTAGAAATCCAGTCTGTGATTTTTTGTTTGTTTGTTTGTTTTGTATGTGTGTAATATAATGATGAGAAAGAAGAGTTTCAATCCTAAAACCCCATTTTCGTACAAGGCAACAATTGAAACGTTGCAAATGCCACATTTTGTTGCAATACAGCGAATTTTGCGCATATTTTACCGCCGTATATACATTAACAGTGAGTCAATTTTGAACCTTACTCTGATTGGATATTACCTCCACTATGTAAATAGTTCACCTGCTGAACTGAAAACAATACCGTTTCGTTTCTGAGAAAACGAAACAAAATTAATTCCACCAACGTCCAAAATTAGTCATGCTTCGGCTTTCGCCGTCATTTTGTTTTTTAAGTAAATTTTTCCAGAAGCAATTAAAGAACTTAATCGATATAACGAACTGATGCTAAATGTAAGGAAAAAGTGTCGTATAAAGCAAAAACCATGCACGATATGATCTTGTTACGCTTGATCGAGATCGCATCAAACGGAAACATTTGTATAACACAAGGAATGAATATCCTATCATTTCTTAGCCAACTGAATAGCCGGCAACTCTAGATCAGTCTGTTGATCAAATTTATATCGAAGATGCAAACTGTAAGAGGTTCAGTTATAATATAGTAAGCTAGCTCTTGTTAAGCCCGGTCGCGATGCAAACATAAGCGCTTCTATTGTAAATCGAAAACACACGAGTCCTAAACAACTGCAGCAGCTGAGAAACGCAGGCGCAAGCATTGAATTAAAAACAGTTTGATCCCTGTGTTTCCACCTGCATATCCTAGTGTTTGCAAGGACATTTTCTTGTGCTCAAGCTTATTCTTGCGACAGTGAGTGTCAAGAAGGGAAGAAAGAGGGGCATTTGCATACGCCGCAAGACTGAACATAGACAGACTCACGGATAAATGTTATTATCCAATTCATATCTTCCCACTGAATAGTTACAACTCTTCTGTTAACGGACCAAAACCGGGGAGGACAATTTCAAGAAGTTAAATATATTAAAGTAAACTAAGTAATCCAAATCTTCATTGGCGGCGCCAACAGAAGCACGCATACATAATCGTAAACATAACAATCCAAACAAGTAGCTGGAAAACCTAACAGTAAGCACCGAATGAACGGGAGCTTCTTTTCATATATCTTTTCTTTCGCTTAAGCTTATGCTTCTGCCACCAATAAAAAAAAGAAGCCAAAACGAAAGCTATGAAGATATTAGATTACAGGACATTGTAGCCTAATGACGCTAAGAAAACCGTACCTTCTAAAATGTTCTTCGAGGCATTCTTCACAAAACCTGTGACCGCATTTCGTTAGAACCGGTTCCTTGAGCGGCAAATAACATATCAAGCACTGCAAATCATCTTCAACTGCACTCACAAAGTCCTCGTCATAACCCGAAGGTAGCCGGTTTCTTGCTGCTTCCGCCATGTTGTAAATTGAAAGTGAAAGCTTCCTGGGGTCAAACTAAACCTTGCGTAAATCATGATCTCACCCAGCGGCGGGGCGGGGGGACAGCGAGGCCTGGAACCGAGTTTCTATGATCGCCCCGGTTAAGAAATTTGGCCTAGCGAGACTAAGTACTGATTCGTGGGAAAGAAATATGGCGGATTTTCGTAAGCGGTAAGCGTTTGTAAAGTGTTGTAAACGTTTTGCTTGTTTCAGGTTCAAACATCTAAGGAAAAGTTCTAGATGCCCTACATCCAAATTCTGGACATTTCGAGGGAGCGGGGATAAATATTGCACTGTAAGCATGTGAGCGGGAACTCCACTAGGAAGCAATGTGGATGTTTATTTCAGTGTGAGGCAGATTGCAGTCATCACGGTGTAATATTGCATTCGAGCATTCTTTTGTGTGTGTAGAAGCGTAATATCGACCGATAAACTGAAGTATTTCTGTCTTAGAGACCTTTAGATCTAAGTTTACCGCAAACGTCAAACTGCGGTTTGAGGTTAGACGTTTGCCGTTCGCCATTCAGACGTGAACAGATTTAGATTAAGTCAATTTGAGCAAATAGAAATCATCCTGTCAATACAGTAGAAATTGTCAAAACAACGCCGAAAATGTTTTCTAGCATGTGTAGTTTTCTAAAGAACTAAAGCATCATAAAACACACATTCGACCTAAGCCGCCGCCGTATTGGATTTCCACTTAGGATAAGTGCCTTTCTTCGAATAACAACAAAAGGCTAGCTAATTGCTTATTTGCCTGAAACATTCATCCGGTTTGTAGAAGAAGGGTCACTTTATTCGATTCAGCATTTGTACGTGGCATAAAATGCAATTCAAAGGCAATAAAGCTTGTGGTAAATGACTTACGTGAAAACCTACTTCTTGGCGTTCAAAACGCGAGTCGAAAACCTCAAACATGACGTCTGGCTCTGGTCACGTGATCCCTAGCGGTTAGCCGTTCGCGGGAAACGTGAATCTAAAAGTCTCTATTTTTGGACTCCAACTTCGCGAGCCTTCTGTTTGTACTCAATTAACTGACTGGATTATACAGAGTTACAGCACGTTTTATAGTGAGAACAGTAGGTGCGGCGCTTTTCTATTACGTTAAGTTGAGGATTTTGCCTGTCACCTATTAACTTTTACTAAAAGAGGTCTGTTTCAGTTTCAGACAAACCATCTGGCATTATTTACCAATGTGAATACTGGATAGGTTCCTCGCGAGAATTGAGAATCATCACCATCTCTTTGGTCCATATCTGATACTAATAATTTATGTTTTTGTTTCTTCATGATTACCCTCAGACATTTGTTTTGATCTTTTAGACTTAACTGTTTAAATAATGGGCCCCATCAAGTAGTTGTGATAGAGACTGCGCAGGAAGTCTCACTTTACTACCTCACTTTATTGCCTTTTCTGTAATCCCTGGGACAATGTTTTTTTGCTGCCTCTGAAACAGTTTTCAAACGGTTAATGGTCTTCTATTGCACCAAGAATTGCCATTTGAGACAAGTAATATTTAAGACTGCATTCATCTGACTTTATTTGAGCCTTCCTTATTGTCTTATTTAACTGTCCTTTCATTAAAGGAAGTAGCTTTTGATTGCCAACACGTTAGGCCAAATTTGATGTACTTAAATCCTTACTCATCTCTTTGCCTTAACGAAATAAAACAAATATCCCTTGCAAATGATACAGCTTCCTGATATTCTCCAAAACCTTGGAGCCAAGTATCAAAATTGGCCTAATTCAACATTGTGGAGGTTCTGTTGACTTGGGTTTGTCCAAGTTACAGTCAGTTTTCTGGATAAATGGTCGTTTTCCTTGTCTACCTCATTACTAGCCAGCACACACATACAGGTAACATGGCTCATTTGCCTTCTCTGGGTCTATTTCATATCTGCCTTTGCAGATGAGTGTATGTCAGCCCTATTTTGACATCCAGAAGTATGACAGAGTTTTCTTTCACCACACAAATAAAAGTGATGTTTATTACCAATACAAATTATGCCAAAGTATGTAAGCAGAAGCTGCTTTCTTTATTTCCACAGGCCAAGAAATTGTAAATAGCTTGTAAATGGAATACCTCGACATAGTAAAAGTTCGCCTTGAGTCTGTGCCCAGCAATTCCATTTTGGGCATTCCCATGCAGAAGCTCAAGAAGGAAAATGCTTTCAAATTTGAGACTTCAAACTGGTACTGAACAGTAAGGAATGGAGGTTTCCAAAAACATTTCTATCACTCGACCGCATCATTGAAACATGCAAATCTTGCTGAGTGACCTGTGACTGCATTCAAGTTTCATGATTTAAATCACTCGTAGAAAGTCTTCAGACTCAACATATCACAGACGAATCATAAAGTAAATGCAGTGTTTCATAAGTAAATTAAGACGGATGAAACTGTAGATAGAAAAGCTTATTTAACGTAAGCCCAATTTTATATATACAACTCTGAACAGTTCGGAAATATTTCAGACTTACATTTGGAGGCTTCGCGATATATGATGGCAGACATGAAACAGTTCGACATCGCCATTTTCCACAGAAATTAGAGAAGAATAATTGCAAAGGAAATCTTCTCTTTCGTCGGTGTGAAGATTGGAGGTAATGAGCTTTAAAATTTCCACAGCAAAATAAAAGTAGCCTACAATACTATATAGCTATCTTCCAGATACAGCAACCAAGAATGTAAATTTCACCACGCTTAGCAGAAAAATGTCAGGCTGAAACTTGTCGCTAATCCGACACAAAGTTGTCCCTTCATTCCCTTAGTCCTGACTGTCTCAGAGCTGTTGCTAAAAAGTACCAAGAGCGAATAGAAAAATTATGGAGTCGAAGGCAAATCCTGGACAGAAATGGCGGTGAAACCCAGCGTTCCTTCGCGTTATGTTCGCGTTTTGCGCATGCTCGCTACGGTTGTCAAATGATTGACAGATTTCTTTACTGGGGCGATCATAGAAACCAGAAAGGCGGCGAGATCAAAGATAGCTACCAGCCCTTGCCCCCCCGCCCCGACCTCAAGTATTGAAAAAAGTTGATTGTGTTACAATCTCACGTAAGTTGTTTATGTATCTCCTAGTTGAGTCATAATTATGTTCGTAAAGAAAATGTAAGAGCAGAAAAAAAAGAGGTTCAGAGAAGGCAACTAAATAAGAATCTTTTCTTTTCTCACTAGTTCAATTCTTCCATGTTAATTATTTCGTATAATCCCTCAGTTTTTGTTTTCACTCATGCGGGATGATCGAAAGCTTATAAATCGCGCGATCTCCGACAAGTTTTCGAACCAGGCCATCTTATAAGGCTTATTCTTCAAGTAAAACGCTTGTCTACAGCGATTAAAAAAAACAACCGAAAACATGTATGCCTGGATTCATGAGAACAGTGCTAAAGATCGCGTCTTGCAAAAGCGTCCTCTTAAGTAGATGATATAAAAATTAAAAGGAATGTCAGGCTTTTTTTTCTCCTCCACTCTCTTATTTTTCACATCTTATGTTTCTCTCTCTCTCTCTTTTTTTTTTCTTTTCATCGCTTGGAGTGATTTTAAGGCGCCTAGGAGTCGTGAAATCAAGTGCATATGGGTGATTTGGTTCAAAGTATTGACACGGTTTTCATAAATCCAGTCATGCACTATATCTTATGATAGTCTCAAGTGATTATGGATCACGGATTTCATATATAGATTCTTAACGATACTTTCTCTTTTTTATCCGGTCATGAAATATCCGCGTTATATTGCTGTAAGTAGCTAGTTCCTTTTTTTTAGTCTGGGATTTTTGTCTTTAAAAAGCCTCTTTGGGGAAGATAAAAAAAGAAATGGATAGTATATAGACAACTAAGTATGTATGTGAAACAAAGTTTGACAGCTGTGTATTTGATCAATGTCTATTGTTCGCAATCATCAGTAGAAATGTAAAATTCACTTTCAACTTCTTACATCCCTTACATTCATTACAGAAATAAAAACGCCCTCTTTTGTCGTAAGGAAGGTCTGTGAAACAACCAAGCATTTTACTTAGTAGCTAAGTGACCAAGCGTCAGGTTCAAATTTCTTACACACCCGGAGGGTGACGGTTGAAAAATTACTGTTATAACTGACAGTAAGTATTATTGTTATTGTAAGTAACGGACCGTCACCCTCCGGGTGTGTAAGGAATTTGAACCTGAGACTTTATAACTTTTAGCTTTCTTGCAACGGTTTGGTTAACACGAAAAACCTAAAACGCCTCTGTCGAAGTGTCTCGACGAAAAAGTCTCAGGAGATTGGCGACCTTTAATTCCCTTTCCGTGAAGATAGAATTTTGATGAAGAGCGAGAATGGATAGCAGAACCGTCGTTTGTGTTCTACGTAAATCAGAGCACTTGAGGGGATTGTACGGCCGCTTTCCGTCAAGCGGCCCGCTCGGCTTTCGACTCGAGTACCCAACCTTGGTAAAATTTTCAAAGAGAGCTAGGGCAAACGGTGGAACTATAACTCGATGGAAACGCAACAAATCCGTTAGAAATATAATATTTCCATTGAACATTTTTTTTTTAGCAAGCGTGAGTGCAAATAACGACTGATTGAGAAAACCTTACAGAACACGAAAGAACCACCACTGGAGTTCAGGTAAGCAATATTTATTAAGGTTTAACGGTAGTTTTTCACAATTTTCGGCTCGATCGATCGAAGCGGCTCTGCTAGCATGGTAGTAATACAGGTATATCTACATAAGATTATATTTCACCTACTGCTTAAACCTCCCATTTACTTCACCATCGTCATCAAGCTTCGGAAAAGCTCATCTAAATTGATGCCGTGTAGTGTTTCAACAGAATAAAGCATAATGCCCTACAAAAGTAACTGAAAAAGGTAAAAAGTAATAATCCTGTAAATTTATACCTATATAGCTGCAGTTGTAAACAGGAAGACTATGCCATGTCCAATACACCCAAACTGAGTCGATTCGTCTGAGGTACTTGACGATTCGACTCGATTCGCACGATCCGCACCACCGGAAGTCAAGTCCAGTGAAATAATGATACATGAACCTTCCTCGTTTTTAAAACGTGACAACAAACTTCAGTCGATTCGTCTGAAATACTTGACGACTCGACTCCATTCGAACGGGTCGATACGCACCCATGAAAATAATCACACGAACCTCAACAAACAACAAACTGAGAGTCGATTAGTCTGAGGTACTTCACGATTCGCGGTAGGCAATAACTGGGGTGTCAAATTGTTAACGATTTGACTCGATTCCCACGATTCGTCGCGAATCGTCTCCTGCAAAGTCGAATAGTCTGAACGGAAGTCGACTCGCGGTAGGCAATACCTGCGGTGTCAAATTATTAACGATTTAAAAAAAACAACAACAAAAAACAAAAAAACAAAACAAAACAAAACAAAAAAACATTTATTACTCTGTATATATAAAAAAGTAATTTTCCAACACTTAGATTTTGGCATCTTTAACACACATGGGTGCAGGAACTGATTCTGTAATCCCGCGCAAATCGACTTCCGATATGACGAATCGACAGCAAAGGAGACGATTCGTGTCGATTCCGTCGAATCGAGTCGAATCGACAACATTTTCAACCCAGCCGGCATAGCCCAGTTGCGCAATATTTTCTAAGCCTCGTGCAAATCGACTTCCGATATAGCGAATCGACAGCAAAGGAGACGATTCGTGTCGATTCGATCGAATCGATACGTATACTATGATAAAAGTCCAGAAAATGAAATAACCTGAACATTGTAAAGCTACATCTCAATGATAAAAACAAGAAAATTCCAAAGTTGAAAAAACATGCCTGTCAAAATAAAAGTCACCAAGAAAACATCCTTTTCCAAGAACATTGACATGCCAGACCATTGCTCTAATTAATACATACAAACATAACTACTTAACAATTAGACCCGTAGCCCGCAAGGGCTACGGTTCAATAGCCCATGAGGCGAAGCCGAATGGGCTATAGACCCGTGGCCCTTGAGGGCGAAAGGTCTAATTGTTTTAGTATCACCCAACTAGACGGACAGCAAAGGCAATAATAAAGTTAGCAAATGCAAGTTGAAGAAATATTTATTTGGGAATAAAACGAAAGAAAGCGTCACGCTCGATTGCGCCAATTTCGCTACTCGATGACTATTACTAATAGTCCCC
>Ga0126338_10001488_pt1 | contig 15208 bp, 8 predicted proteins | sample OrbCmetagenome_2_FD_92529 | JGI IMG/M metagenome (GOLD analysis project Ga0126338, IMG submission 92529) | Coral microbial communities from Petempiche,Puerto Morelos, Mexico - Orbicella C C metagenome | ecosystem: Host-associated > Invertebrates > Cnidaria > Coral | place: Petempiche,Puerto...
GCTTTTAGAGTTATTTTGTAGTTGCTATTGGTCTCTAAGATATTCCTCTCACCTTAGCCAAATGCCAATTGTAGCTTTACAACTTTTATTTTAGTAGCTAATTTGAAGCAAAAATGAAGGGGATAAATAATACGTTGTCAAAATTATTTTGTCTATTCCACCACCCTAGTTGAAATGATCACATATTGTTAAACTATGCCTAAAGATTACCAGAAATACATTGCACGAAAACATCTGGACAAGAATCGCCCTCCCGCCGGGGCCAGGTTTAACAAAGGATGGATAACTCTATCCACTCGAAAAATCATTAACCCTGATTGAATAGTGATTTACCCTATGACAGCGGATCCATCTTTGGAACAATTGGGTCAGATGCATAGCTAGAGGTTGTTTAAAACTAGTCATGTTGTTTCACAATTACATTTTTCGGTTGAAGCTGGAAGAAAAGAAAAACAAAAGCAACAACAAAATATTGTTTAATTATTGGACATTGTTGAAGTGAATTATTTCTGTCGTCATTCTCAGTATCAACATCTTGATATCAATAATCTGGTTTCCGGTTCCCGGATTCCGGAAATCTGGATCCCGTTTCCGTATTCCGGTTTCCGGATTCCATATTTTAGGGTTACCCTAAATAAACACAACACATCAGTCAAACAGCTAATACATTGTTGAAAAGAGGCAGATTGCTTACCAATTTGTACAGTTACATGAAAAATTGTTTAGAAACATAACATTTTTTGTTTTTTCGTATTTACGGCTTATTTTACCACATTCGATGTGCAAGAAATGGATAAATTGAGCGCGATAGTAAATTGCTAGCTCCACATAATTTGCAGCTAAAGTTATTTCAGAAAAGCTGATTTTTGCGCTTGTCTTGACCATCGCGAACAACCGATGTCCATGACACGAAATTACCATTCTCAACTCACTTTTTGCAAAAATTTTATTACGCTTACGTTTTGAAATAAATAGTATTTTTATTGTGCCAAGCCATGTATCAAGTTGTTTTTCCGCTGTCAATTCAGTTGAGACATTTTATTGTCTCGCCGAAATGAATAGACTAAGCCAAAATATAAAAGCTCTAGAAAATAATATTTCCGCTGCAATTGCAGCATTTTTCATGTAACCGTTTAAATTGGTTAGCTATCTGTCTGAGAATGGAGAATGCATATTGTTTTTAATTCACCACGTTTTAGCCATCTGAAAACGTGAATTTTCTCTTCCGACTGGGTAAGAAACCGCGGACTAGTTAGGCTGTGACGCCAAAACAAGAACGTAGGTCTACAAACTTTCGCAAATATTTACAATTTTGAATCAAATCTAAAATTACGTTTGATGGTTTATTCCTAATATATTTAACTAAGTTTTCGTTTCTGTTTGTCTCGTTCGAAAAATATGTCGATATACGTTCTTGTTTCGACATCACAGCCTCACGGTGGAAGCCTATGAAACCACAACAATGGTAATCCCAGAAACTCTTATTCTTCGGCCGTTGATCAATCCCAAAGCACACAGAATCAAAACTCAGGGCAAATGATGCAGCTGACTCGAAGCGCGGGAAAACAAGTGATTGGATGACAAAGTGGCGCAACTGTTTTTAGCCAATCGCTAAGCGTAGCTATCCAAAAAGCTATTACCCTTCGACACCCGAAGGAAAACTGGTGTATTAAACACTTGATTTTTTTCGCGCAATTTAGAACAAATAAGCGGATTATGTAATTTCTTGCATTCTCAGCTGGCCAACAAAAGTTTCTAGCTTTACTTTGATGGATCATTACTGACCCCTTGTCACTTGATCCTACAGTAATGGTATCACACAAATGTCCAATTATTGGTCATCTTTTTTTTTATGTAAAACGTTACCATAGCAATAATACAACCTGCTTATAGCACCTCTAGTTTTAGCTCTAAGCGCTGGATAAAAAGGCTCGTAGACCACAACTTCTTTCTTCGATTTATGATAAGCATGGAGAGATGCAACGTTTTGCAAAGTTTGAATAAATTCTAAGGAGGAGGCTCAGAGCCACCTTAATATCTCAACTTAAAGTTTGCACTGTTGCTTGATAACATCATAAGCAGTCAAGGTTACCATTATTGGTTGACCAATGACCTGGCATTTGCGTGATACCAATATTGAAACATCTCTGAATAAAGAGTGTCATTATCGATCCGTAAAAGTATAGCTGTTGAAAAAGTGCTAAAAAAATCGGTTTGACCCTCTCCATCCAGCTATGGTAAAAAAAAAAGAATGATTTTAATATTGAAATATTCCTTTTTTTTTGCAAAAAGAGAAAAACTAAAACTGAGAAAATTATCCAGTCGAACAATAGCATTCAGAAACATCCAGTCGGTGCGTGGTTATAGCCATTTGAAAATTTACGTTGCAAATTATCTATGAGTTGAAACATATCGACAGGTACCAACAACTGATATCCCAGATACCTACAACTGATTGATTTGACCTGGTACCATTTGAATTTCAGTACACAGTACAATATAAGGGAAATCAGTTTTATTGATCATTCTTAAACTGGATAACAACGAGTACAGCTGTATATCTTGGACTGCTGGCACTCCCAACCATGTTTTTTGTGGCTGCTTGTTTGCGATATATAAATGTGTCCTCCAAAATGCCAAGAATGCAGCACTACTGGAATAAACCTAAAAGGAAAGGGAACAAACAATAACATTATTCAAGCTATCAATAAATCATCAACCACAAAGCCACTATGCATGGATCTAGGTATTTGTGTAACTTTGAACACATGTTGATTTTAATTCCATTTGGAAGTTTCTTGTAGAAGGTGTTCCAGAAATTATTCACAAATGTACCCCTACCACAAAGGTAATTAAAAGGATATTTTTACACATGGTGTAATAGTAAACACTCTTTGGATTAGGGTTTGAATGATATTCAGAATAATCAAGGGTGAGGTGTTATCAGGCCAAACCAAATGCAATTTGCATTGAACTTAGAACATAACTGGCCCTACTGTAAAATGCAAGGGACACTAATTTATTCAACACTGGAGATGTCATTCATTCCTAAACTTTTGTCTTTTCCTACCGGAGGAAAAATGATTCGCCTAAATGTTTTTTTTTTTTAAACTCCCTTGCATGGAGCCTATTTTTCTGTTAAAAAGTCATTGATAATCGGTGTCTTCGTAGCTGCTTAGTTTATATGTTGCTAAACGCATTTATAAAAAATATTTTAATGCCATAACACCACAATAGCTGCCCAACCATGCATTATACGTCTCGCTTGGTTTGATGGGAAATCCAACAATGAGCTCTCACTAAAGGCGCGAGCGTGAATTTCGACTTTTCAACGATTTTTTGTTTAAATGATTTGTGTCCTTTACTTTTGACTATGACTGATGCTAAACTGCTTAAAACATTAGCAATGAAAAACAGTTTATAAAAAAGAATGATATGAGCATGGCAGCTACAGAATAAATCTAGGCTGGTGAGTTGTACCCGAGATTCCGTTCCAATTTACAACTATGATTAAGCTTTTTGGATTCTGGCCAAGGTGCCCCCGAAAGCGGCCGAGCAAATGATAGCACAATGAAAAAATTGTAAATGAAGACTTTAGACAGGTCAGTGAGACAGATTGGTGCTCATAATCGCAACAACCCAAAGCTGTCGAATTTTTAAGAATACAGCGAAACTTTTGCGTTTACTTCTAAATGTAATAATATATGCTTTGTTTTTAATTTTCTAATAGAAAGCAGATGCCAGGGATGACCCAGAAGAAACTACCATCTGATATGATAGCATTTGCACCAGAATTACAGGAACACAATCGATCAGGCTCTTGCACCACTACTTGTTGCCAATGAAATTAAAACTAGGTTTGTGATGTATTGGTTGCAGAGAAGATAAGATTTAATACAAAGTTAATGGACACTTGAATGATATCAAATTTTATCTGAAGTTTATTATAGGAAAGTTGCGACAAGTTAGCTCAATAGTTCAACAAGAACAAACTTTCATTACTCCAAGGGCTGTTTTTATCCATGTCAATATAGAAAATGGTATACATGCTAAATACGTTGACAATAGCAAAATGTCCTTGTGGTTTTCATAATTTTGCCTGGTCTTTAGTTAAATCATCAGCTTGTCGACTACAAAGTCCTAACCATAGCAACAGAAGGAACATCAACAGCCGCTGTTACTTAACTTCAACTAGCATATTTATTTGTAGGCTGCGAGAATTACCATTGCACAACGTTTTGATGCATGAGGAGAGAAATGTATTGTCCCTGAGAATCTAACACCAATTCTTTAAGAGGCTACACTGTTGTTTCTTCAACCAGCAAGCAAAGACAAATAGAAGGCTTAAGTACTCTACATGTTTTTTTTTTTTTCTGTTATAAGAAGGTTGATTCTACCCATCTGTACTACTAAACTGTACTATAGACCTATTGGTGTAGCCTAGCAAAATGGAGCCTTTTATCTGAAGACCCTACTAGCAAAAGAAACGGTCCCTGACTTTCCTTACTTTGTAGTTAACAAACACATTCCGGGGCAAAAGTTCCTTTGAACATCCCTTATGGGTATGTGGTTTATCTGCTATAGATTTAGTGATTCTATTATTCTGCTTAACTTTTCATCATCTCGTTGCTGAAAAATAGTGAAATACTATTTTAGTTAAGGTTTACAAAACCGACAACGAGGAAGAAGATCAATTAAAATCTAATGTCCCTATTCATGAGATTAAATCACTTCAAGCAGAACTTAATTCTTATGACAGGTAGCCAGAAATACACCTAAACATTACAGTTTTTTTTATTTTACTATAGTAAATAGCTTACATTAGCACTAGTTATTTAGTGTTGTACAGAAGCGTAAATTTGCGAACTTTCTTTTGGTTTTTGATGGCAATTTAATGATATATTACTTTGACTAATGGCTTTGATGTAAGAAATCATGTAACAGGCTTTACGCGTATTTAACCGGTTTTTAGATAAAGTACCGGAATATTTGTTTTCTGCTGAGGTATGACGCTATCTTTCTTTTCTTTTGAATTAGGTTTACACTAAAAGTTACGCTATTTGGGTGATGACAGAAAGTGTACTTGTAAGTCAAAGTCAGTAGAAGTTGGAGAAAATCCAACACATCCCAAGCGAACAGCGAGCAGGGATCTTCAGCGAGCTAAAGGGTCCATTCGACATGCTTTTGTTTTCATGGCTGTTACCGGCTGGTCTGTCAACCTCTCAGTCTATAGAACTAAATCTCACGATCTTTGCTGTCTTTTTCCGTATATATGGATAAATTGTAGCTACTTTGCTCGGCCAATGGCGCCCGCACTTTGCACATTCTATGTGGTCACAAACGATTTTTACCGTCTCCGTCGCAGAGCTGAATCCTCCATGTCCGTTACGGAATATACCAACTTTAAAAGCGAATGTGTAATAGTAGACGTAACGAAAGCGGCTTTGTTTTTCACTCCATTTGATACCTGATCGAAGGACGTCTCTAACTTCATAGAAGAGACGTTGAGGTGTTATAAATCTCTTAAAAAACGTCGACTGTCCCCAATGCTTCCTTTTAGGATAGTGTTTCTTGATAATATGTTTTTGGTTCTTTTTAGGTACTTTGACTTTCTGTAAGGTTGAAATGCAAGAAAAACATTTAAAACGCAATGGCCTCATTCTCATTGAAATTGTAGCTTTATGCTGTGCTATCATTCTCAGAGGCCTTTTGCTGAGCGAGCCAGCATTAGTCCCGCCCAGCGGATACCCTCCCTACCGATGTTCAGGAACCGTCATTGAACTGGTTCCGGTTTTCGATTTTCTCTTCAACGTCGTGCGTTGGCTCATTGTAGACCGAAACACACGGGCCACGGGGAAGACGTTCTTAGTTTTAAGCTCGGTTTAAAATTGTTCCCTAAACGCATCTCGATGCCAATATTCACCTTCCAATCGAGGAAGGGCAATGAATTTTAGATAATACATGCCTCTATCAGTTTCTGTCGCTATTTTTGTTCGATGAATCGAAATAATCCAACAAAAACAAGGTTATAATAATACCCTAAAGTAACTTCCAGAACAAATGAATCTAAATTAGTCAGATTCGATCTTCTCAAAAAGTAGATATACTGAAGCTTGCGTACTGGCAATTAACCTCCTTTCACTTCAGAGATTTTCTGCTAAATAGCTGTCTTGGCAACACAATCGAAGAGAGTTTCATCTTACTGAATTTGTCATCCAAGTGATTTTTCTACCTCAAAATATTTATTATTTCCTTTAACTGGACCTTCCTTGATTAAGACTGTTCTTAAAAACGTTTGTACCGCTCTCGTGTTCAAACCGGTGTTTAAGTTTAAAACAAAAGAACAACAACAACAACACTTGGAACAATTCAAAGCTATCGTTACGACAGCAGAAACAAGAAGGAGTCATGAAAAATTATTTGGTCTCATTTTGCAACACAAAATTCTAACTCATGTTTCGCGGAATTTGCACGCTTTTTAACCAAAACGTAAAATTATTAAAACGAGCCTTGCATTGAGTGAGCATTGAGACCTCTGTTGGTGAATGTTAGGGCAAAACAAACGTGTCGGTGTTGAGAACAATCATGTTGTAAGATTCTTCAAAAATTCCGACGGTGAAAATTAAAAATAAATAATTAATAAACCAAAACATAATCCTTGTTTCCTTCTCCAAACACTTGCTTTAGATGAAAGAATCTTTCGAAACGACTTTGGTCGCTGCATGAGACAGATTCGATTATTTTAACAACTATAACGACAAATGTAAAATTGGTTAGACTTAGTATGTAACGTAGAGGGTTGTTGCCTTTCAACCTCTCTAAAATGAAAATTTTGACAAAAATAAACTGCTCTCGGGCTATATCTTGACTTCCTGACTTCCTTCCTGGTTAGTAATGCGTAGACATACCTTTTTATTCCTCTTCCGAGTCCATGAATGCCACTGTAGTGATTGATGGATTTACGCTTCAAAATGAGGCTGTACAGAGAAATTTGTAAAACGCTTTTAACATAGTAATACTGAGAGAATAATTTAAAGTTGTAAAAGTTGTAATATATGAGCTGGACTCACTTTCAGGCAAAATTAAGCTGTAATTTTTCAAATAATGTGACTCTCTTCTTTAGTTTGTAAAACGTTAAAAAAACGCCCTTCAGGAAATTTAGAGAATTCTGCATAAATCTAAGTCCAACCGAAGGAATAGCAATACATGTAAGACTTTCTTCTATTTATTTTCTGTCAATACTCGCTCTTTCAAGTGACAAGATCTTCTGCATATCAGAGCTTGCCTAGTGCGCTTAACCATAACACTGTACCACAGACACCTTGATCTTCTTTAGCTAAACTCCCCTCTACTCCAAGAATAAGGTTCACCCAACGACTCATGAACATTTCGTGGAGTAAACATCAAGTCCACATTATAATAAAGCCACGTGATTGATGTTTGCACTGTATCTGATACCAAGGTCATTTTAAAAAAATGTACCTCATTGGTCAGAACTTTGCTATAATTAACATTACAGCTAATACCAAAAGCTGTTGCAGTGAGGTATTAGTGCCCCTAGCAAGAAAAGCGGTAGAATAGCATGTTTGGTGGCAACTATTGCACCAATTCTTTTTTTTCTGTTTATCTGCAACATTTTTGTAATTTTTTCAGAAATGCTTAGGTCTAGAGTTGAAGAAGTGGGGCATGCTTCTTTTTACCCGCTACTACTGGTTGGCATATTTGCAAATAGCTGAAGAAGCACAAAATATTGTGGTTTCGTATTACCCTTCAGTCCAACAACATATAGCATTCTAACGAGCAAATAGTCAATAGGGCATTATCGACTAAGCGAAATTGCCTATCGTCCTAGAAAACGAAACACGTAATAACATGTACAACGAGAGGAAGGGGTCAGATTTTGCCCAATGAAATGGTCTTGGTCTCCCTCGAAGGCATTGTATTTTGAGCATCATATTAAGCAATTGTGACCCAAATTTGGGACTTAAAATAGTTATATACCTTCCATCCTAGATGAAAAAACTGTTGACGATCCTAACTGCTATCGCTAAAACTGTAATAACGTACTCGCTATTCTCGGTAAGACTACCGAGAAAAGATTCCCCAAAGAAAATCACAAGCCCTTGTTTTACCTCAGGGTATACTAAAAGGATCAATCTTTTTGTCCCCTGTCACTTAATTACATGAAATGGTGACTTTGATCAATAATATGAATTCCAAGTGTCCCGTTTCCTACGGTGCGTCAGTTACCAGATTAGCTCTTATTGAAATCTATAAGAGTCTATGCAAATGCCACTTGCAGTTTTAGTTAATTATTCCTTTACAAGTGGTAATTTCTCTGATGAATGAATAACATTAGCAAGGATAACGCTTATATATCTTTGAGAAAGGCTCAAGCTTTGCCAAAGACAATTACAAGCCAATTCTGTCCTTTCTAACGCAAGCAAAATATTTGGAAAAGCTATATATTATCGACTCTATAGCTATCTGGAAGAATTTAAGATACTTTTTCCATTTGAGTTTGATTTTAGGGAATAATGCTCGACAACCTTTGTTCTTAGCTCTATCACTGAATCAATTGGCCAATCTATTGATAATGGTGCATTTGGTTGCGGTATATTTAGCGATTTGGAAAAAGCCTTTGATACTGCAAATCGGGCAATTCTACATGTATTTGATAAAATTAATCAAGGTGAAATATGGCAATGTGCATAAATGGTTTAAATTTGTAAGTGTTAATGGTCATAAAGCAATATACCCATGCACCCAGTGGCTTGTTGCTTACGTACCTCAAGGATCCAAGAAATCTAGGGTCTCTTTTGTTCTTTTTATACGTAATTGATTTTCCCAACATATCCAGCTACATAGTATTTCATTTAGTTAATTCATGATACTAACTACAGTATCTTATTTTTCAAGTTATAACTTTAGTCAGCCGGAAAAAAATCCTTATCAGGAACTCCAATAAATCGCCGAATGGACGAGATGTAACCGCTTAGCACTTAAGAAAACAAACTTAATCAATCATTTGATATTAAATAAAAGACGACTAATGTATCACATAATTTGACTCTGCCAAGTCTTTTCGTGTAACATTTACGCCAACTTAATGCTTGTCTGGGCAAACAGACCTAAATATACATGACTTCGTTTCTTTTGTAAACCATGGCCGCACTGGGCTAAGCCATTCCCTTAACTTAAAAACCCCTATTTGCAAAACTTTCGCATTTCAGGCTTCTTATTTTAATAGGATTGCCAACCTATGGAATTTTACTTATAGATCTGTGCCTAAAAGTAGCCTTTCCCTTATGAAACTTTTTAAAACAAACTCTGACAAGCCTTTTACGAACAACATTTGACGTGGAACGCCCGTGCACTTGGTCACTTGATCGTGCGCATGCCATTGTTCATAGCGCACGCTAAATTTTTCCTTTTGATAGTCATGTAATATAATTGTGCAATTTTTAGCTTTTTAAACTAAATTTTATACTTGGGCGTCACCTTGCATGGGTCCTTTGGTCTCGTTCGTGCTTGCCCCTTTGGTTATTATACCTCTTATGTTTTTTTATTATTTTTTTCCTTAGGGTTGTGTGTGTGTGTGTGTGTGTGTGTGTGTGTGTGTGTGTGTGTGTGTGTGTGTGTGTTTTTACTTAATTATGTATAAGATAGTTGAAACCCAATAATGCCTTTTTCTTTAAAAAAAAAAAAGATCATATCAAGGAACTTTGTCTTAAACTTTTAAAAACCTTAGATGTCTTGTCTAAAGCGAGCATTTTGTCTATAGAAGCATTCTTCTTATTCCTTCTTACTCTCTTATTTATTCTTTCCTTACTATTAGCGTCCATGTCTGGGATTTAACTGTTTTTCATTTGTAACGCCATTGTTTGTTATACAAACGAAAGCAATTAAAATTTATTTCTTTTCCTGAACCTAAATCTCATTTTGAACCTCTATTTCAATCTCTTAACTTACTTTACCTTAGGGAAATTGTTAAATCACAGGTACCTTCTTCTGTTTATAAGAATTGTCATGCGGACTGCAACCTCCATGTCTGAACGACTATTTTATTTTACCTCTTCATTTCATCCTTATTCTACAAGACAGTCGTGTTCTAGAAAGCTTTATGTAAACTCAGTGGATACCAGCCAGTGTGGACTACGCTCCCTAAAACTATTGGTTCTCGCCTTTGTAATTCCCTGCCAACAAATATCACTAGTCCAAATTTTCTTTCAATCTTTCGTAAAACCCTTACGGACTCTATGCTTGACATAATATGACACATATTAATTATAGCCTAGCACACGAAGGGACTTTTTATCTTAAAGAAATTAGTTTTACTCTGTGTGCTTCATCCACTTGATTAGCTTTGCTATTTGAATGACCCAGACTTTCTTACTATTAATACTTACTATTAATATTTTCTGTTTCCTTTTTTTTAATGTACGTTGATTTATAAATGCGGTAGTAGGTGGTCTATAGATAACTGAGCTGATTTCATCCATAAGATTAGCTTTGCTATTTGGATATGATGCTGACTCTCTTTCTTTCACTACTATAACTATTTCCTGTTCCCTTATTTCTAAATACGTTTTGATTTCTCGATGTTGTAGTCTGTGGTCTATAGTTAGATGAGCTGAGTTAGATAAAAGATGAATTCATTTCAAATTTGATTTGATTTGTACGGAAAAGTGGATAGATTGTAGGAAATGGTGTAGTTGTGTCATCCACAACAGCAAGGTTAGCAAGCAATAATTTACAAAGCAGCCACTATAAGTCGCAGAACATTGTGGAGAAGTCAGCTTTTCGTAAGTGAACATTGAGCAGGAATTTTCAACAAGCAAAGGCTCCATTCGACTCGTGTTTATCTTTATGACTGTCAATTGTTCTCTTTGGTTAGCTTGATAACCTCTCAGCCTACAGAACTAGAACTCACGACATTTTTAGCAGTATTTCGTGTACAGATGAATTGTTTCACGCATGGATAAATTGTAACTACTGTGCTTGGCCAATGTCGATTGCATTGTTGACATACGGTGTAGTTGCAGACGATTTTTATCGTGTTAGTTTCACAGAAGCCGCCTTGTCTGTTAGGGAAGACTCCAACTGGAAAATTGAATGAGTAGTAGTAGATGTACCGATGGCCTTGTTTCCTACTTGCTTGCAAACCTGATCGAAGCTGGATGATAACTGTATTAAAGAGACTCTGCGGTGATAAAGCATTTTCAAAAAACAGCGATCGCTCCGAAACAATTTCTTCGTGAGGTATAAAAGGATAATGCCTTTCGATGACATGCTCCCGTGCCTGGTTAGGTATTTCTACTTGATTTAAGGTCGCTTCACAAGAGGAACACTGTGCATGTGAAGGATTCATTTTTATCGGTGCTTGGGCGGCGACATGTTTTACAAGGTGCGCATGCCTTTAAGAATCTCTGTCGACCGGCATTCAATGCGAGCGTCACCCGATTTTTCGTTGGCTATGATAAAACCTTAAAAGTAACCTTAAAAGTGAAAGTTGTAAAAGTTGTTATATTTCAAATATATTGAACTGGACTCACTTTCCAGGCGAATATTAATTAATGTTGTGATATTTAAAATGCCTTGACCTGGACTCTCAACACTAAAAATAATTTTGTAAAACTTGTCAAAAACACTACGTAAAATCTGTGTTCTTCTGTGTATTGTGTTCTTGTTTGCATATTCAATTGGCTATATCCCGGTCTATTCGCTGTAGATTAACCCAACACTTCTTTTCTCATTGGCTAAATTTAGATCTGTCGGCTGTTAAAACAAGTAAGTTTTTGTTTGTCAGCATGCGTTTCAAGACACAAAACTTTGCGGTCAGAAGATATTATTTTGCAGACGCTTTTAATATAACCCGCTCAACGGGCATAATCTCGATCAAAATCGTTTCAAAATGTTTCACATGACAATAATACACCCTTTTTTCACCTTTATACTTGCTCTCTGGAAAATTTTTCCTCTTTCCTGGTTAGCAATGCATAGACATACCTTTTTATTTCACTCCCTAGTACGTGAATGTCACTGTAGTAGTTGATGAATTTACGCTTCAATAGGAACCTGTACATAAAATAGTTTGAAAAACTTTTTTAAAATAAAGATAAAAAACATTGAAAGTTGTAAAAGTTGTAATATTTGAAATATATTGTACTGGACTCACTTTCCCGGCAAACATTAGTTAATGTTGTGATACTTGAAATACCTTGAGCAGGAATCTCAATTTCCAGGCAAACATAAGCTTTTAAAACTTGAAAACCTCAGTAAGGAAGTGTCAAGAATCCTGCGTATACTGAGGTCCACCAAAGTGTGTTTTTTTTCCTGTGCTTTGTGTCTTGTCTGCATAATTCAAGAACTATATTCCGATCTATTGGCTGTTGAGCACAATACTTCTTTTATCATTGGCTAAATTTAGATATGTTTGATATGGTAGATATGTTTGATGTTAAAACAAGTAATAATAATAATAATAATAATTTTGGTTGTCAGCTGTATTTGAAAAAATAATAATTGTGTCACACAGAAAATATATTTCGGCAGCTGCTTGTAATATAACCCTGTCAACGGCCATAAACTCGATCAAAGTCATTTCAACATGTGAGCATGACAATAATTCATACATTTTTTCCCTTCATACTTGCTGTTTACCGGCTTTATTTTTTAAATTTACAATTTCGTAAAGCTCATGTTTCAAGTAATTAGAGCTTCTGCATCAAAGTCCCCCTATGGCGCGTAACCATAACACAGTACCACAGACACAGACACCTTGATTTTCAATTGGTAAGCCTGTTTTATTCGAAGATTAAGGTATACACGTAGAATGCAACTATTTGATTCTTATAACTACTCACAATTTTTTTGGGTGACAGCTGGACTTGCAACCGATAAAGTATGTCCAGAGAGATTTTGCATGTGTCTGTCATGAAGGTTAATGTTTCTAATAATTAAGAACTGTGCTTTGTTGCCCTTTGCGGGGAGGTGGATGCTGTAACGACGTATTAGTGTTCCCTAGCGAGGAAAGCGATTAATGTTAGGGTTGGCGGTACCTTAAGTAACTGGGCCAATTTTTTCGTTAATCTTCAACATTTTGTTTAAAATGCTTATAGGTATAGTGTAGTTGACCTGAGTCTAATGAGTTTTCGACAGCTATTGCTGACTGGCATATTTGACAATAATAGTATGCAGCGTAATGCAAAATGCTATCGTAGTTTCGTACTACTTTCCACTCTAACAACTTGAGTAATTGGTAATCAGGCATAACCCAGTTGCTCTAGGAACGAGAGGAAGGCGTCAGATTTTCTTCAACAAAATGTTTTTGTGTTCCACATCAGACATTATAGTTTTAGCATTATGTTAAACAATAATGACTCGAATTTGTGACTTTTCCAAAGGTTTACCTCCAGTGATTTAAAATCTCTCTGGCAACCAAGTTTTTGTCCGTCTCAAGACTACTGTAGCCAAATTTGAAGCTAACTTTCGGTTTGCAGCAAGTTTTTTGCTTGAAAATGACATTATGTGCTTTCCTTGTGCTAGTTTTTTTAAAGAGTTTTCGAATTAATAAAACTTTTTGCAAAAGACGTAAAGCTGTCGTAAAACTAATGAAAATGGTGTATTCCTTTTTTATTACGTGCGTGGGATGTCTCGCAGCAAGTCGTGATCAATCGGTTGTTACGTGTAATCTCATCTTGTCACAAAGATGTGAGCCCAAGAAGAACCTGGGTAAATCATGATTCGTGTGTCCGCATGAAAAGAAAATACCTAAAAGTGTTTAAAGTACAGTTACGCATATAAAAACTAGTCATATATATCTACAGAAAAGAGAAAAGATTGTAGGAAAAAAAATTGTGTTAATCATAATGAGAAGGTAAGCAATCAATTCGATGTCTGACTTTCGCGACAAAAATCGTCTCTAGTCTATCAATTCAATTTGTTGACAACTTTTTCAAAATCTCTAACAAATGCCTAATTATTACAATTCAGTTCGTTTCGCGGAAATGTAAATAGACGTGCTTGTCATAATGAGGGCATTTTATGTCGATGTGAAGCAATGTATATTTTTTTTATCTAAAGAAAAAATAGAGTTGTCTTAAGTCTGTCAAAACGAGTTTTCGCCAAACTGTAAATAGAAAGGTATTTTATGCATAGAATTTTGGCATAAATAATATTTCAGAACAAAAAGAAACGATATCCGAAAACCTATTTTTGCAAGGAAAAGGCAAAACAAACACCAGTTTCCGATCACGATTGATTTCGGGATGTCTACTTCAAATGTTTGTTCTTTTTAATTAGCCTTTTTGTGTATATAGGCTCGTGAGATCTTTCAGGGACATTTGTGAGAATCCTTGATCTTTCCTACTAAGTAAATATAACGAGCCTTTACAAAAATCATAAAGCGCTCTTCTCTGATTTGGCCTATTCTACCCGGTCTCTAAAACAGTAATGAACGGATTTTTTTTTATAAAGATGTATCCTGTAAAACAAAAAGTATGGATCACCATGATATTAACCACTGGATGAATAGGCCACGTTCGATACATCAATATTCTAAGATGGCTCCGTGGCTTTTAACACAAAGTTGAAATGTTTTCATGTTTTCAACTTGCTCTATTAAGGCTTGAACATAGCGTGAAGTAGTCATTCTATACGTGACCATAACTATATGCAATTTTTAGCAAAATACCTTTGAAAAACGTTGAGATCTGATCCGTAGATCTGTTCTTTTCCCAATCAGCAAAGATGAGGTGGAAGAAGTGATCTTTAGCATCGGAGGTGTAATAGACGACATTAGGCAAATTAATATCAAAACGAAAAAACTGTACTACCCTTGCAGCTTACAGCCTCCTTGTAATTAAGACGGCATCTTGATTAACATTCGACTCTAAAGCGAACACTTTTAATACTCTTTTTCCGCATGCGTAACACGCCTTGTATACCTTCCAATCAAACTCCGAGGGTAATTTCGGCCTTTTCCCTCCATCCAACCCCGATCAAAAAACCATTTTAATATTTAAATATCCCACCTTATTCGCTACGAGACAATTGTGCAATCAAACAATGACGAATTTCCCTACAGATGAGTGTGAAATTTAAGGAAAGTACACAGTGGTATAAGTTTTTTCACGTAGCAACGGCCATAGCAACGACTGTTTACTATAAGAACGTGACCAAAAATATAGATTATTTTTAACTTATA
>Ga0126338_10001489_pt1 | contig 15206 bp, 9 predicted proteins | sample OrbCmetagenome_2_FD_92529 | JGI IMG/M metagenome (GOLD analysis project Ga0126338, IMG submission 92529) | Coral microbial communities from Petempiche,Puerto Morelos, Mexico - Orbicella C C metagenome | ecosystem: Host-associated > Invertebrates > Cnidaria > Coral | place: Petempiche,Puerto...
GACCCGCATATACGCGCATTTTAGCACGCGTATATATGGGTCCTTGTAGGACGCGTATATTTGGGCATTTATTTCGCATATCCCCGCGCTTGAATTTACGCAAATATGTGGCCCTTTAAAAATACATATGTACGCGATCTAAATGGGCGTATATATGAGCTTAAAGCCCATACGTAACGTATGTAAACAAGTATACGCGGCAGAAAAACCCGCGTATACCCTGTATTAATTTTGAAACGAATGGCCAACCATAAGTGTGTGCACCCACTGCACACTTGCCCTAGATCAAAATGTGTCAAAATGTTTTGAAGCCATGAACGTTTTGCTGAAGAACTAGAAGAAGAAGAAGAAGAAGAAAAAGAAAACAAAGTAGGGGAATGCACATGCTATTATAATTGAGTTTTGATAGAAAGGATGACAGGTAAAGGATTTAATGCCCCCAAATTGGCCTTATTACTAAGGTAATCCCTCTCAAGTTATCTTTAGATCTCTCTGTTTGGAAAATCCCATGAGGTTCTAGAATACTCATTTCGCGAAAGGGATTTTGCACACTTGGACAGCTTAAGCTGGGGGACAAACTCCATTACCAATAATCCTCTCTTGGTTTTGGGCAATTACGAATACCGGTAGCATTCATAATAAAATAATGTTCAAGATATTGCTAACAACACTTTGCATTCAGGGTCCCTGTAGTCTTACCTGAGTGGTAACCCTTCGTTTAAAGCTTCTTTATCATCAGTTGGCTCAAGACCCTTCCGTAATGCGAGATATATCAGATTATCAGGACACAGTGGCTCCAAGGAGTTTCCGTAGCCATAAGAGAAGACATCAAATGCAGCACATATCCTGTTTCTAACTGGTTCCTCCAGATCAATTGGATAACAACAATATCTCAACATGGACTCTCCAGGTGATATGTTACCGCTACGGCACAAACATGCAAAGAAACCGGCATTCTGGGGCACGTGTTCAGTGAGACGATCAGCACGATCCTCCAGGGGCACGTTTTTAGGAGGTTGATCAGCAGGATCCTTTGGATTTGGACTCAACATCTCTTTAAGCCACGCGATAAACCTGTAAGGAATTGGGTGTAATTGTGTTGCATCCACAACTAACTTTTTACAAATCGAAAGTAGTAAAGTAACCAAGTATCCGAAAATATCCCAGAATCGTCGTCAACCGCAGAACCTTTTTTTGTAAATCGCAAAAAGGAAATTAGTTCTAGTGTTAGGGATTTTCCGAAATTGCCGCCATTTGCGTCGTTATTTAAATACATAAACTATGACATTCTGCCATAAAGGTGGAAGAGAATTTTCGAAAAATAAGATAAATATTCTGTTGTTGGGTTGGAACTCCAAAGAGGCTTGAACGGGAACTGCGTTGTGCAGTTTCGCAGACTAGAGGTTCGCTACATGCATCATACATAACATAAATTTAAAAGAGGATTTGCTTATGGAACAATTGTTTACTTTCTCGCAGGATACCATGGAAATGCTACATGAGGACCTGCGGAGAAATCAAACTCATTTATAGGACACTATTCAGGAAATAATTAAACGTAAAATTGAGGGCCCTTCACCTCATTTCTTAGATAACGCAGGTGGCGATATACCGCCTGTTTCTTTTTTCTGCTATTTAAGGTTTGCCTTTTTGCAAATAAACAGATCAACCTTCGGCCTTGGTTTTTCTAGTTCTTGCATGTATTTAAGATGGCTCTCGCCAGATGTAAAACTTTCGCCCCTACCTGGTTCTTAAACAACCACTTTTAATCTGGATACAGAGAAAATGCAGTCCCAGTCTGACTATGTTAGTGATCAGACTCCAATTGTTGAAAGGGTGGAGAATGCTATCCACCGGAGGTCACACTATCCGGTGGATAGTGTAGTTTGTTTTGTCAACCCTGGATGACGATTTATCTAAGTACATAGTGGTATCCGCCATTTACACAACTGGGTCCTAAGTGGTTTTTCATGGCAGCTTCACATACTCTCCAAAATCTTTACCCATTTTCAAAGGTCACTTTGCTCCCTTTTACTATCGCCCAAGTTCCATTTTTATTTTTACTTTTTAAATCAACGTTAATTACAACTCTTTTATCAAAACCTCTTTTGGAGGTGGATCCAGTGTTGTTGGTTTTTCATTTCAAAACTTTTTTTGCCTGCCAAATCCCCTGCAATCGTCCGCTTTGGATGAATCGGAGCAACGACTACAGCGACGAAGGAGAAGATAAAGGTTCCTCTTTTTTCTGTGTACTAGTATTGCACTCAATTGCGTTTCTGCAACTTTTGCCCTACATTCTGCCGTTTCGGGTGTGGCAAATAGCGGCAATTTCGGAAAACTTCTGATATTGGCTGACGTCTTGCACAAGCACTACGTCACCTATGTTTTCCCGATCTCCAGAATATTGTTCTTGGATTTGCAAAGTGCTCCGGATTTATTGGAGTTGTTTGGAGCTATCATAGTTTTATTAAGGCCGAGGGGAAATGTCCACTAAGACCAAGCCAAATCGAAAATATGTGGCACGTGACGAAAATAAAAAAAAAAAATTTCATATATCGTCTAGAAAAATATTTATGCAACCCGCGAAAAAAATAACAAATTCGTTACGGCAACACGTACCTCCTGTTTCCCCTCTGCCGTAAATTTCCAGACTCAAACTTGAGTCCTCCGTTATGCGGATTATACAGAGCAAAATTTGTGAAAAGGTACGAGTCACTTATATTTTATGTGTTTTTCACAATACGTGGTTTTTGGCGGGCTTTTAGAAATAGTTTTAGACAGTAAATCCCTGCACATTCTTCATGTGTCACCACTAGCTTGATGTCAGTGGACATTCCCTCCTTAGATGTATAACTGTTCTCTTCAAATTTGACAAACTCTTCAACGGTAATTTGCCAAAAAACAGTGTGAAAAAAATGTATTTTTTCAGATTGGAAAAATATTTTGGAATTGTCCTTATCAACTTCCATACCAAATTTGAAGGAAGGTCGTATCTAAACTAGGAAGATTCTTAAAGTACTTATGAGTTGTAAATAGAAGATTCTAGGTAAAATATTTTAATCCGCTATTTTACAGTTCCCGTAATACCCCTTTTTAGGGCGGGGGTATATTAAGCACTATTTTTCTTTCGAAATACTAAGCTTTAAAAGAACTTAAAACAATTACTTACGCGAAACTACTCCCCCTGCCCTCTTCCCCACGCCCGCAAAACAACTGTGTCATGAGGACTGGAAATAGTTAAAAGCCAAACTTGAAGGACGGTCATATGTTTCTGCAAATTTCATGCTTCATATCTTTGTCAATGCTTATACGTACAAAACAACCCAATTCCTGAATTACTGGTTGAAGAAAAGAGTCGAGGGTCGTTTTCTAGTTACCTGGTGAAATGTGTCGCTTGAAATGTAATCACCCCATTCGTTAAATTTGGTCTTGGCAGTTGCTCTGTAATCTCTGTCCAATGCGATGTTTCCTCGTCAGAATTCATTAACAACCTTACATGTGGGTTCTTAAACGAGGGTTTTCCACAATCATTCTTGTCTGCTTGCAGTGAAGTAGGAATAGTAATTGTTACTGGCTCCACAAGCTGAATGGCAGGCGAACATGCTATGTGAAGGACAGGGCCGATTATTTCACTATCGTCAAACCACTGATGTGGAATTTCTTGGACCTGCAAAAACAGTAACCATTGTAATCGTCCTAAAGGGAACAATATATAGTATGAAAAAGTGCAGGAACTAAATGCGAAATATGACCAGTGTTCAAGAAAAGAAGGGGAGATTCATCAAAAAAGTGAGCCGTTTCTGAAATGTCGGCATCGTTAAATTGTCGGGCATTGGATTTTCTAAAGGAAAAATCTTAGTATTTATCTTCGGGCCTACAAGTTGGGGTGAGAGGTGAGGTGGATGACACTGCCAGAATTGTTTTTTAGGATTTTCAAAACAAGATTTACTCTATGAAGCTAAAATTTTTAGTAGCTTTCATCTTATCCCTCGCCAAGATTTGTCCACCGCCACTGAGTATTGAAGAGTAAGTAATTCTCTACATTCAATTACAATTTTGGAAGAAATTTGAACCAATTTACGTTATTTTGTGACACAAGATGGTAGACTTAACGATGCCAGGGACCTCACAAGACATAATGGCCAATGAATAATATCTGATTTCGGGGTAATGTCTTACCTAGGTAAGGGTGTGTCCAAAAAGTTGAATACTTAAAGCTAAAATAAAAGGTGTTTTAAAACTCTTATACTGGTGACCTATTTTGAACGAATTATTACATTTATGTCCAGGATTGAACGCAGCTACAAATTCTACAGATTTTACGATTTTTTCGATTTTTCGTTTCAGTTTCGGCACGTTGTAACGAAACTTACAATCTTATGCTAATTCCACCAGCAAGTGCCGGCTCACGGATTTTACAAAATTTACAACATTGCCAAAAAAAAAAAAAAAGATAACAAGCTTTATGTTTCTCTTGTTCTTAAAGCGTTTGCTGTTGACCGAGTATTGTAAAGCGGGTTATGGGGAAGTGAGCAGAATGATATGAAATTAACACAACACCAACAAAACATAACATGAGATACGCGTTTCTTGTTGACTTTCTGTTCTACGTTTCACCAGCGTGCTACGTTTTCAAAACGATCTAAAACGCACACAGCAATGTTTAAGCCTACGTGTCTATGGGAAGACAAAGCGGGGGAAAATATTCCATTTCACAAAGACGCGGCTCATTAACCTTGTTCTAAAACTCCCCTAATCTTCCCTCCAAGCGAGTTTCGGGAAAAGTCACGACCGCAGAATGATATGAGATAAACGTAACACTACAAGAGATAACAAACTGCAATGTTTCATTGTGAAAACGTTTGTTCTATGCAGATTAACATGAGTATCGAAGCATACATTCAACAAGTAAGCTTCTTATTCTAAAACGCTCTCAGCGATGTTTTAGCTTACGCCTGTCTTTGGGAACATAAAGCACGAGGAAAATATTCCACCATTCTACAAACACACGGCGCATTAAATTGTTGTAAAACTCCCCCAAACTTAAAGCGAGTTTTGGGGAAGGTCACAAGAGCGGAAGTAGAGTGGAATTATACGAAATTAACCTAATAGCAAAAGAGATAACAAACTGCAAAATCTTCGCGTTCTAAAATACTCTTCCAATCTAAAACCGAGTCTCGGGAAGGTGACGGGAGCGGAAAAACATAACACCGAAAGAGATAACAAACAGGCCAAATGATTTTCATTCTAGAGGCGACTCTTGCGAAAAATTACAGGAATATATATGTGCGTTACATGTAAGTACACAAAAAATTAGATTACCCCATAAAAAGTAGAGAAATTTACATGTAGATGTTGGTTCCATTTTAAGGGACATTTCACGACCGTAACATAATGAAATGGCTGGCTGATACGAAAAGGTCAACGATCCTCCTCTTTCGGAAGTCATGTTGCTTAGTCAAGAGGACAGTCAAGAGTCAAGCTTTCTCCCTTTTGTGCACAATGACTTTTAATCTCAACAATGTATACTGGCAGACCTATTCAGTGTTTGTGCTAGGAAAATCAGATTGCTTGTAAGTAATCGCTTTTTCGATTTATTTCGACTTTCTTGCCTTCAATTTCAATTTCACTTCGTGTTTACAGCCTCTAAATTTGTACTTGCAGAAACATCAGCATACGTATCTGTATGCTGGCTTCTTTATTGGCGACCTCCATTAAAGACTATGGAAACTTCACTTCAGAGAACTGTATATTTAACAAGTGGCTACTCTGTTTCGCTTGGACCTGTGAGTTTAATAGTAAATACTTAAGTTCGTGTTGGGTGTACTTTGCAAATTTGCAAACAGCTTCCGTGGAGTAACCTTTTTTGCGTTGTAGCCCACCAGAACTCAAAAATCGCAAATTATTTCCACATAAAAAATTAATTTTCCAAACGTCCGAGCTGCTATTGTATGACATTCCATTGTTGCAAACAATCAATGTTTTACCCAATATCATAAAATGTTCGTACTTTGCGTTTACTTGACCTTGCTTATCATATTCAGAAATAAAGCAAATAATTTGAATGGAGATTCTAGTTTGTTTTGAGTGTACTTCATTTTAACATTTTGATTTAACTTACATTCACTTTATAGGCCTTTCAAAAGAATATCAGGTTGTATACCGATGACCTCCACAAAGACGAGCTGAAAATGATATAATCTCTTGAATAAATTCCATATATTAGATTTACTCAATGCTTTTGCGAGTTACCGTAAATATCGCAGTTTGCGTATTTTTCGTTGGGGACTTCTTGTGACCCTTTGAATAAATTTCGTAGATTTCGTGGATGGTCTTCAAGTTATCGTAAATTTCGTAATTTTTTACCTTCCCTGCAACCCTGTGAATAAATTTCGAAAATTTCGTGGATAGGCTGACGAATAATCATAAAACTCGCAGTTTTCGTAAATTTCGTAAAAATTTGTACTTTTCATAGCTTCCTTGGGACCTTCCTTGCAACCCTTTGAATAAATTTCGTAGATTTTGTGGATGGCCTGGCGAATTAACATAAATTTTGAACTTTTCGTAAATTTCGTAACATTCGTAATTTTCGAAATTTCGTTGAAGACTTGCAATGGTATGAAAAAAATTCGTATATTTTGTAGATGGGCTGATGAATTCTCGTAAATTTCCCAGTTTTCGTAAATTTCGGAAAATTTGTAATTTTCGCAAATTTCGTTTGGGACTTCCATGTAAGCTTCTGAGTAAACTTCGCAGATCTCGTGGATGGGCAGGCAAATTATCGTAAATTTCTTAAAATTCGTAATTTTCGTTGGCGACTTCCTTTTAAACCTTTGAATAACTTCCATATATTTCGTGGATGCGCTGGCGAATTCTCGCAAATTTAGCAGTTTTCGTAAATTTCGTAAAATTCGTAATTTTCGCAAATTTTGTTGGGAACTTCCTTGTAACCCTTTGAATAAATGTTGTATATCTTATGGATGGGCTGACGAATTATTGTAAATATTGCAGTTTTCGTAAATTTCCTAAAATTCGTAATTTTGGTAACTTTGGACGGGCCTTGCTTGCAACCTTCTGAATAAATTTCGTGGTTTTTCTCGATGGTCTGGCGAATTATCGTAAATTTCAAAGTTTTCATGTGACCCTTTAAATAAATTTTGTAGATTTCGTTGATGGTGGGGCAAATTAAGGTAAATTTCGCATATTTCGTAAATTTCGCAATTTTCGTAAATGTTATGGCGAATTTCCGTAAACTTCGCAGTTTTCGTAACTGCGTAATTGCATTCAATCATGGACATTACTTAATTATTACAGCATCAACTGAAAATGGTAGCATCGTTCCCGGCATCATAGAAAACTGCTTGAAATGCTGAAAACTACAGTGGGCCACATTTGAGTTGAGGTGAGCCAAGAATTTTTTTAAACACGGTAAAAATTGCTTCAGCATAATTACAAGTATAATATCTGAATCTGCCTAACTGAACTAAGTAAGAATTAATTTAATATTGTTAAGAAGATTTCTAGGAAGCAATAATTTCCGCCGCCATGTTGAACGCTTGAGCGCCAAACATGACGTCACTACGCACAAAATAAACTCAACTAAGAAGTCACGTTTGCAAAAACCCCGTAAAACCCCCTTTCTAAAGGTATTTTTGATAACAAGGATGCCGTGTTATCTATCGAATGGCCAAGGGTTGATCTCCCTGTATAGTAAGCCCATGCATTAAAAGGTGGTTATTTTTTAAACGTTTTGTGGCAACTTACAAAATACATGTATATCAAACAACAGTTTTCTCTTATTGAATCAAAACTGTCTGTTAGCTTTCAAATACAACTATCATCTCCTGAATACAAAATACTATTCACATGAAATGTCCTTAACATGAATTGTGGGCGATAGAGGTTTCCTCGATCTCCTGACTTCATAAACATTATTTTTCTTCTTGGCCTTTGCAGTTCGCAGAGCAAAGCATTTTTAAGGTGCAACCAGATCCCTTTGGAGTAAAAAAGAAATGAAAATGTGTTCTGCCAACAGTTTCATTTTCATGTAAATGAAAATCATTTTAATATGAAATAAAGGCTTTGCACGAGGACTCGTTTTGAAATAGAGGCACAAGGTAACTCAGAAATGGCCTATTCTGGGCGCAGTGGCATCATGCTTTGTGCTCAAGGCTTTAACATGACGGTCAAAATGACTCAGGTTTAGCGAGTCCTAGCAGGAGAGTTTTTGTTGTCATAATCTGTTTAAAACAAACATGATTTCCAAAACCTACATTTTTGCTTGTTAGGTATTATATACTCTCGTAAAAATGACTTTTGAAATGAAGGTTTTTTATCTTCTGTTTTCTGTTGAGAATTTGACCTCACTCATTTCTTATCGTTTCAGCCACGACCAATTGTAAGCAGTATGGCTTCGTTCCGCAAACCTTTCCACATATTTTTTTTTCTGGATGAGTACATCGCCTTTTAACATATTGAATTTTGCTAACTGTCATGGTGTTTCCAGTTTAAGCTTGTTAAACGTGACAAAAATGACTGACCAGCGTTTATCTTTTGGGCGAAAAAATTGGCTTTCATAACGAGGTGGTCGTATTAACGAGGTGGTGGGAAGGTCTTTCCTGTACACAAACATTCACAAGAAGTCATTCTCTACCTTTACTGTGCAATGATTGTTGTCGAAATAAATTACACGGGGTTTATTTTTTCCCTTTGAGAAAAAATGAAAGCAAACCTTTAGAATTGAAATGGTTGCATAGTCCGGTTAAAATCTTAGGTATTTATGTCTCATACGATAAAAATGGAAATATGCAAATGAAAATCAAACCAATCTGGATATGTGGAGGGCACGTGAACTAACACTATTCGGGAGAGTACTTATAGTAAAATCCTTGGATCTATCACAACTCGTTTACTCAGCAATTCTCAAATTGTTCCTCACGAAATAACGCCGACAATTAAGACAAAACTGTTTAACTTCCAATGGAAAAATAAACGAGACAAAAATCAAACGAGCAGGACTTTGTCAAGACCGAGAAAAAGGTGGCATATGTATGACTGACGTAGAAAATATGATTAAAGCCCTTGGGCTAGCTTGGATTCCAAGACTTTTGATTCCAGAAATAACAAACTGGAAAACGGTCCCAAATTAACTCCTGAGAAAATCTGGAGGCTTGAACTTTCTATTAAGCTGTAATTATGACTTAAAATACATACTATTGGATGGTTTGCCCTCGTTTTACAAAGATTTTCTTACTTTTTACAACGAATTGAAAAATCTCTACAGCTACGACAGAGTGCAAGATATGGTCCTATATAAAAACAAAGAAATTCTCGTCAGAGGAAAACCAGTTTTCATTAGAGAATGCTTTGACGGTAATATTTTGTCTGTCCCGGACCTGCTGAACAGCAATGGTCAGCTACAGTCTTTCCAAGAATTTAAGAACAAGTATGCCTTCAAATTACAAATTGCCTGCATATATCAAGTTATCAGTGCAATTCCAAAACATTTAGTAACTAAAGCAAGAAACACAGAGCCACCGGAAAACGAACTATACACAGGAAATAACTTCCTGTTCCAGTTAGACGACTCTACACAAATACAACTGGAAAAAGCTAAAACTAGAGACCTATGGTTTATCAAACCGTAAAATTGACACGGTCAGCCAGACTGGCCCAACGAAATGGAACAACATAATAAGACTAGATGGGAATGCCTGGAAAAAAATGTCACATCCCCAAGAAACATCTGCAAGGAGACAAAATTGAAGGAATTCCAGTTTAAATTAATCTACAGAAGTGTAGTTACTAAAAGGAGCTTCATCGATATGGTATTAAAGCGGACGATGAATGTCTCTACCGTGGTGAGAAAGACTCAATTAATCCTACATTTTTTACCTGTCAATTTGTAAAGACTTTCGTAAACAACGTAATTAACTGGTTTAACGCCGTTCACAAGTCAAAATTTGTGCCAACAAATTGAAGAGCCGGACTGTTCAACAACATATCTGGCCCATATGAAAAACAAAATTAAAAAAAATTTAATTACACAATCCTATTGATGAAATACTACAAATACACTAGTAACATGCATAACCAAGCTATTCACCTTTCTGTCTTCGTCGATAAAGTTTTTTAAGTACAGATTAGAAAACGTTGGTTATTAGTTACAAAAAGCTGCTCCTCGCAAAAGTGCTCTAGGCGCAAGTCTGTGAGAATACAGTGTAATGCTGTACATGAAAACGGTTAAACTAGCTATATATGAGAAAAATGTTAGTAATGAGGTGTAAATTAAATAATTAAGTAATGTACGACATAATGAATTCATTAGGTACTGCGATGTAAAAGAAATAGTGATGATCAAATGTGATACTATTACTGACAAAAGGTAAAGGAAACAAATGTAAATGTAGATTAAGCGATATTTGAGTTGAGTGATATAAGTACTAGTAGTGCAGGAAACCAACAAAGTTAATACATTTTTGACTGAAAAAAAAATTACACGGGGTTTGGTTGGCGAGGAGGAGGTCGTGTGGAGCATGTACAGAGAACAGTGCACAGCCAGTCAGGTGAAATCATGGCTTAACAACGAGTTTTTCTAACTATACCTTAAGAGTTAACTGGAAGTCGCCATTCTTGTGGACGACACTCGCTGGGATTGTCACAGTCACATCAGGGTACTCTGGAACTCTGCAGGTAAAATCTTGTTTTTGTTGGCCATGCGTCGAATATGTGTAGGACTTGAGACGGCAGATAACAGCAAACACGGAACAACACGTAACTTTAGCCTCAGAAAAGGGGAATCTTGGTGTTGAGTAGAGATCACACTGCGTATCTGCTATTAATAAAGATAGGTGAGCTAAAGGCCTCGACACGCGTGGGAGCTCTTTTTGTTCGCCACGTATCTCTAACAGTATTTACAAAAAATGCTCTTAACCCTGATTTCCCTTTACGCCAAAATTACATCAAAAGATTTCAAAATGTCCGCCATCTTAGATCTGTCTTCTTAGATTTCAAACAAATTTCTCATAAAGTTAAAGCAGCTCAAATGGATTCAGAAACAAGCAAGGACCCGAAAAGTGTAAAAATTTGGAATAAGACTGTTATAGAATTCAAATCCGCATTAAAACAAACCTTCAGAAAACATTCAATTTGGGTAGCCGATTAAAGTGACCAAACAAACGACTGAACAAAAGTTTCCCTGATAACTATTAGAGTTTCATGACTATCAGTTGAACGCTGTTTGAGTAGCTTTTTGACTTGCTTTCTTCAGATTATAGTTCCGGTCTAAGTGGGAATGAATGAACGAAATGACACATTAAGATTTTATTTAGATTAAAACGGTTAGTCACACATGCAATTACCTGACGCTTTCCAAATGTTTGTTGTCTTTAAATCCTTCCACTCATTGTTGTGTGGATCCACCAACTCTCTCATCACCACCTCGTACCCGTTAAGGTTAGTGGCACTGTGAGATAAGGCAACTGAAACTTCCTCATCAAAATTCCCGGTAAAATCGGAGCGTAGAAGATCATCGCATGCAAGGGCTATTACATTGCTAACCAATGCCTCATTCTTTCTTAAGGGTGGAAAGGCAATTGTTGACTGCCACAGTATGCATCGGAACACCACAGTTGTTTTCACAGCGTTCGGGGGAAATGTTACACAAGCAGCCAGAGAATCCTGAAGCCTCCAAACTGCTCCGCTTTCGCTCACCTCGCATCTAAAACAAATCACATCATGAAAAAAAATATATATTTATATCCCTATAGTCTCCTAGATTACTGTAAAGAGCAAGAATATTGCAGAGGTTTTACAGTCCCACAAATAATCCCCCAAATGTTACTCCAAATGATCACAGACTGGAAATGATCCCCAGATTGTACCGTTGATGATTTCCCAACCGGAAGTGGTTGCCTCGTCATGAGTGATGGAAATGTGTGGACTCATGAATTTGGACAGTGGACTTCAAATTTATGTCATTGATTCTTTTTTTCTTCCTGATAAACTCAGAAACCATGAGCAGTTTGACTTGATTCTGACAGGTAAATAGTGTATTGATAAATCACAATAAAGTTCAAGACACGCGAGAAAACCTCAAAACCACAAACTAATTACCGTTGATGCTTGCGGTTCAGCTTTCTCACGTCTAATTGGCTTTTTCATCGCTACACAATAACATTTTATAAGTATCTCTGGTATTCACGGTTTTCTGAATTAAATAATACAATATTTTGATACCACAGTTACTATATGTAACGTGAGCAAAATGTACAGTGTTTGAACGATTTGAATGCAAATTTCACAACTTTAAAAATGATATCCTGCGTCACAAAATTCTGTGTTCTAAATTCGTAGTTTAGCTACGTATTTCCATGAATGTCTTTATCGGGTCACCTGAGATGTATGCTGCTCACACAGGATGTTCAATATATTGTCAAATTTGAAGACAACTGAGAACTCCCAGGTAAATTGAATACACTTTCACTCCAAAATTCGCTCGTCGAGATCGTGTGCACTTTCATAGAGGACCGTGTCTATTTAGGACTCAAGTATAAGTAGTATACAGGGAAACGTTATAAGCAGTTAATTAGACAGCAGAGACATCTTCGAAGATTCATGCTTATTTTCGCGGCGCGTTTTGTAAACGAAAAATTTATAAACGTTTAAAGTTGTCCTTCAGTAGCATTTCCGAATAGATCCATATATTGTTTCAATTGAGGCGTTGAGCTATGGTATTTTAATTTCAAGCTTTCGTCGTACTACGGCATCATCAGGGAATGAAGGAAAATATTCAACAGTGCGTGATATAAAAGTGGTGTGGGTGACGTTCACGATTTGAATATGTAATACCTCCAAACAACCAATGAAGAAAAGGAGAAAAGGCAGACGAATTCCACCGCACCATGATCAACCTAGACCCTAGACTGAACTTTGAGATCGAGAAACCCGCCTCCTCACCAGATGGCTTCTCCCTATCCCCCCTTGACTTCAAAGTTTCACTCTCGGAGAACGGCGAAAGCTCCTTTGAATTCTACAAAAACCAGCGACGAAGCCGTTATTGGTGCACCATCAGTCAGCACTACCTAGAAACTCAAAGATTAACTTCATTCGTAATGAACGAAGACATATACAGCAGAGATGCTCTACCCAAACAACATCCAGTAAACACGACCGCGCGTTTGACAACATCCTCCACCTCAATGGATTTCCTGAAAACGTCATAGAGGAAACTAAACGCCATCACCAAAGTGAGCCTCAAACTGTAAACACAGAATGGTTATACTTCAAAATCCCATTCATCTCAGATCGACCAGATTACAGAACCTCAGAATCTTCCGCAAAGAAGGTCTCCTACTACGCGTCGCTCAAAAATCCTGCACGCTATTCTAAGACAACCCCTCTCTCACAACACCCAAAACACATGCACGAGACCAAACTCCTCTATCTCAAACAGCAATCTGTGCCCACGAAGCAATACCGTGTACCAAGTCACTTGCAGGGGACGTAAAAAATTCTACATCGGAAGCACCACACGATTTGTACATGATCGCATTAATGAACACCTGAACAGCAACAACTCGTTAGTAGAAAAAACACATCGCAACGTGCCAAAAGACAACTAACAACCAAAACAGCCAAAACACGGATGTCAAAATAATCGAAAACGATCCTGTCAACTTGCGATTGTTTGAAGTGCTCTACATTCGAAAGTGCAAGCCCGAACTTAATTCCCTTGGAGAATGTACTAAGCTCAGACACTTTCTAGTTTGGACTGCTTTATTTTGAACTACTTTATCACTCGTACTCGTTAGCGATCGTCCACATTATCATATATTTCCATCACCATTTTTACACTCATTGTCCTTACTACATATTCATATCATTCACGCCACCAACACCACTTTTATATCGGGCACTGTTGAATATTTTCTTTCATTCCCTGATGATGCCGTAGTACGGCGAAATACGGTAGCTTGAGGTCTCAATTGAATCAATATGTCTATCGAAAAATTTATATATTCATCATTTGTCGACACAGGCTAACGTTTTTTTATTATTGCCTTTATGCCTAATGCGCTAGTCTTTTTTTGCACCTAGGATTACTAAAATATATATAAGCCTCATATCATGGAGTCCACGCAATTCCTAATATTGAAGATATTACTATGGTAGCTGAAGGCTTTTGAAATTTGTTGTAATAGACTTTCCTATTTTTATGTTTTTATTTTTGTATATATCCTATTATTGTGTAATCTATGTTAGGTAATAGCTTCAGCGCTCCTATTGATGGCAGAGATGCTTTGTAAGCTCCCTGAAGGGAGTGCCCTGAAGTTTTTACCTTTAGATTTTTACTTTTAAATAAAGGTGTCTATTTATCTATCCGAACTCTTTGCGGTATCTTTTACAGGAATCATTTGCAGTCAAGGGATCATTTACGAGCCTGCACAGAATCAAACACGTAGTAACCATTTAAAAAAGAATGGCAAAGGGAATTTGAAAGAAAATAACTTTTCTATTCCGGCGCCCAACGTAGATTCTATCCAGTTCTCTGAGAGGGCCTCTGAATCAGTCTGCACACTCTCACGGGATGTCGCAGCCTCCATCTCACTCTCTGACTTGGTCTGTGTACACTCCATATGTTCTCTTGATCCAGTCTCAGTGTCATTATTACCCTCTGATACAGGTTCTGGGCTACTGTCCCCTGTAGATCATATGTTTAGAAAACACAGGAATAAATTATTTCAATTATTTGCTTGAAGGCAAACTTTGTAGGTTTTTTAGAGTGTTACCATGATCAAATTTTTACCTCTTGAATTTTTAGGTTTATCACATAAAATTCCACGAAAGATCAAAAACGTCGCTTACCGCTTGCAAATATTTGCATTGGTTCTGGAGATACTCAAGTTTGAAAAATGTGTAAAATATGCAAATAAGAGGACTGATGATTTCATACACTCAACCAAATGTTACATCAAGTATATAAATGGAGCTATCTCGTTAAATTTGCAGCAGATACCATTGAAACTTGGTAGGCTGTTAGTTCTACATGCAACACACTTACGGTTACAACAATAGTCATTCCCATAGCAACCCCCTCTTTTCTAGTCCCCTCCAACCTGATTTCAATATTTTAGTGATTTTCAGCTCGAAAAACATTAAACAGGGTCGTGAACTTGACCTAACATATTTATATGCTTGCTGGATCA
>Ga0126338_10001491_pt1 | contig 15196 bp, 10 predicted proteins | sample OrbCmetagenome_2_FD_92529 | JGI IMG/M metagenome (GOLD analysis project Ga0126338, IMG submission 92529) | Coral microbial communities from Petempiche,Puerto Morelos, Mexico - Orbicella C C metagenome | ecosystem: Host-associated > Invertebrates > Cnidaria > Coral | place: Petempiche,Puerto...
AAAAATACGGCACTTTAACAATGAGAGGAGGTGAAGTACAAACATGGCTGCCATCCAGATGTCGTTGCGGTTAACTCCCAGGCCATTGAAACGACCGAGCGAACGCTTGCATTAAACCCGAAAGTACATCAAAACACTCACTATGAATTAAACTGTTTCTCTAGGTGGTTTTGCGACTTGTTCGGCGTGGTATAAGAGCGAGAGAAGAGTTTTAAGTTTGAGACCTTGGCCCACCCGTCATGTAAGGCGTCACAAATGGCCGTCTGTGCAGAGGATGTTTAGTATTTCCGCCTGTCAACACGACGTCACCAATTAATTAATGAAATAGCGCGAGGACACTAATTTAGTTCAGAGAAATCGCTCTCTAGAACCAATCGATTTAATTGCACAGGATTTATCAGTCGAACCAAGGATAAAACTTGTTACTTTCAACTTCATTTTCGAGGTCTTGTCAACTGATTAACAGATAAAAGGTTCGGACGCAATCTCAAAACAAACTTACTCCTTATGCATCATGCATGTACAGGTTTAGACATTTTAACAGTCAAATGGATCTTAATACTAAGAGGATAAACTACATCACATTTTCCTGGTTTAAAGCACCGTGTCTGTTGGCCGTATATGCCCGGCAATACCTGTTCTTATGTTTGAAGTGGAAAATGATATCTATCAATCTGCACAGTCAGTTTCTTGGCAAGCACTAATCATGACTTGTACCCAGAGTTTTAGCGAATAATCCTAAGGCAAATATCAGATAATTTTGTGACTCGAGGCGATGCTATCGTTTCCATAAAGACAGTAAATATTGCTTTTAAGGCCTGCTCGTTCGAGAAAGAACATGAAGTTTATTTTGCTCTGACTCTCTGTAGACATTTCAATATTTAATTTACGAAGGGGATGTTTTTTGTTCAAACACCTGTCAGAAAATGAAAACACGAATAAGTTAAAGAACAGAAACTGCAAGTAACTTGATAATCTGTGGATATTTAGTTTCGTGCTCGGTCGCCATACGATTACCAACACATTTCAATACATTTGAATACATTATATCATTAACTGCAAAATAACTATTATCAAAAGTCTATAACCTACTTATTGACTTTCCGTCCTCGCCAGCAAAACTAAGTAACGTAACACAAAATATTTGGAAAGGCTACTTTTAAATCAAGTGTTATTGGCCTGCTCTGTAGCTTCGACCGTTCTTATTTTAGCACAAAATGTTCCTCGCAGGTTTTTGTATAAAACTATTCCATCGATGCCCTCATTAACTCCCCGCTCCACTGGGTTCTTCAAGAGTTTCATTTTTTAAATTGACTTTCGCATACACTATATAGTGTTATAAAGCGTTTTGTTCCCAGCCATTTCCTTCCACAAGACAACACACGAAACACTTCCCAAGATCACTTAACAACAATATTGTTCCCCTAAGCGAAGTTGAACAATTAGAAGTCCGGAAACTAAATTGGCTAGCAACGGCCGGGCTTTCTATTTTTATTTTACAAGAAAAGTGCAACTGATGCCAAAATTAACTGTTCATTATATTTTTATATGGTTGTATTCTACGAGCAAAGCAACAAAACAAGATTAAACACCTTTCTTGCAACTGTCAACAAGCTTTTTGGTATTTGATTAATGTTGATTTATTGTGCATTACTTACTAGATTATTTGAATAAATGCACTTTCTAAATAAAACACTAACATTTTGTAAAAGCAAGAAGCATGCTTTTGTTAGATTATTTACATCCACGAAATTTAGTTTAAGAATGAAATTAGGCCCCTTTATTGTATTACCTGCATTATCTACGCTTTTGTTGAACAAAAGTGAAACATAACTTTCAATTTCTACCATGAAAGGGGTTTTTGTTTACCTTTTGTTTAGTCTTGTTTACTCAATTGTTGGTCACGTCAAGCCGGCATATAGTATTCGATTTCAAAACGCTTTGCATTTTGTTTAATGCGGAGCGTTCTGACAGCGCAAAATATTGTCTTAATCTTTTATGCAGTCGGCAATACCTCGAGCAGTTGCTCAATAAATTATTTCTGAGTACGGGTGTACATACAATAAAACCATTCAAAAAGCTGATATTAATTCTTTGTTCAAACGACGTCCTTAGCGATAGAGAAATTAATATTACTGCATGTCATTAATTTTTCATGAGCACTGCAAGGCAGAAATTTGCATACAAGTCTTCAAAATCCTAGCTGTTCAATACAGTTTTCTCTGCAATGTTGTTTTTCTTCTGAGTGGTATTATTCAAGACTATAAAACACTAATCTTGTAATTAATAGTTCATTATCTGGCTAATCGGAAAAATAGATTCTTTCTATCAAGCTCCCTTGGGAATTTTCGTGCCTTGTCAAGCATAAAGATTTATCGAAGCGTAAAAACTTTAATAGCACTTCACACAAAGGCAAACATATTGTTTAACTCGGTGCAATATGCGTATTGTTCAAAAGGTTATTAACGGCTATATACAACAACAGAACTACAAAACAGCTCTAACACTGCTATTTGTTACAGTTAGAAAGAACTGAATATTGCTTTCACCAAGAGGTCGAGCGGTTAGAAATAAGCTGATATAGACCGCTCTTACGATACCGGCTGAAAAGCCGTTTTATAAGAGAGATTGGATAAGTTGAGGTCGACAAGTAATCTTGTTTCATATCATGTTCCAACATTTGACAATTGTACTCTCAATTATATTTGCCACGTGAGTAAAACCTGAACTCGTAAATTTGACAAATACAGAACTGAAAGCAGTTAACCGCGTTAATTTCAGAATAACTCGGATGTCTGGAATTTTTAAGCGATTCCGGTTCGAAAACCGCAGATACGAAAGTTGGTCAAAGTTTGTCAAACCTGACCTTATTATGTTTATATATCATCCCTGTAAAACGCAAAGCAATCTACATTGACACAAAAAAAATTTAAATAAAATGAACGATCTTACTTTTATTTACATTTCCAATAATAACCTCGGAAATGCAACTTCAGAACAATTCGCGAAACCAGCGTAAGTGTTATAACGAGCAGACCCACAGAAAATCTTCGCAGTGTTTCAGGTTTCAAGGGAAATTTAGGAATGTAAATTCTTACGCGGTGAGGTTGGTAAACCGCATTTGAGTCAAACTTCACAACACAGTAAATAACTTCTGTTTTATCGCATTTTACATCCGCTGACGACGCTACTGTCAATGAAATGATTCGAGTTTCCAGTTGTGTATCGACGTTGTTTTCTGGAGAACAAACAAAGTTCTTGTGGCCGTTATTGTGTTCACCCTACAGGATGTCAATCAGCGAAACAAGTGCATTGTTATATTCCCCTGGGAGACATCGGCAGCTGTTCACGATACTCGACCTCACTCAATAGCGCACCACACGCGCGCTGTGATTGGTCGGTTGCTTCGTTGTGTCGATAGCCGGTAAATTGGTATTATGACGCAAACCATTGATAACTTAATGACGTCTCTATGACAGGCGGAGACCACTGACAATGCTTTGCGCGCTGGCTTTCAGGCTTGGCAGCTGTTGAATCTGTGTCCGGTAGATGCTCCTGCTTCAGTCTACGCTAGCTTTAAACCTTTGATAATCTTCACACGTCCCCCAAAACAGCCTTTTTTTACGCCTGAAGTATCGACCATCATCTAGCGAGTACGTGAGTATAGTTTGTGTTGATATATTTTCAATGATTTGCTCATACGTAACCGCGGAGTAAGAAGCGTTCCTTCGTGTTGGGGCCGACACGTTCTTTCAAGCACGACTAGTTCCTTTAAAGAGGCGTTCAGTCCGGTTTAAACGCAAAGAGACCGTGTATTTACCAGCGGAAATTGTTCTTCGTCTAAAAGGAGCATTATTGGTGATAATTTGATACTCGTGTGGCTCACAAGTTTCTCGTACGCAGAGGAAAATAGGAAGCGTTCTTATTCCGGTAGACCAGGCCGCCATGTTAAATGTGTCACTGCCCTCTAATCAAATCTCTCATAAAGTTGTCACGTGCTGTTTTTCAACTCTCCTGTCCTGCGGTGAGAAATGTTCGCCCAAAATAAGGTGTCTATTTGCCGTCCAAATGTTAGGATCACGAAAGCCGCTTTGAATTCTCTTGCCGGTAGACAGAAGGCCGTGATCGCGCGAGACGGGCTGCTATGACCCGGAGCTGTTTAATCAGTGTACATTTGCTACCATATAGGGCAGCGTCCAGATCTCGTGATTCGTCGCGTGAATTTACACGGTCTCTTCATCGTGCTGGTCATGTCAAACCACAGCGCATTGAGTTCCTCATCTGATGGCGAGAGGAGAACCCCTCAGGATAACTGTGACGGCAAGCGAGCCGCTCGCAGCCGGGGTGCCAGCCCCCGGCCCCTGAAATCAGCTTCAACATCTGCTAAGAGGTAGGTAAATCCTTGACATCGCGGATTTCGCGTAATTTGCACAGGCGAGTATAGGTGGAGGGGCCGAAAGCTGACAATGATGTGACTAGTTGATCTCTAATTTGCATGTTAACTTCTAGACGTTCCCCACTTATTGTAATTTTAGGGAAAAGACGAAAGAATTGCCTTACTTTGAACAAAGGAACCAAACAGACCATCTTCAACTGTCAGAGTATGTAATTCTTCAAAATTCAGGGCCGTCCGCGACGGGTAAAGATGTTGGGGTATATCGGTTCATTAGCATATTCAGCTTTCGCGGTTGTCTTTGTATTACATGTTACAAGTAATCTTTGCGGTACTGTATTTCAGAATTCAGCGAGAACTGGCCGAGATCGCTTTGGATCCTCCACCAAATTGCAGGTAATATTTCCTCATCCTTCGACCTCAAATAAGAGACCAGACTCCTGAATCTCTTGTTTGGACTGAAAACAATAGATCTACACGGTTTTGTTTCCTGAATTATGCCAGGTTGCCATAAAGCCTTGATCATTACTATATTGAACAACACGACTGGTCCTCTGGCAAAACACGATTTCCTATCCAGCTTAAAAAAACAGCGGGAATTCTCATCAAATATGCCCCCGATTAGGAAATTTCTGCCAACAAGATAGACGCGCAAGGATAAATTATTTATTTTAAGTGGTAAAGACATTTACTATAAAGCCACGTGGGATTTGAATGTGCAAAGAGCCTTTGTTTTGTTAACTTCAACTAGATATGCTAAGCCTGGCTGCGCACGGTTTGTTCCTTGACAACTGTTTGTCATAATAAACTCCTTTTTCTGGCGACGGAGGTTAAAATATCGTATTCGACTTCTATCCTTTTCCACAGTCAAGCTGTTGTATTCGTCTTTGGTAATTTTTGAAATGCTGTAATTGATACATTAGATATTTAAAGGACTAAACATTTAGCGAGACCTCGTTGTTCGGCAAAATGCTTGATTTATCGTCTCCCAATCTTGATATATGGTATGTAAATGCACAATTTCACCTGCCGTGCAATAATATTTCGTATCCAAGTCTTCAAGCAAAACACGGTTTCTCAACTCGGTCATTTCATTAAAACATTACCCAAGCAAAAGTCGACATAAGTTCAATTTGATAACGGGGATTTCTTGTCGTTTATTGTAGCTAGTTCTTCAATATTTTTTTATGGCGTTTTGGAAACGCAATATTTGCCTAATCGTCTGGAATTTTGCTAATTGCAGAGGTCCATACTACTTAACATCACTGGAGCTGCTAAGTGTTCCATTAAGTTTGGCAAAGAGCAAATTCAAACAACACAAGACCGCCTATCTTAGTAAACGTATGCTAACATTAGAGAACCGTTTGGGAAAGAATCTCGTTAAGTTATTAAAATATTGTCCGAGTAAGCTGCACTTTGCTTTGATCAGGCTGTAATTAGCCTTGTCCAGCCAGTATAGATAACAGCACGCGGTCTCCATCTTACATGTTTTATATTTTGATCATTTTATTTCAGTCGTGGGAAAATTTACATAAACAAATAAAACTAGTTGTAGTCAAATTGTGAGTTCTCGTGGGTGTAAATAATATGTCATTCAAGACAAAAACATTTACATTGTGCTTGTATTACTATTTACAACTTCAAACGGTTTTTACTCGATGAATCTGCATTGTACAATATTGTGTTATTAATGAGGTTAAGGCGGTCTATATTGACCCTATATTGTTCCAAAATGATGCCGCGGTTTTCTACATTATTTATAAATTCTTTAATGTGCTAAGTCAGTGTGCAATGCCCTGATCAAAACCACCTATGATTCTCTGATTAAAATGCCATTTACGAGACTTCAAGGAACACTTGAGGTATTAAGAATTTGCAAAAGATATTTCCTTTCCACTTCGCAAGCGATATATTAAGGACCAACATTAAACGTTTTACGGTACACAGACTAAGTAATCTGTACAATACACTAGAGATAAATGTTTTTGTCAATGTAACAGGCTTTATGAAGCAACGTGTTAACGAGTAGTGTTCAAATTGCGCCATAAATCTCTGCAATCCGGTGAATTTTTGACAAAAAATCAAAAAGGCATAGATCTGAACCAAAAAATTTCGGATGCACTGAAGAAGGACAGAGTAGGTTTAAATGATTATTAATTAAACTGTGAGGAATTTTCTGAGCAGCGTAAATTGGATTTATCTCTACTAACTAATTTAATCGTCCCAGCTATATATAGCACTTTGACTAATCCTTTTTGTTAAGTTTCTTCCGAAAAGTCCTTACTGTAAATTTATGAAATTTTTCAACGACAAGCCTTGCTTTTCAGAAAGCCACGTAAGCTTCATTAATAAGGTTTCATTATTATTTTATTTTATATAACATAGGAAAGGGCTGCTAAAAATTGTCAGCACGCGCGAGCGGTCCGGAATAAAGATATCTGTGCCTTTCGTTAGCCAATCAGTTTGCACGATTCATTTCATCTTGACCGCACGTTGAGCGAAAAGAAGAAAGTAATATAGTTCACCGGATATAATTTTTGACAATTTTAAGCTGGCGGCAAAATGTTCTTAATTTATTCTACGGTATTAATGTCATCTGTCTAAAGTTACGCATAACGACACAAAAGTAATTTTTCTTCTAAATATTTATCTGTGCGAGAAAAACTGAGATTTTCTTTTAACGAAGACCCAATCAGACAGACAAAGATTTTTGATACAGATTTTTACCTTAAAAATACCCTGTAACGTACAAATATTTTATAAACAATCGGTCATTCGGCCTGCGAAAAGACCGATAATTATGCACAAAAACATTTTTAACCACATTAAATAATTTAACAAGGCTTTTAATGAAAAAGGCTGCAAGCAGCAAGCGGTAAACCGATGAAGTTTATTTCTCTTATCACGGTTAACCTCTCGTCTGTTTTATTTCCTCAGCGCTGGACCCAAAGGTGACAATCTTTACGAATGGAACTCGACAATCCTTGGTCCTCCGAAATCAGTGTACGAAGGAGGAGTCTTTTTCCTTGATATCCATTTTCCAACGGATTATCCTTTTAAACCCCCAAAGGTAAGAAAGTCACTATTTCTTAATTTTACTTCAGTGTTTCACTAAATTGTAAACTGGTCTTATATTTGAAAAAAAGCTACTAATTAGGTGTTTAAGTCTTGGTAAGAAAGTGTAATGTTTGTAACCATTTATTTCATTTATGAAAATTACTCGTTTCTGGAATGTAAATATGCAGACATTTCCCAGCGTTTACGAAAGTGAAAAGTGAAAATGCTCTTGACCTCAAAAAGCAGCTATTAGATGAGCTTGAGAACTCTCAGGATATAAATAATTCCTGAATTTGTGCCAAATGATTTGTAATTAGTACAAAGGCTATGAACCCTTTCGCGTCACTCGACAATCATTAATAAAGGATCTAATATAAGTCTCAACATTTTGTTTTTAATTTATAACGTTTATTTAATATTCCTTTTAATCTGACAAAAGCACTTTTATAGTGGGCAAAAAAGAATTGTTGATCTGCTGCGCTTTCTCCGCAAACCCTTTCGAAATTGAATTCGAAAACTCTCAGACAAAAACTATTTTCGGGGTTATTTATAAACAGCGACCTGTGTACATATTTAGCGCTTCGAGTCATGTCTACAGAATAATGAAATGTCAAAGGGTGACTCGAAAATACAAAAAAAAACCACAATAATATCATTAACTTGATAAGCTTTAGCACGGTGTTGATTAGCAAATGTTTCCGGTAATAATGTGAAAAAGATGATAAGGATTCCGTCTGCATGCCACAAAGTAAAACCTTGTTCCGGCTCACGCGTTCTGGTGAAGATGATCTCCTGGCCATTCTATTTTCCCGTTCTCTAGTTCGTCTTTAGATTTTCGCTTCGTGTATTAAATCTTCTTTCTGGAAGAAGAACTTTAAAACTTAACCCACATTAAGACTCCTTCCACGCTTCGCCGGAGGAATCTGGAAACGCAGCTTTATTTCTACGGTTAGGCCTACCGTCCACACTAATCCATCATGAAAACGGAGCTTTTTCGAAAACGCTCTTCAAACCGCCGAGGAATTTTAAAACGCCGGCTTTGCGTTTTCGCATGAACGGAAAACATTTTGAAAACGGAGCTTTTCGAAAACGATGATTATATTGTCTTGATGTATCTCTAAATTCTCTTAAATGACATAACAATTTCTTTTTTCTTCAGTAAAGAGAATTGCTTTTGGGGCTCAAAGGGTTAAAGGGGATCGTTGTTTGCAGCTCTAAGAGTGTTCCGTGTTGTTTTTGTTCACAGGTATCTTTCCGCACCAGAATATACCACTGTAACATCAACAGCCAGGTCAGTGAATTATATTTGAGCGTAGTTTTCGATTGAGCGCCATTCGTACGTTGGTTCGATCGTACGTTCGTGCGTTCGTACGTTCGTCTTTTCGTTTTTTTGTTCATTCATTCTTTCATCCTTTATGTACATACATCTGGTCGTGGGACGTATCTTCCTTCGTACCGTTGATCGTTCCTTAGGTCGCTCTTTCGTTTGTTGCACGTTCGTACGCTCGTATGATGCTGATGTTAACAGGCTGCCTGGCTCCGCTAGCCCCTTTGGTTATTTCAGGCAGCTAGTACTCTAATTTTTACTTTTAATATTTTCATTCAACATTGTAATTTTTTTAGCAAGATTGAGTACAAATAAAGATTGATTGATTGATTGATCGATCGATCGTACGTAAGTAGGTATCCGCACGTTCCTTCGTTCGTCCATTCAATGCTGAATTTCTTCCGACACTCGATTAAACAGTAATTGCCCTATACAACACTTCAATCTTCCTTTGATTGAGTTCTTCTTGAAAAATGTTTGGCTTCATATAAATGGTTTCCAAATTTTTTCAGCCGGCGAAAGACTCTGAATTAGGGATCGATTGCCAATAGCATTCTTGTATCATTTTCAGGGCGTGGTCTGTTTGGACATTCTTAAAGACAGTTGGAGTCCAGCTCTTACCATTTCCAAAGTTCTCCTCTCCGTTTGTTCACTTCTCACCGACTGTAATCCAGGTAAAATGAACTCAAAACGTAATTATTTTCAGGGGTTGGGTAGCAGTTCTCGTAAGGTCTCGTATGAATGGCTTGTTATCCTTTGAGAGGACAATAGAACAAACAACAGAAACAATGCCCCTAGCCCCAAAACAATAACAGCTGCTAACAAGCAAAAGAATTACAAGCTTATGAAGGCTGCTACACTTCTGTACTTTCGCAAAGCCGAGTTTAATCACGAGAATCATGAATTATTTATCGAATTTGAGGTAAATATCTTCGTAGCTTATTGTCCCCGAGGTGGATAATTTTTTTTAGGCCAAGTTCTCACTAGCGACGTAACGACATAAACATATGCCGTTATGTTTGCAGTGTGAACGTCTTGACACAATGACATACGTAATAGCAACATAACGGCATGAACATAACGACATAAGGTTACGTCGCTAGTGTGAGCCAAGCCTTATACTTAAAGCCTATGAAAAGGAAATATATACCTGTAACAAGTGCGTGACCATCATTGACCCAGGATGAAACACTTGTCAGCGGTTCCGGCTGTGCTCTCCAGCTTAGCGATGCTTAGAAGATTTTTGTTTATATATTTATTTTATCTGTCGTTTAGCCGATCCTTTGGTTGGTAGCATCGCAACACAGTATGTCAATGACAGAGAAGAGCACGATAGAATAGCCAGGGAGTGGACAAAAAGATACGCCACATAACAACAGAACAACGCCACAGAAATCTAGCATTCATCGTCATCATCATTATCATTATTATAACATCATAGTACATTCGCATGTTGCTTACAGATCCCATCACCATGGTGACTAATCTTGTATGCAGACTCCACCCATTGGCGTTGACCGTGGGAGATATGGGTACGAAATTATAAAAGAGCAGCCTAAATGAAATGAAATTACAATATTTATATATTTTTGCGTTATTTTTGCTTTAAGTAATCTCTGTGAACGGGATTCTGCCTCTTGTTTTCGCGAGAATCGATTCAAACGTCAATGGTTGGTACAAAACGTTCGCCGAAAACTAAAGAAGTTTCATTAATTAAGCTTATATAGAAATGTCGTCAGTTTACTGAAACTGTTTCTGCCTCTTCTAGATAAAATTATATTTGCGTAGGTCAAGAACAAAGTTTAATTTCTTCGTTACAAAACCACGGCTTAAATGAATCTTGAGATACCATATTTCTTTCCATTTTCTTTCCTATGAAAAAGGTAACCTTGTCCCCAGAGCCTTCTCGTCGACGATTTTTACGAAGACCCTGGGAACGAGGTTGATTAGTTAGATATCAATCTTTTTTTCTTGTATTTTGAGTACGATTACTGAGAAAATATATGTATATAATTTGTTACGAAATATATTAAGGGGCTCTGTCACGATATCTAAAGGGTTTTTTTTTTTTTTCTTACCAAAAAAAACTTTACCGGGACGAGTGAGACAGGATACGAGAATCACGTATTCCGTTGCGTAAATTTGTCACGAGGCACTCGTTTATATCTTCTTGAGGTACTCGTGCAACTTTTCTAAACTAAAAGTTACCGAAATCATGGTAAACTGTAGTTGTGTTAGATATATTAGCAGAGAACTCTCTACTACCAATTCGAGAGAGGCTGGGCACGACCCAAGCGTGCAAGGTTGTCTGGGACAGTTTGGGTAGATAAAAAGATGGCGTCTGTTGACACATTTGTTATGTTCTAAGATAAATACCGAACTGGCTGAGCCAATGAACTGTCGTGTTCTCAATTGTATGGAGACTTTGGAGAAAAAAAAAGAGAGCCACAGCATTTTCAGATTCAGTTAAGAGGACGAGCTTCAGTTTGGAGGCCGTAATTATAACACGAACTTTTGATCAGATTGTTATGTTCTTCCGCCATCTTGACTTCTCCAACATCTACTTCAACAATCCCAAGAACTATCGCGCCCCCAATAAAGCTCAGAACGTGCATGGTCGTTTATATCTAGAGTAAGGATCAATAAAATAGTCTTAGGTCCAAATGAAGTTGTAATAAATGTATATAATAAACTAATGACTGATAATTAAGAAACGGAGAATGGTTATTTAAAATTAAAAAAGAAAAACTTAGCAACCACCCGAAGTCTCGTTATCTTTAATGAATACTCGCTGATTTCGACGCAGTTATAAACTGTGGTTAGCAAAGCGGATGAAGTTAGAATTAATCCGAAATCGCTTTTGGGGTACAATGCGAGGCGTTAATAAACAGTACCACATGAAACAGGACCACATGAAAATACTGCTCACTGAATAGCTTTCATTTGAATGGTCACACACTAGGGTGTCATCCACAGATATAAAAGTTAGAACCACTATGTACAGCATAATAAACAGTACCTCATGAAAGTACTGCTCAACAGCTTTCATTTGAATGGTCACACACTTAGGTTTCATCCACAGGCTTAACAGTTAGAACCACTTTCTACAGCATAATATACAGTACCACATGAAAGTACTGCTCAATAGCTTTCATTCGAATGGTCACACACTAGGGTTTCGTCCACAGAAGTAAAAGTTAGAGCCACCTTGCGCAGCATAGTAAACAGTGCCACATGAAAGTACTGCTCAATAGCTTTCATTTGAATGATCACACACTAGAGTTTCATCCACAGACTTAAAAGTTAAAACCACCTTGTACAGCATAATATACAGTACCCATGAAAGTACTGCTCAATAGCTTTCATTTGAATGGTCACACACTAGAGTTTCATCCTCAGACTTACAAGTTAGAACCACCTTGCAAAGCATAATAAACAGTGCCACATGAAAGTACTGCTCAATAGCTTTCATTTGAATGGGCACAAGGTTTCATTCACAGACTTAGACGCGAGAAAGAAAAAATACTTGATAGCTTCCTGCAACACTGATTTTATTTACAGAAAACTTATCTGTAAGCGTCTTTTTATAGCGATCACTTAGTATAAGTGACTGGCGATTTCCCGACAACGCACTTGCTTGGTGTTGCATAGACGTTTATGCCAAGATTACCAAAAGCATAATCAGTAAAAGCCTTTTACACGGTGTAAAACGAAGAAATAACATGAATAGTCGTTCAATTGCGCCAAAGGAAAATTGCCAAATTTAGTATATCCACTCAATGATTATGACCTTAAGGTAATGCTATCAAAACCCATAAACATTTTCTGATACTTAATTTGCATTGAGTAAAGCCATTGAAAAACTTGAATAGAAGAAAAAGATTGACTTAAGGCGTCACTCGATGAAGACAAAAAGTCTGGGGTGATTTTAAAGCCATATCTGAATCAGATAACAAACCTTATTACTTTCTTTTAGAATTCGCCCTCGATAATGGAAGTAGAACAACCTGGAAGCAAGATATATACATTACCGGCTTTCTTTTTTCGTGAATCGGAAGAAAAAAATCTGCACGGTGGAAGTGATAAGTCGACCGAGTTTACAAACAAGCAAAAATAATTCTGACAACATGCGATTTCAGATAGGGTTAAAAAGGACAGAGTTCTTGTTGCGTTGTTGGCAAATAGAAACAAAAGCTTTGAAATAAGTTCGCGCCTCGATCACATTCATTCGAATCACAAATATGGAGCAAAATGTGCATTAACACACACCTGCTTGACGCCACAGGCTGAAGTTTTTGTTTGCTCGTAACAATCACCTTTTCTTTCTATTTGTTCGGTTGCGTTTTACAGTCTGCCTTTATTCCCTCATTTGGCTTCATCCCAGGAATCTCTATGAAAAAACGGAATATTCATGGGGAGGCGTGTTTTAATGTTAAGTCGGAGCTTTTAAGGTTGTTATAAAATCATGTTGTGTGGCCATTCAATTGCATTCTATTGCGGAGTAGTTCTTTTATATATGGTGTTGTTTCGTTTAAGAATTGTGCGCAAGGCTCTTTAAGGTGAAAAGGGTCAACTCTATTGTCACCAGCGGTGACCCAGAGATCAAATATTTATGATCAGATCGCCTTTCAATTAAACGTTATCTTAAAGCGAAATAGATGATCTTTCGAGGAAAGCGAGAGAGCAGTATAAAATTACATTTACGGCGTGATGTCTGAAAGAAAGTGCTTGATAATGATAGAGCGGGTACGGAGGTCGCTTTTTTTAACTGCGTCGATCGGATCAGTCCTTATTAAATGCAAAGACGACTTTGTCAGCCAAAGTGTTTTATAAAACCAACCCTGTTTAATTACCATCGGAGGCATGAATAACTAATTCGAAGCTTTAAACCTCCCGATAACATAAAAGTTTAATTAAACAACGCCGTTTCTCTCAATCATAAAAACAAGACGTTGAAAAAAGACAAAAACATATATTACCCCGAAACCTACAGTTAATATTCCGAAAATGAGGCGGAAAAATTGACTTATCGGGCCAGTTAGCAACAAGCGAATAATTGATTTGCAATTGAATCGGCAAACTGTGGAGCACAACTTGTGCATGTGCGATATTGTCTTTTATGGTAACGAATCACACTGACTCACACTAACAGAGGTGTAATCTCGGGGGAAAAAAAAGATGAACGGCTCGATATATCACCATATGGACAGCTCTTACTCAACGAAGAACACCACAGTTGCGGAAGAAATCCCAGTTTTTCTATCTCAGAGAATTGTCCAGCAGATCTTTTACGGGGTGATTTTTGTGCTCAGCATGACGGGAAACGCTGCTATGCTAGCGGTTTTGTGCAAAGGTTGTCGACTACCTTCGCACAAAAACGTTTTTCTTGTTAATATGATCTTGGCAGAAACTGCCGTCGCTGTGACTTCCATACCAATTGACTTTGCCTTGTTGTTCTCGGAGGAAGGCTGGGTGTTCGGTTCGTTCATGTGCCATGTTTTATGGCCGATGCAGACCGCGCCATTTGGGGCGCTTGTGTTGACTCTCACTGCTATGAGCATACAACGCTACAGAGGAATCGTGAATCATTTGAAGAGAAGGAAAGTGGGCCGGGAATCATCGCGCACAACCGTAGCGTTTATTTGGGTGTTTTCGCTCATAATAGTTGTACCATACGGAGCGTTTTTGCGGCTTGTGGACGGAGAGTGCATTGAGACGTGGGGAACACTCGGTAGCCAAGTTTACACGCTTGGACTGTTCGCATTTCACTACGCGATTCCCCTGACAATCATCACGTTCTGTTACGCTCGAATTGCGTTCCGTATTCGTCGCGGACAACACGAGGGCGCGGAGATTATTTCAGGCACACGTCAAGCGCGTCTTAAACGCCGAACGCGACATGTTCGCGCGGTTCGCATGGTTGTTCTGTTTGTGATAGTGTTTGCAGTTTGTATGTTACCTCACCAAGTCGTCTGGCTTTGGATAACTTTTGGCAAAGATGTTCAGTATTCCGACAACTTGCTAACCTTTGCCTATATGTTTACATTTACCAGTAGCTTTGCAAATCCTCTAGTTTACTTCACGCACAACCCTAGCTTGAGGGCGAGGCTAAAAACCCTTGTTTTGTGCCGTTCCGCGCCTGAAGGCTTCAGAGGCACTAGTTTCTTAACAAGCGATGAAACTTCGGCAGACTCAAGAGTTTAATTGAACTTTGAGGCGAGTTGTTGAAAATAACAGCAATTATACTAATGCACCATAAAACCTCCGCCTTTGATAAGCGAAACGGCAAAAAAAAAAAAAAAAAAAAAAAAAAAAAAAAATTTGCCTTTTGTTATTAAATTTTTAAAAAATTTTATTTCCAAAAAAATAAAAAAAAAAAAAAATTAAATAAAATTTGTAAAAAAAAAAAAAAAAAAATA